>Ga0233425_10005525_pt1 | contig 19858 bp, 16 predicted proteins | sample Watercolumn_Towu_2_FD_181712 | JGI IMG/M metagenome (GOLD analysis project Ga0233425, IMG submission 181712) | Freshwater microbial communities from Lake Towuti, South Sulawesi, Indonesia - Watercolumn_Towuti2014_140_MG | ecosystem: Environmental > Aquatic > Freshwater > Lake | place... | reverse complement strand
CGAGCGCCTTGGCGATCGTCTGCGCGGCGGCGTAGACGAAGGACAAATCCGCATGGCCGTCGCCGCGCCGCGACGGCGTGCCGACCGCGATGAACACGGCGTCCGCGCCTTTTACCGAGGATTCAAGCTCAGTGGTGAAGGAGAGGCGGTTCTGTTCGACATTGTTGGCGACGAGTTCGTCAAGGCCGGGCTCGTAAATCGGAATCTCGCCGGCCTTCAGGCGCTCGATCTTGCGCGCGTCAGCGTCGACGCAAATGACGTTGTGGCCAAAGTCAGCAAAACACGCGCCAGAGACCAGACCCACATAGCCCGAACCAATCATCGTGATGTTCAATGTAACCTCATATGTGCCGTAACGATCTTTCTAAGAGTTTACAAAAAATCAGCCTTTTTATGTCACGGCCCCGAACCGCTTGTGCAGCCGATCGGTCGAGCGTGATCGCTTCTAGAGGTCCGTGAGCAATTGATTAGCTGCGTGCGCCTTGTCTAAGGTTTTGGGAGGAAGCAGCGCAGAGGCTATCTCTTGCGCTGGCGAAGCAAGTTGTTTTCTGCATCGCCGAGTAAGCGCAGAACATCTTGAGGATCAGTCGCAAGGAAGACTTTGTCGTAGTGCTTGTCCCATGCGTTGATATAACGTGAAAGCTTCCCATAATTATTATCCATCGCGATATGCGGGATATCGAGGAGCATCGAAAGAATGTGAGCATGCAGCCGATCTGTAACGACGATTTTGCCCGAGGAGAGCATTTGAAGCCCGCGCGCGACCCTTGATCTCGCGGTGCAATCGAACGCCGTCAAGCGCCGTTTGTTCGGGTTAAAGCGGCCCACCGCATAAGAGCACGTCTTGGCGAGTAACGCGACTTTCCTTCTGAATAAAGAGAATTCGTCAAGCCAATCTACGGCGTACGATGCCGGCAAATCGAGCAGACACGACATGTCTTGATCCGCCTTTTCCTTGTCTGTGCGGAGCAACAGCACGATGTCGCTGCGAAGCCGCCCGCGCTTAGCGAGAGCGCCCATTCCTACCGCCGCGTCGGGAGCGCATTCAACGGCGCAATCAAGGTTTTCCTGAGCGAAAGCGAGGCTCGCGCCATCGCGCACGAACAAATGGAAATCGCCATGCTTAGCGATACGCTCGCGCAATGTCTCCGCATGACGCATGTCGCTGAATGCGATTGTTTGAGGAAGCTGGATGACTTTTCGCCCTCGCATTCGATCGAGAATGCGCTCGCGGAAAGCCTGATGAGCCGGCCAGATATCTCCAAAATTGCCGCCGCCAAGCAAAAATATTGGGCCAGTTGGGCATGCCGCTTCCAGCGCTTCGGCGTCGAATGATTTGTGAGTAGAGACATATGCGGGCTCTCCGCCCATGATCTCGGCTAGGATGCTTCTCGCGCCGAGCCAGATCGCATTGTCGCCGACATTAGTATATTGGGGAAAATCGAGCAGCGCATAGCTTGCGCCTCGATCGACCAAGCGCGCGATTAGACGCGTCAACAGTGCGCATTGAGAGTTGATCAGTTCGACATTCGTGGCCATTTCTAGAGCTCTCACTCTTGCTCACTGGTCCATCCGAGGCGCCTACGTTCCTGACCTATGCGAGAAGCCAGCATCGATAGCGCAGAGAAGATTTCGGATTCGGGGCCTTCCGGTCTGCCCTGGGCTAGCCAAAGCATGCAGTGCGTGAAGGCGTAACTAGACGCGCCGGCAAGCACCGTGCTGGCGATGACGAAAATGAGTTCGAGCGTCTCCTTACCTTGCGCCATGTACCGGTTTACGATGGCTACAACCGCCGCCATGGCGGCCGTGCTCAGAACAGAACGGGCGGATGTAGCGATTTGCGCCCTGAATGTCAGATTGCACGCGGCTTTCACGATTTGCATGTTCTGGCCAATCCCGATCAGGCCAGAAAGGCATCGGGAATATATGACTCCGGCGAATCCGGCATACCAAAGACCGAATAGAACGAGCGGCACGCGAATGAGAAACCCTTGGAGGGCGCGGACGAACAAGAGGCGCGTCTGGTTTGTCGCCATCGCGATGGGCTGCGCCAGGACCGCAATCGACTGGAACGCAAAGACAGAGCCGAGCGCCTGCACGACGAGGATGGAGGGCGCCCATTTCTGCCCGAGCACCAGATGAACCAGCGGTTCGGCTATCAGCGCCATTCCCACGCCAGCGGGAAGCGCGATCGCAGTGATCAGAGACTGTGCGCGAATATACGCATAGGATAGCCGTTCCGGACTATACGCGAGACGGCTTAAGGCTGGAAACATTGTCGAGACGAGCGGCGCCGCCGTTTCTCGCGTCGGCAAAGAGGCGATCGTATCGCCCATCGTATAATATCCGAGGGCCGTCTGACCGACGTAGCCGCCTATGAGGAAATGATCGAGCCGCCAGTTGAACGTGTTGATCACCGCGCTGAGGCTCATCCACGACGAAAAGGTGAATAATTCGGAAAATCCAGAGAAGCGCAGCCGGGGTCGATACGGAAGGACGGCGTAAGATAGTATCGTTCCAGCAAATTGTCCGGCGAGCGCTCCAAGAACCAACGCCCAGTAGCTGTGATACGTGAGCGCGATCGCCACGGAAACGACGAAACCGACGATCTTCTGCGAAACCTGGAGCATGAACTGTTGCCAGAAGATCAAATCCTTCGTCAGCATGATCGCTCGCGGATTGCTCAATCCCGACAATATAATTGTTATCGAAAGAGCGAGCATGACGCACACAAGCCGCGAGTCGTCGAAGAGCGGCGCAACGATCCATCCGAGCGCGGCAAAAGCCGAAGCGACGAGCAGACCGCGACATAAACCCAGCGACCAGGCGGTATCATAATGCGCTGAAACCGGCGCGGGATGAGAAATGAGCGCGGCTGATAACGAGAGATCGGTTATGGAGTTTGTAATCGCGAGGAACGACATCGCGAGCGCCACGAGTCCGAAATCGGCCGGAACGAGAACGCGAGCGAGAATGAGCGAGCTGAGAAAGCCAAGGCCATTTACGGCGAAGCGAGCAGCCGCCAACCATGCGGCGCCCTTTGCAACCTTTGCCCGCGCGCTTTCTCGTGTGGACATGATACTCCTGGAGCGAACATTGAAGACTAAATCGCTAGCACAGTGTGATGTTGATCTCGATACGTGTTCGCTTACCGATTGAGCACTAAGCGCGCCGCCAAATCGCGCAGCAGCAAACCGTAAGTCGCGAGACGCCGCGCTGCGCGTTCCCTTTTACGAAACGCTTGGTGCGAAACCGGCGTCGTCTTGGCGCCACACGCATCAAAACGCGCGGCGCCGATTTCTGAACCCACTGCCTCTTCGAGCAAAGGAAAGGGAAATAGCGCCAGATTGGGAACGCCGTGCGCCCACCATCGATCCATTTCATCATCGATCGGACGCCGCACCTGCCGGCAGCTTTTAAGAAAGGCCCGCGCGCCTTCACGCGTAATGACGTAACCCTGTGTGCCGTAGGCGCTGTCCAACAGTCTTATCAATTTCAGATCTCGATTGATAAACCGCTTCTTCAGCACGATGAATCTTGCAGGGGATTTGTGATAAAGCCGGACATAATGCAGCCCATCTGCTGCAAAGGGAAATTGGGCGATTTGTTTTAACCGTCTCCAATCAGCGATTATGTCGTCTTCGAGAACGATGTAGTGATCATATTCCTTGTCAGAGAGCAGTTGCTGCCATATCGAGTAATGACTCGAATAACAGCCGAGCTCTCCAGCTTGCAAAGTTCTGCCGTGTTCTTTGAGCGCCACGCTCGGTTCATAACTCAAAGCTGGAATTAATCCGTCGCAAGCGTCGAAAAACTCAAAGGGCAGAATGTTTTCGCTTGCTCGCGCGACGAACCTTTCGCGCCTATCGAGCGCTGCTTGCAAGCTGACGACGAGAACGCGCGCGCGGGTTGCCGTGTGCATCACAATCCCAAACTAAAGACCGACCGATTTATTTCATCCAATCGAAGCAACTTCGTGGCCTTGCAGCTCACGTTTCTGGGCGTCCCAATGTCTCACGGAGGAAGGCTCCCAGCCAGCAGCGCGGATCATTTCATCACTCGCCTGCCGATTGATATAGCCTTCCGAACCGCTCGCGGAGAGCTGCTTGGCGGGAATCCCCCCAACGACAGCAGAGGCCGGAACATCTTTTGTCACGACGCTGTTCACGCCCACTGCGGCATCGTCGCCAACGAAGACATGGCCAATAACTTTCGCGCCAGAGGCAAGGAACACTCGGTCGCCGATCACCGGCGCGCCTTTACGCGCGCCCCGATTGGTGTAGCCCAGAACAGTCCCGTGCGTGATATTCACATTGCATCCGATGACAACGTCTCCGACGAAATAGACTCCGCCGAACCTGTTGATAAAAAAGCCGGGGCCGATGACGGTATATTCTGGTATGGCGATGCCGTATTTGTATCGGCTTCTCAGAAGCATCCATTTCAGAATTGGGTAGAGAGCATAGCGGGTCACGCGGCCCCGCTTGGACCAGCCGCAATAGCGCATCCAAACCGTATATTTGAAGCCGGGCGTAAAACCGAAATGCCTTATAAAGCTCGTGATACGCGTATCGCCCGCGTAGCGATAGAGATCGGCGCGTAGAAGCGCGCGAACCTCGCCAAGGCTTCTCGCGCAGCCTCGCAAATGCGGCTTGGCTTCGGCGCCAGCGGCGCCAACAATGGCGGCGGCGATCGCAGCGCCAACGGTCTCTCCCATGTACGAGCGCTCCTCCCAATCGCGGCGCAACAGTGATCGTTCCGACTCGGGCGAAAAAACGATCCGGCGCAAATATCTGTCAGCTGTTGGCGATGAGCCTGCTCCTACCAATGTCACCGTCTAAGCGTAGTAGTGCCTGAATGTCTCTTCCTGCTTTTCGCTAAGACCGTAAGGTTCGTATGTTTTCAATCTTTCGATCGCCACCTTGTTCAACACGCAGCCAATTAGCTTTTCCTGGACGGCGGCGCTGGAGGCGATGGCATTGCACACGATGCGACGGGGCGTCATACCCCATTCCACCACCAGGACCGCGGCGTCGAGCAATTGCGCCGCCGCCCGCGCGTCGATGATCGGACCAATGGGCGGCAGATCTACGATGATGTAATCATAATGCGCTTTAAGGCTTAGAAATAAATTCGCCATGGATGGCGAAGAAATGAGGTCTCCGCTCAAAAACAAATCGCCTTTCTTTAACGCAGGAAGAATGGCAAAATTCGAGTTTGGCTTCGTAATCAATACATCCTCGAGAGATGCGCGACCCAAAAGCAATTCTCCAAGGCCAGCCACAGGTTTGAGCCCGGCGAGGTGCGTCAGCCCTGCCTCGCGCAGGTCTGCGTCGATCAACGCCACTCGGCTGCCTTGCAACGCGAGCAAGCTGCCCAGATTCAACGAAACGGTCGATTTGCCTTCGTCCGGCATGCTTGAAACGATGCCAATCGCCTTCGAGCCTTGATGCTGAAGACCGGCATTTACGCCCATCTTTATAGCCCGCAATGTTTCGGAGTAGAGCGAAAGAGGGTGCTCCATCGCATATTTGGCGACCCTCCGAGAGTCGAAGGGCATTTTATCGCGCCGGGCGGCGCTCGCCGTCACATGATTATGTTTCTTGGCGAAGCTCCCGATGAGCGTCGATAGATTAGCGATGTCACCGCCAGCCCTTAAAGTGCGTAGCGTTCCAGAAAAACGCAAGCTGGCATGCTCCATCGTCTGTTTAGCGAACTTCCCGATTTTAGCTGGCCTATCGACAGGAAACCGAAGACGCTTTACGCCGCCAACATTTCTCGTGGCTGTCGTCTCGATGAGCGGGAGCAACCCGAAGACGCTGATGCCGAGATCTTCCCTAAGTTGGTTCGCTGTTCGATAGGTCCGGTCCTGAAGCTCGCGATACGCGCCGATTCCAACACCAAGCCCGAGCCCAAGCAGCCCGCCGGCGGCCATGATCAAGACCATTCGTGGCTCGCTCGGAATTAATGGAGGCGTAGCTTCGGAAATCACGCGCGCGTCGTTAATCGGGAACGATTCCTGCTGCACGGTTTCCTGATAACGCTGGAGAAAGCTTTGATAGAGCGATTTGACAGTCGCCGCTTCTTGTTCGAGTTGGCGAAGCTGAACGAGCGAAGTATTTGCGCTGCTCGTTATCGCGCTCGAATTCGCAAGTTGGCGCGTAAGCTCTTCTCGACGTTCACGTGCTACAGCGAGTTCGCTCTGATAGCCGGAAAGGAAACGCCGAAGCTCCTCGAAAATTAACTTCTCGCTTTCTTCAACCTGTCGCTTTCGCCGTATCGCCTGTTCGTGACTGGGGCCGACGCTCGCGACAATTTCATTATACTGCCTAGTGGCTTCGGCCTGACTATTTCGCAGCTGGGTCACCATCGAATTGTTCAGCGCTTCAGGAACGACCTCTCCAATTTTGCCGCTAGCGATCAGAGCCCTGAGATTGTCGTACTGCGCCTGCTTATGCACCAACGCCGTGTTGGCCTGCGCCAAGTCGGCGTTGAGTTGAACAAGCTGCTGTTCCGTCACCAGTTGCCCGTTGGTCGCGAGAAGGTTGTTACGGTTGCGATAATCCTCGACCGCGCGGCTCGCTTTTATGCTCTGTGTCCGCAATTCGCCGAGACGTACGCGAAACCACTCGCCAGCGCTTTTTGCGGCTTCGACGCGCGCCTCGATTTGATCGGTGAGATATGCCTCTGCCAGGCCCTTCGCGATCGCGGCCGCCTTTCGAGGCGAGTTGGCCGTCGCAGCAATAAGAATCACGTTAGTCTTGCCATTGCGCATCACGTTGATCGAGGTGGCCAGCTTCGAGACGACGGTGCGCAGCATGCGAAATTCGGGGTCTTTTTCACCCGATGCAGGGGAAAAGAGCCGCATGGGATTAAACGCCAGCGCGAGTGAATAGAGACGCTTCGGCAGGGAAGGCGGTTCTGTTCCGTTGAACTCCGGATCGTTGGTAAGCTTTAAGCGTTGGATAGCGGACAGCAGGACGCGTTCGGACTTGATGACTTCGATTTGGTTGTCGACGAGCGTTGAATCCGCGACCACATCCGGCGCGGCGGTGATATCCTGCACGGCGCGAGGCTGTCGATTTCCTATCAACAGCGCTGTCTGCGACGTAAACTTGACATCGGACAGCATGCCAAAGATCAGCGCGGCGCTTAAGCAGGCGATGATGCAGGTCGCGGTCGTGCGAAAATGGCGGCGGGACATCGCCATGAATGCGACGAGATCGATGCCCTTCAGCAGCGAGACATCGTCATTGTCCGCGTTACTCATGGCTTTGACCTGATCGGAGTTACCTTGAAGCATACCGCGCTAACTTTCCGCCTCGTCCGCATTGTCTGCTACATGCCGTTCGTCACGAACGCGTCGGTCGTTGTGATGTTCGACAGGTGAATTGACTTAGCATTGTTGGCGACAGAGGAGCGTGTGGGCTCCCGAGCTTTCGCGCCCGGATCGCCTCACGACGCCACCGGCGCGTCGACGCCGACGTCGTCAAGGCTGCTCCTGGCCGCGGCTGCGCGAAACACCTGAACTGTTTCCCTTGCGATCGTCATCCAGTCGTATTTTTCGACAATGGCGTCAGCATCCGCCGGGCAAATATCCGCAATGCCGCCAAATTTTTCTCGCAGCGCCGTGACATCGCCGACCGGAAAATAATTTTCGGGCGGAAGATCGAGGTCCTTGTTTGCCGCGATGTCGGAAAGCAATACTCGGGCGCCAGCGGAGAGCGCTTCCAACGCCGCTATCGGAAGGCCTTCATGATGCGACGCGAGCGCGAATAGGGCAGTATTCGCATAAAGAGGCGCGATCGCCTCCCGCGGTAATTCTCCGGTGAAAACGACCTGATCGCTTGCGCGAGCTAAGAGACCCTCAGAATAGGCGCTTCGCATCTGGGCGCCGCCAACGATGACGAGTTTCATTCCCGGGGGAAGGCCAGAGGCGGCATCAACTAAATCATGAATGCCTTTCTCCGGCACAAGTCGCGCGACTGTCATTGCATATCCACCCTGCTCCAGTCCGAAACGACGTAGGGCGTCTAAAGCCGCAAAACTCCTTAAATCGCGCCCAAGCTGGACGGCGGCGCCGTTCGGGATCGAACATATCTTCTTCGAAAGGGCTGGATATCGAGTCGTCAGCGATCTGGCGATCGGTCGCGAAACTGCGATAGTGCGATCAGAAAAGCGGACAGCGAGCGCTTCACCGAGCCGAAGAGCCATCTTCGCGACGCCATTCCATTTACCGCGGCTGTAATCCTGGCCATGATGCGTGAAGACCACCGACATGCCGAGGATTTTCGCAAGCGGGACAAGCAGTCCTGGCCCGATCGCATGGATATGCAACACATCGGCGCGTTCTGAAAAGCGCGCATACAGCAAGCCGAGAAATGTGTGCGTAATTGCTTCCAAGTATGGGTTCGTTATCGCGGGGATCGGCCGCACCTTCACATCTTTGAACTCGAATCTCTCCGCAGGCACGTAGGGGGCCCGCGCGAGCGCTGTGATCTGGATATCGGGAGCAATCATTTGGATGCGAGGATATAACTGTTCACAATGGGTTTCGACGCCGCCCATGACGTTCGGGATTCCTCTCAGACCGAGCGCTACTACCTTCATCAATCCGATCCCATGCCATACATTTCATCACTTATCCGATCGTCGACACGCTCAATCGCTTCGGCCGAAATTGCGCTTCGCTTAATCTCAGGCAATCTGTCAGCGCGATCTTGATCTGCATTGGGGACTCGGCGCCTCGGATGGAGAACCTGCCCATCGCGCCTGCCTTCGGGGCTCGATGCTGATAACGGAAGCGCTCTAATAGGCATGATCGTCATGAAACATCAGGGCGATCGTTCTTAGGATAATCGTCAGATCTAGCCAGAGCGACCAGTTCTCGATGTAATACAAGTCGTAGTTCACGCGGCGGCGCACTTTTTCGATTTGATCGAGTTCGCCCCTCAAGCCATGGACTTGCGCCCATCCCGTAATGCCAGGTTTCACACGGTGGCGGGCTGCATAATATTCGACGAGTTCCTCTAGATTCTTGCCTTCCGTCCTTGTCTCCAAGGCGTGGGGGCGAGGCCCGACGATTGACATCGTTCCCTGCAAGACATTGATGAGTTGCGGTAGCTCGTCAAAACTTGTCCGTCGAATGAATCGACCGACACGCGTGACGCGCGGGTCGCTTCTGCCAGTCTGACGCGATGCGTTGAGATCGGCGTGATGATGAAACATCGAACGAAATTTGAAAACTTCGAATATAGCGCCGTTGAACCCTGCTCGGTACTGGCGAAAAATAACCGGGCCAGGGCTCTCCAACTTGATGGCTAGAGCGACAAGCAACAGAAGCGGTGACAACAGCACGAGGGCGGCCCCTGCAATGACGATGTCCTCATTACGCTTCCACCATAGATCCCAGCCATAGATTGGCCTCTCTATGACGCAGAGGGACATTTGTTTGCCGAGCCTGCTGATTTGCCACACCTTTGTCTCGACGCGAGCATCTTGAGGCAAAACGACAACTTCCGCTGATATGTGGCGGGGACCAATTAACAGAAAGTCAAGAGTCTTCAGAACGTTAGGCACCTCTTCCCATCTCGTCGCGATATGAACTTGGTCGTATTGATTTCGAATGATCTCATCCGAAAGCAACGCAATTTCCTCGAGACGGCTTAGTCGTCGAGTGCGCACGACGCGAGTCTTCCCCCCGGTGTTTTTAGCGATATCATTCGCGCTCAACGGCTCGCACAAAATCCCAATCGAGAGGCTCGTATTTACGCATGCCCCCGTCTGCAGGGATCGGTGGGCGCGCGCGAGAGCCGCCTTGCGCATAGAGACTATGATTAACCAACTCGCCAGCACCCACGAGAAAAGCCAAAGCCGCGAATAGTCCTGCACGGTCTTGGTTGCCGCGGCGAGAACCAAAAACAGCGAAAAGGTGGTTCCCAGCGCCAGATTCAGTCTGCTTATTGCGCCGTCGCGGTCCAGAATTTTGGCGCTGTCGTATGTTCTCAGCGCGGCCGACGCCAGAAAAAGCAAGGCGATCGCTACAATGAGCGCTGAAGTTTCCCAGCCGGGAGCGGGATAGAAATGAGGGTTGATATTATGAAGCAGATAGCTCAGCGCTGCGCCGACGCATATGATCACAGCCACATCGGTGAGCAAAAAGACTACCGAATAGTTTTCTAATGAAACTCGCCTAATGGCGCCCGCTTGCTCAAATTGGAGCGCATCGAACGATGCCGGCGCTGAATCGTCGCATTGATCCTTGCTCTCCTCAGCGACCGACAAATACCGTTCTTTGGGAAACGCTGGCGACTTCAAGCGACGCTCCTCATATCAACATCTACGATTTCAACTAATGCTGCAGCGCGTTCACACAGAAAGTGCGGTTGAGACCGCCTGTCACTTCTCTTACGAGTCGTAAGTTAGCTCAGGCAAAGAGTCGAAAATTTGGCGCAAGTCCAATCAGGAGACCAATTTTTAGCGACGAGATGATGATCGCAATCTTTTCGATTTGTCGCCATCCAGACGTCGCAAGCCGCCCTCTGTTTCGCCACTGCGAGAGCATATTTGTACATTGCAAGAGCGCTACCGACGATCTCGCAACGCAAGATTGGCAAGGTCCGCCGCCTTGGAGAGGCGGCGGAAGGAGCCGACAACTTTTTAAGGTGCATGACACGCAAAGCGCGCCAGCGGCGCTGATCCGACGGGGCGTTGGAATCAGTCCGCAAAGGACCGCTTTTGTGCTTGCTAGGAAATTTGAGGGCAGCGTGAGGCGTTGTTGCGTGATGGACCAAGTCCGATACAAGCGTTTAACTTCATTCCTCCTCGCAACCGTTCTTTCCGGATGCACGCTGCCGGCTTCCGGCCCGCGTGGCTCCGATATCAACTTCGAGGCGACCACGGCCGTAAGGACCCTGAACGAGGACGCAAACAGATTTGTGCTGCTTGACCTCGCCGCGCGAACCGAAGCTGGCATCGCGGATGCCGAGCTTGGCTCAATTTACAAGAGATTTGGCGATTCCATTGGGCGAGCGCGACCGACACGCTTGACCTTCAGCCGTGGAGACGTCCTTCAGGCTACAATTTTTGAATCCCAGTCTGGCGGGCTTTTCATCGACACTGCCGCAGGAACCCGACCAGGCAATTTTATCCAAGTTCCTCCCCAAGTCGTGGACACAACGGGAGTCATCAAGGTTCCTTACGCCGGCAACATCCGCGTGGTAGGCCGATCGGCCGAGAGCGTGCAGGCGGAAATTGAAAGCAAGCTTGCGCAGCGGGCCATCCAGCCGCAGGCGGTCGTCACCATGGTGACGCAGCGAGGAAGCGAAATTTCCGTGCTTGGCGATGTCAATGCCGCGAGTAAGTTCCCGCTCAACCCGAACGGGGAGCGTATCCTCGACGCCATTTCACGCGCGGGCGGCATCAAGAGCCCCGGCTATGAAACCTATGTAACGCTTCAGCGCCGCGCACAATCAGTACGCGTGCCCTTCGACTCGCTCGTCAGCTCGCCTCAGGAAAACGTCTACGTACAACCCGGCGACGTCATCTATGTCTCGCGCAGTCCGCGCTCCTATACCGTTCTCGGCGCCACAGGCGTGCAAAGCCGTGTGCCGTTCCCAGACGAACGATTAACGCTGTCGGAAGCGATCGGCGCCAGTGGCGGCCTCGTCGATTCGCGCGCCAATCCAGGATCCGTTTTTCTTTATCGCGCAGAATCTCGCGATCTTCTTGCAAGGCTAGGCGCCGACCTGTCGAACTTTGACCCTTCGCTGACCCATATACCGACGATTTACAAGGCTGATCTGCAGAGGCCATCAGCCATTTTCTCGGCGCGCAAGTTCGAAGTTCGAGACAAAGACGTGATCTACGTCGCCGACTCCGATTCGCTTGAAGTCGTCAAATTCTTCCAAGTCGTCAGCGCAATAACACAGCCGTTGGGCCAGACGGCTACGAGCGCCTGGGCCGTCCGCCGCGCCGGAGCCTTCTGAGAGCGCCATCTCTGGCGTTGTGACCCAAGCCGGATGGGAAAAGCAATATGGATGAATTGGGAGGTCCAGCGCCTCAAACTCCGCTTCCGATACTCCTGACGCTGACCTGCATATTCGTTGTCTTGCTTATTCTCATGGTTCGGCGCTCCGGAAGCCAGGCGGGCGGTTTCCTTGTTGTCGCAATCTGGCTGCGCGTTATCACGGGCGCCTATCACTTCATTACTTTTTCACCAATTTTCGGCGGACTTTCGATCAACGCCTTGCTCTCAGTCGCAACTGTAGCTGTGGGCCTGTTGGTCATTGACCGGCGCGCCTTCACGCAACAATGGATGACTCCCATCTATCTGCTCCTCATCGTCGTGATTGCGAGCGGCATCCTGAACCGCTCCCCGAGCGGCGCCATCGATATGTTCTTCAAATGGGGCTACGCCGTCGTTCTCATCGCCGCCGCCCGCGAAGCCATGATGAAGGTTGGGCCGAACCGAATCCTAATGCTCACGGCGTATTGTTACGCGCCGATTTTCGTTTTGCAGGCGTTTTCCGTTGCGCTGGGAAGGGCTAAGAGTACGGAGGACGAAGGCGGGCTAAGTTACATCGGCGGCTATTATCATGAAGCCGCATTCTCGATGATGATCGCAACCTTCGTGCTTCCCGTCTATCTCACAACGAGAGCGAAGTTCGCATCCAAGGCGGCCATGGTTCTTATGGGCCTCATAAGCGCCGTCCTAGCGAACTACCGCACAGGGATCATCTCAATTCTTCCTTTGGTGATCGGCCTATTCATGCTCGATGGCGTGTCGCGATTCGACCACAAAAGCCGCAGCTTTATCGTGGTGCTCGCAATTCCTGTCACGCTGGCGATCACCGTCATCCTCGGCAGCCAACTTGCGGAACGTTTCAATGACCTAGCGACGCTGTTGGGTCACACCGATCTCTTATTAAAACCGCCCAGGGAGTTTCTCGCAGAGGAAAAGAGGATGCTGTCCGGAAGGCTCTACATATGGTCGACTTATATTGAAGCCTATCTTAATGGGACGGATATGCAGTTGCTTTTCGGTTTTGGGCCGAACAGCTGGGTCGGAATTTTTGCCAAATATGCGCACAACACAATGGTGTCTTATCTTTACGAACTCGGCGTCGCGGGCCTACTCGCTCTTCTCGCGGTCTGGGGCGCCTTCATCGCCGCCACCCTACGCATTCGCGACCCGTTTATGCGCTACAAGCTGCTGCTCGCGCAGCTATGCTTCATGCTGTTCAATCTCGCTACCATGCCTCATTGGCAAATTGAGGGAACCATTCTGTTTGCTTTGATCCAGGCCTCCGTCCTGTACCACCTCGCGCCGGCGAAGGAAGCAGCGCCCTGCCAATGCGACGATAGCGCCGGCTCGGCTCTCTTGGTGGAAAGATAGCTGATCGTCCGCCTCTTAAGCGCCCTGCCCGCGCCATCTTCAAATAGTTTCGTTGATTGCTGAAAGGCCATCGCCAATCAGCGAGAGGCTGGTTAACCGTACGCAATTGGAAAAGTGAAAATGATGACCAGCAAATGGCGATCGCGTTCATTCATTGCGCACACGATCCGGACCCTCGCGATGTTTGGCGTTACGGCGCTCGCACTGTCATCGAGCGGGCCACAAGTCTTCGCCGCAGTAAGAGATGTCTATGTCAGTCCGGAAGGCGCGGGAGCACACGACGGACGCGGGCCAACGGATGCGATGACGCTGCAGCAAGGCCTGCAACTCGCGGAAAGGGGATCCAATGCGATTCGCTTGATCCTCGCGGCTGGAATATATGACGTCTCTGCTCTCGGTTCGGTGCATCTTAAGACGCAAGCTGACGCGCCGCTTACGATCGAGGGAGCTGGCCCCGCAACGGTTCTGGTTGGCGGCTATGGACCCGGCGCGAGCCGAGACGTCTCCTTGTTCTTACTTTCACGAGGAAATGTCGCCTTCCGCAACTTCGTGGTCCGCAATGTCGCGCGTTTCATCGCCGTGCCGAATGGCGGGACGCCCGAAGGAGTTGTCGTCAGTCATGTATCCATTCGCGACGTATATGACGGCATCGTGATTGACCGCGGCAAGCGGCATGTTGTGCGGGATTGGCGCATCGAGGATCTCGACCTGTCCGGATATGTTCGCGTCGGCATTCGCCTGGCGGGCCAGAATACGCAACGAATCGCAATCAGCCGCGCCGTTATAGATGGCGGCGGCGCGCGCGCCGCCAATGATTGTTACAAGGCTGGAATTCAGCTCTACGAGGCCGTAAGCGACGTGACGATCGAGGATGTGAATGTCAGCAATAATGTAGGCTGCGCGGAGGCGTCTTACCAGCAAGGCGACGGAATCGAGGCGGATGACAAGCAGGGCGCGCCGCAACGGATCACGCTTCGCCGCGTCGTGTCGACGGGAAACCGCGACGGCGCTTTCGATCTCAAGGCCAAGGACATGGCTTTGGAAGATCTTGTCGCCGATAGCGCAGGAGTCTCCCGATCCGGTTTCAGGTTCTGGAGTTATCCCTATACCTGCGTTCGCTGTCGAGTAGCGGGCGAGAAGAGCGACTTCCAACTCAACAATGCGCGGCTCCTGCTACGCGATCCGCCGCAAGCCGACGCGCCGAGTTATATCCGTTGCAACGACAGGAGCGAGCTTCCGCCCTCCGTGTATCGAGTGGAAATCGCGGGAAGCTCCTCGGGCGAGCTTGTTTGCCGCTAGATGATGTTGGTGAGTTATCGATTCGCGAACGTGAGGTTTTTAAACTTACGCATTTTCTCAGAAACGGATTAGCCCCAAATTCTAATCTAAAATCAGCGTGCTTTGAAACAGAATCGTCGACCGCCGTCCGACATCCTCCATAGTCGTTATAGTCAATCTATAATCAGTATGCCGCACAGATATTGAGTCGTCGTCATGCTGAGCGGAGACTTGTCGATAAAGACATTCGAACCAGCCCGAACTTCAACGGGCGACCGGCCCTTGCTTCTCGTCCCTGCCAATGCGTAACTAAGGGTAGTGGTTGCGCCGCCAGGTATATGTTATTGATAGAAGGCAATGCTTTTGCCACGAGCCGTCGCAACCGCGCACAGGCGCGGGATCTGACGGCGCCGGTTTACGCATTCAAAATATGCGCTCCAACGCGCCCTCTATTATATAACGCCCATGCGACAGATCGTTTCGCGATTCATAAGACGGTGGTTGACTGAGCCGTCGTCATCGACGCAGCCGCCGCGTCAACAATCGATGTTCCGCCATGTACGCTTTAGAAGCCCCACCCCCCCGGAGCAACCAGCCCTTCAACTCACGCTGACGGCCGCCGAACTATTCGGCGCCGCCTTTCAATGCGACACATTCGACCGGCTTCCGCCCGCGCTGCGTCGCCTTGCAGTCGCCGAAGCAGACAACGCCGACGACGACTGCAAGTCCCTGGAGGCGACGGTCGATCGTCATGCCGCCGCCTGCTGGTCCGCCATCCGCGGCAAGTCGATGAGCGAAGCGAAGGCGATTTACGGCGCGCATGTCGAAACTTCCGCTCGCGAGCTCGTTACCATGTTGGAGTCTGTGACGTCCGACTCGATTCCGTTTCCATCTCGCGATAATGAGCGAGCGAGACGTATAAAATAGCGAACGCAATGCGTAAGGGCGCTCGCGTGATCCCAAATCTTCAGAGCGGCGCGCCTTCGGAGAGAAACCCTTTTCAGACGATTTCGCTTACGCCATGGAGCGTCGCGCCTTCGATGATCTTCGGCGTTATCTCCAAAGCTCACGCTTTGAGATCGCCACGAGGAAAACGCCGCCGATTATGAGGCCAGCCGTCAGCCCTGTTGTGCTTACGATGGCGTCAATCAGGCGCGCCGAGCGGCCAGGAATTTGAGTTTGCGCGAACTCCAACAGGGCGCTGAGGAGTGCAACCGAAATCCAGATTGCGAGACGGTCGCGCAGCGCTCGATAGCCGAGACTGAAGAAAAATCCTGTTCCTGCATAGGCAAAAATGTGTTCGGTCCCGCCGGAATAGCCTGTATGTGGCCGATCGCTTCCCGGCGCTAACGACAACGCCAGGATCACGAGGATACACATCCAACCGATGATGCGCGCGATATAAGGGTTCAACATGCCTCTTACTCGTCGTTCTTTGCGCTCAAAATATGCTCGCCCGACTCGCCTTTCTGGCGCAGGAGCGCCCCATTGCTGCCGCCAATGACCTCCCGCCATGTCGTCGGGGGAGGTTGAGCGGCCGACCGAAAATGCTGTTTAGCGATTGAGTAGATTGTGATTCCTTCGGATTTCAGGTTCGAGGGCGTCACGGTGGCCTGCAACGAAACACCCGGCGCAAGTATCGGTGAGAGAGACTGCGCTGCGCAAGCGATGCGACAAACGTGGAAGGGTCGTTGATGACGGCCAGGCCATCAAAACAACCGCGCGTAGGGCGAGCCGCCTCCATCACAGTAGCGGACCTATTGTCTTACTTCTTGGTTATCGCATTGCCCGCCTCTTCGCCGATGCAACAGACCAAACACCCGATTGAAAGCTCACACCTGCAGTCCATCAGCTGGATGGCCGTCGGCATTAGTTGCAGGAAGGCCGAGGCTGTCCAGCGTCGCGCGGAGGCGAGGCGCGGCAAAGTCGATGAATGCTCTCAGCTTGGCGGAGACCAAGCGGCTCTGAGGGTAGACAAGATTCACAGGTATGGGCGGCGGCGTGAACTTGTCGAGAACAGGCGCGAGCCGACCATCGCGAATCTGCTCGGCGACCATATACGACAGGGCCACGGTGATCCCGTCTCCCATTTCCGCCGCGGCGATGGATGCAACCGCGTCGTTGATTTCGAGACGCGGGACAAAGGAAATGCTGTTTCCTCTCTTGCCATCGAGAAACCGCCACTCCCGGTTAGGCATGAGCCCAGTGAACGCGATCATTGAGTGGAGTCGCAGATCCGCCGGCGTCTGCGGAACGCCTCGCCGCGCGAGATAATCCGGGCTCGCAACCAATATTCTTCGAACGGTTCCGATCTTTTTCGCGACCAGATTCGAATCCGGCAAAGGGCCGATGCGGACAGCGAGATCGATTCCTTCTTCCACGAGGTTGGCGATACGATCGAGGAGTAGCGCCGAAACGGTTACGCGTGGGTGCTGGTTGAGAAACGCGCACACCACTGGCGCAAGAGCTGACCGACCGAAAGTCACTGAGGCCGTGAGCGTGAGATGGCCACTTGGAACGGCCGTTTCGCCAACGGCTTCCTTTTCGGCGGAATCGAGATCGCTCAAGATGCGCCGCGCGCTTTCCAGGAAGCGCTGACCGACGTCGGTGATGGTCAGACTGCGGGTCGTGCGGTTGAAGACGCGGGCGCCGAGACGCTCTTCAAGCGCGGAAATCGCCCGGGTCACTGCCGGAGGAGACAGGCGCAAGCGTGCTCCGGCCTTTGCGAAGCTGCCGACGTCGGCGACCGCGACAAAGACCTCGAGTTCGTGGAGACGATCCATTTTATTCCTCTAAATGGAATAATGCATTCCATGTATCGGGTATTCTTACAAGGAAAATAACGGCCCATTGTCTGGACGAGCGGCGCCGCGGAGCGCCGCGCCGTCAACGAAACAAGGATTGACCTTATGGCTCGTATTGCCGTCATCGACCCCAAATCCGCCACTGGCGAAGCCAAGAAGTTGCTGGACGGCGTCCAGGCCGGCCTCGGCGCGGTCCCCAACTTCATCCGCGCGCTCGCCAATTCTCCGGCGGCGCTGAACGCGTTCCTCGGCATCCACACGATCGCGGGCGCCGGCCTCTTGGACCCGAAAACGCGCGAACGTATCGCCCTGGCCGTCGCCGAACAGAACGCCTGCCAGTATTGCGTCTCGGCGCACACCGCCATCGGCCGCAAGGCCGGTCTCGACACTCAGGAAATGCTGGCGAACCGCATGGGGCGTTCGTCGGACGCCAAGGCGGAAGCCGCGCTCGCCTTCGCCCGCGCTCTCGTCGAACATGCCGGACAGGTGAGCAAGGCGGAATTCGACGCCGTGCGCGCCGCCGGCCACTCGGATGGCGAGATCATCGAGATCATCACGCATGTCGCGATGAACATCTTCACCAATCTGCTGGGCAAGGCGACCCAGATCGAGATCGACTTCCCGGAGATCGAGCTGAACAAGGCCGCCTGACTTATCTCAGCTCCGGCGCGGCGGAGTCTGCGCCGGCCACCGACCGGGAGAGGAGCTTTCGATGACCGAGACCGCCCAACATGCCGGCGTCCGTCCGCCGTTGCCGCCCTTCACGCGCGAAACCGCGATACAGAAAGTTCGAATGGCCGAAGACGCCTGGAACATGCGCGACCCAGAGCGCGTGTCGCTTGCCTATACGGAGAACAGCCGCTGGCGCAATCGCGCGGAATTCCCGGTCGGCCGCGCCGAGATCGTCGCGTTCCTGAAGCGCAAATGGGTGCGCGAGCTCGACTATCGCCTGATCAAGGAGCTCTGGACCTTTGCCGAGAACCGGATCGCGGTGCGCTTTGTTTATGAATCGCGCGATGACGCCGGCAACTGGTTCCGCAGCCATGGCAATGAGAATTGGGAGTTCGACGAGCGCGGGCTGATGCGATTGCGCTTCGCGAGCATCAACGATCGGCCGATCCAGGAGAGCGAACGGAAGTTCCGCTGGCCGCAAGGTCCGCGACCCGCGGATCACCCTGGTCTTTCCGACCTCGGGCTTTGACGGCGCGAGTTCGGAGCTGCAGGAGGACGCCGTGCCGCACCGCTACGCGGAGATCGCCTTCACCCCGACGGTGAAGAAGGCGCAGGAGCAATTTGGCAGCCGCAACGCTTATGCGCGTATGGAGGGAGGGCCAGAGTCCAGGAACCATCGGCTCGGCCAAGCGGAGGCTCAATTCATCGGCGCGCGAAATTCGTTCTACATGGCGACGGTCAGCGAGACCGGCTGGCCTTACATCCAGCATCGCGGCGGTCCGACAGGATTTGTGCGCGTCCTGGACGACGCCACGATTGGCTTCGCAGATTTCCGTGGCAACCGGCAATATATCAGCCTCGGCAATCTCGTGAACGATGATCGCGTGTCGCTCTTCTTCATGGACTATCCAAACAAGACGCGGCTGAAGCTCTTCGGGCGCGCGAAGATCGTCGGTCTCGACGACGAGGCGACCCTGTCTCGACTCGAAACGCCGGATTACCGCGCCCGCGTCGATCGCGGTTTTCTGATCAGGGTCGAGGGATTCGACTGGAACTGTCCGCAGCACATCGTCGAGCGCTACACGCTCGACGAGATGCGCGCGATGACGGCGCCGCTCACCGCGCGGATCGCCGAACTCGAGCAACAACTCGCCGAGGCGGCCGGCGCTGCGAACTCAATCTAGGTTCGGCGCGAGAATTGGAGATGCGCCGCCGGTTCAGGCCGCTCGAGCCCAGGCATCGCCCCTTCCTTCCGAAGGCGCGACACCAACAGGGATACCAGCAGTCAGGCGCAAATGCCGTGAGCGCGACAAGGTATCCGAAACAACGCCAGAGCGCGCAGAATGGCAGAAATACCCTAGGCAATCAGAATGCCATGGGGCGCAATAGCATAGCTGGGGCGGTGAAAAGATGCTGCAGAGGAGAGTAGATGGTGCCCAGGGGCGGAATCGAACCACCGACACTGCGATTTTCAGTCGCATGCTCTACCAACTGAGCTACCTGGGCTCGCGCGAGCGCGATATGTCGGGGGCTTATAGGAAGCGCGCCGCCCCTTGTCCAGACCCCCGGCCGGCGCCCCCGGGGGGCCAATTTATAGCGCGACAGATCGAATGGCCTAGAGGGGGATTAGCCGGGTTTAACTGGGATTGCACGGGAAAGGCTCGAAAAGACCGGCAACTCCGGCGTTCAAACGGAGCAAATGTGAAAC
>Ga0233425_10005524_pt1 | contig 19859 bp, 24 predicted proteins | sample Watercolumn_Towu_2_FD_181712 | JGI IMG/M metagenome (GOLD analysis project Ga0233425, IMG submission 181712) | Freshwater microbial communities from Lake Towuti, South Sulawesi, Indonesia - Watercolumn_Towuti2014_140_MG | ecosystem: Environmental > Aquatic > Freshwater > Lake | place... | reverse complement strand
GCCAGATCACGAAGCCCCCTCCTTGAGCGCCTTCCGCAGGCCCCGTCACGTCTCCGCGCAGCGCCGACGGTGGATCACGATCCCGCCGCAAGGTGGATCACGATCTGGCCGGCGCTGAAGCCCCGATCGGCTGGTGATGCTCAGGTAACGAACCGGCAAGGGGCCGGTCCAGTGGCGGTGTTGTTTCACTCCGCATCCAACACGTCACGGTGACCTCGACGGTCCTCACGTCAATGTGCACCCCGGCGCGGCGGGCGAGCTCCATGCCGAGCTTCTTCACACGCCGGCACGTCGTGGGGATGGAGTAGCCCAGGTCGTGGCCGATCCGCTCGAGCTCGTACCCGGCCATCCTCCCTTCCATCAGCGAGTAGTCCCTGGCCGAGAGGCCATCGAGCCAGTCCTCGAGATCGATGGCGGAGTTGAGCTTGCGCTCGGGCGACGAGCAGAGCTCCTCGGCGAGGCCGATCTGGTGGGGGTGGCCCTCGTCCTCGGAGTCGTCCTCGACCCACGAGTCGAGCCGCAGGACCTCGACGCGACCGCGCTGGTAGGCTCGCGGGTCCATGGCGTCCTCGAGGCGGCGCGTCCCCTCGGCGCGCACGAAGCTGCGGTCCAGATCGACGGCACGCTGGCGACAGGCGTGGACGAGGATGCCGTCGTCCAGAACGAGGCCCCTGTTCACGATCCGGTCGCGGTACATCTCCCAGGTCAGGGAGAGGGCCTCTTGCATGCGGTCCTCGGCGGTGTCGGGGTTGGTGAGGTGGCGGGCGACGGGGGCGAACATCCCGGCCCGGACCTTCTCCGTGAAGGTCGCGTTGATCTCGGCATCCGTCATGGGGCTCCCTCCTCGGCACACGGGGAGCTCTGTCCCGCGTGGTGCCGTGACCGCCCACGCGGGCGGGTGTGACGGGCCGGTGACGGTCCGTCGAAGTTCTTATACCGGGGAGCCATCTCGGGATTTCAGGACGGGCCGTGCACGAGAGTGCGTCCCGCCAGATGCGCGAGCGAGGTAGAATCGAGATCGGCGATCGCTGCCGGCGCACGCCACAACGCCGGAGGAGGACCCCCATGGCCATCGGCTGGGCACGGGAAGGAGCCGTACAGGAGCAGATCGATGCCAGCGTGGCGAGCGAGGTGTGTCGTGCCCGGAGCCGCCTCGCCCAGGGCGAGAGCCTCCTACGGTGCGAGGACTGCGACGAGGAGATCCCCGAGGCGCGGCGCCGGGTCGTGCCGGGAGTGCGGCGTTGCATCCGCTGCCAGGAGGAGGCCGACGCGCACGATCGAAGGCACAGCCTCTACAACCGGCGCGGCAACAAGGACAGCCAACTGAAGTGACACAGCGGTGCTGGTGAACCGACCCCGGAGACGTCGGTACCCCCGGTGTGCAGGTCGGGCCGGCTGCGTTGATACTCGAAGAAACAGCCCGGATCGCCGCCCTGGAGGGCATCGGGGCGTCGTCCAGGGGGTGGAGGGCGGGTCCTTCCGCAGCGCGTCCTGAGGCGGTTTCTCGAAGAGTACTTCGTCCGTGGGTCGAGTCACCTCCGCATGGAGCATGTGCCACCCGAGGGGTGGCGGCACCCCATCGAGGCGCTGACGCGGCAACGGCGAGATTCGTACTGCGCTCAATCGTCGACTGGCGCGAAGAGCTCCACGGCGTCGACGCCGAAGCCCTCGACGAGCCGTGCCACGGTGACCAGAGTGGAGTTGTCGGTGGCGGCCTCCACGCCTTGGAGGAGGCGGACCGGCATCGCGCAGCAGTGGGCGGCTTCCTCCTGCGTCCAGCCCCGAGCCTTCCGCAGCCGGCGGACGTTGGAGGCGAGGCGTTCCTGGAGGCTCCTGTACACCGGACTCTCGTAGAGCTGCGCCCTGTCGCGTCGTCGCCGCCGCTCGGCCATCACCGACGACCGTAGGGCTGCGACGCATCATAGACCACGTTGCTAGCTGCGTGTAGGATTGGACGTGATCGTTCGTCGAGGCTGACGCCTTGTCGGAGGGGAACCGTGACGGACTCGGACCGGGGTGAGACCAAGCTCTGTCCGTTCTGTGCCGAGATGATCAAGGCCGCTGCAATCAAGTGCAGGTACTGCGGCGAGATGCTCGACGCAGCGCCGGTGGTGGTCCCGCCTGCCGAAGCACCTCAGAAGGAAGTCGTGGTGGTCACGGAGGCTGCAACCGCCGAGCAACCTGCACCTCCAGCGGAGGATGCCGCGGCTGCCGAGGCCCCTCCGGTCGAACCCATCGTACCCCTCGCACCTCCGCATACCACCGAGGTCGCCCCCGACCGCAACCTGTCCTCCCGCGCATGGGCCATATTCGTGATCGTCGTCGGGCTCATCGTACTCGGGGGACTGTTCGTCGCGCTGGCGACGCAACTGGCATCTGCTCCAGAGACACACCCTGGCGTTGGAGGCGCCTGGAGTCCATCCGCCGCGTACGGTGCCGAAGACGCAGCCCGGACATGGGAGTCGCCACCCCGTGGAGGACGTCAGGCCGTCGTCAATGGGCTCCTGCAGGCCGATACCCTCGTGGCTCGCACCTTCCTCGCCGACCGCATCATCGATGGCTCCATCTCCGTGCTGACACCGGAGCCACAGAAGGCCACTGACGGGGAGCAGCCTCCCTTTCTCCTCGCGGAGCTCGCGGCCAAGCTGCTCGTGAAGCACCTCACGGAGTCCCCAGCCCAGAGGTGCCCCGCTATCACCAAGGCTGTCGCCAAGCTCCCGGTGGACGTCGTCCGTGGGCCGCTCCTCGAGCAGATCGGTCCGACATCCGGCGACAGCCGGCAGTGCGTCGTCGCTGCGCTCGACCTCTGCTGCCCCGGCACCGTAACGGCCGAGGCGCTGTCGGCACTGGCCCGGCTCGAGGCGACGCTCGCCGGGGCCGATCCGCCGACCAAGGTGAGGGCGTCCGTCGAGGCAGCGAAGCAGCGCGTGTCCATGCTCCCTGACGCCGCATCGCTGGCGCCGTGGTCAGTCAAGCTCGTCTCCGCCATCGGTCGTCGCACCATCAAAAGCCCCGAGGCCCGACGCGATGCCTGCTCCGCGCTGACCGAGCTCCGACGGCTCAAGCTCACCGGCATGGACGCCGCCATCGTCGCCGCGTACCCGATGTTCAGGAAGACCTGCGCTTCTTGTGAAGGAGGACCGGCGCCAGTCGAGACGTTCCTGGCGACATATGGCGGGCTGCTCGCAAAGAACGACACCGGCAACGTGAGGAGCGAGATCAAGACCTGGCGTGAGGCAGAGACCAGCGTGGAGCAGGCTCGAGCGCGGGTCGAGGAAACCAGAAGCAAAGCCGAGGAGGCACGCTCCGCTCTTGAAGGCACCATCGCGGAACTCCGCGAGGCGCAGGAGAGCGAGACGACGTACCAGCTCACGGGGTGGATCGTCGCGGAGCTCGGCGAGCAGACGTACGAGGTCCAGCCCATCGGCGCCCGGTATTACCCCTTGGGGCGCTACCCGACGTCGAGCCACATCATCCTCACGACGACGAATACCCAGTTCACCTCCACGGGCCGCTTCACGCTGTGGGTCGAGGAGCAAGGCACCCGCCCGATATCGATGCTGTCGGGCTTCGTCGAGTCCATCCTGGTCGTGGCAGAGGAGACCAGCATCGAGCTCCTGGATAGTGAGCTGCCGGGATACCGAGACGACCTTCGGGAGGCAGAGCGCGAACTGTCCCGAGCGCAGCGCGAGCTCTCCGATGCCCAGCGGTCCTCGGAGAGAGCCAGGGACCGGCTGGAGAGAGCGCTACGGAGTCTCCCCGCATCGATCGGTCCACCGACCACCGAGTCCCCCGCGCCGGTTGTATCGGATGCGCAGGTTGAGGCGCCGTCGTCTCCGCCACCGGCTGAGCCCTCGTCATCACGGAGGCGTCACCGCACGAAGCATCGCTCACCGCCCCCCGAGTCGGCGGCACCGAGCTATGGGAGGCGGCTATGAAGAAGGAGATGAAGTCGACACGTACGGTGTCGTGCCTGCTGGTACTTCCCGTCGTGATCGCCCTCGGCGCTGCACCGGCCCGTGCCGAGGAAGCGGACGAGATGAGGTCTGCAGAAGCGATGTTCGAGGAAGGTGCCCGCCTGTTCGAGGCCGGGCGGTACCGTGAAGCCGTGCCACTCTTCGAGGCTGCGGAACGCATCGCGCCGAATCCTCTCAATCTGCGCAGCATCGTGCGCTGCTATCAGCAACTCGGTGAGTACGAGACCGCGCTGCGCTGGATGGAGCAGCTCCTTGCACGATCGGATCTTTCCCCGGCGGACCGGACTGAAGCCGAGGAGCTCCGAGATGACATCCAGGCAGCGCAGAGAGCCGCAACCCAGGCCGTCGAGAATCCTCCCGATGCACAGCTCGAGGAGGCGCCAGCCGCGGTGGAGCCGTCCCTGGAGGAATCCCTCGGAGTGGAGGCACCCACCGAGGAGACACCTGCGGTGCCACCTGAGGAGGCTCCGTACCAGGACGTGGCAGAACCGACGCGGGGAGAGCGGCCGAGCCTCGCCGGCCCCCTGGCGCTCCTGGGGATCGGTTTGGGGCTGGCCCTCGGCGGCGGTGTCCTCGACGTCCTGGCGTTCGTCCGATCCGATCCCGACGGGGTGGGGCAGTTCGAGACCTACGAAGCCTTCGACAACTGGCGGTCCGACGCTCGAAGCTACGCCATCGTTGGCGACGTCCTCGTCGGCGTCGGCGCCGTCGTGACCGTGGTGGGCCTCATCTGGACCCTGGTCAGGCGAAGCCGCCGATCTCCGGGATACGCGGCCGGTGCAGGCCTCTCCCTGGAGGCGGGGCGATCGGGCACACCGCTAGGTGCGAGCGCCTACATCCGCGGAGGGACCCGATGAAGACGACATCCATCATCATCGCGCTGCTCAGCATCCTGACCGGAGGCTGCACCTTGGTCGTCACGAACCGCGCCGTGTGCGACGACGAGCACCAGTTGTGCCCCGTCGGGTACCGGTGTCAGGACGGCGACTGCGTCCCCGCCGCGGCCGATGGTGACGCCGACACCGACTCCGACACCGATGTCGACTCCGATGCCGACTCCGATGCCGACGTCGACTCTGACACCGACTTTGATGTTGATGCCGATACCTGTTCGGCCTCACGCTATCTGACAGAACCCGGCTCGATCTCAGTGTCAGTTGAGGAGGGTTCTGTCTTCTTGGGAGTGCCCGGGCTCTCTTGAAGCTCCATCTTCTTCGGTCCTTCTGGTTCCCATCTCCTCGAGTCTTCTTCGGGGCCTCGGGGTGGAGCGCTCCGTTGGCGGCGGATGTCTCTGTCGGTATGAGGAGTCTGCCCCTCCACGGTGAAGTGTTCCCGCACCCCGTGGAGGGGCAGGAGCCAAAAGAAAGAGTCCCATGCTACCAATCGACCACCGTCCGCGGAAGTACGAGAATCGGCCCGAGCCATGTCGAGTGTGCGGGTCGCCAGCCTGGTGGAACGGCACCCGCACCGTCTCCACCGTCCACGCGTCAGAGGACGGCGTCGTCGAGCACGATCCGGAGTCCTGCCGGCGCAGGGCGCGCTGCTCTTCCAAGAGCTGCGACGTGGGCTCGTGGACCGTCTACGAGGACGCGGACGACTACCCCCATCGGCTCTTCGGGCTCGACCTGGTCGTCTCCGCGGTCTGCATGTTCGTGCTCGGCATGGAGACCCTGACGGCTTCAGCGGCGGCGCACCTGTGCTCTCGTGACAGCGTCAGGCGCTGGGCGCGGTGGGTCGCATCCCTGGCCGAGCCGCGGGACCTCGAGCAACTCTGCGCCCGGCTCGACCCCGACGGCTTGCCCCCGCCCACGGGCCCGGCTCGGGGCGGCCGGGCGGCCCGGGTCCTCGTCCTGCTCGACCGGCTGGCCGACCTGATGGAGACCCGGGGGGTCGCGCTGCGAGGTCGGGGCTGTGGGCTGGTCCGGGTGCTCCACGACAGGCTGGTGCGGTTCGGGGAGGTCTTCTTCCTCACCCGGGCCTCCCCGCCGTTGCGCGCTGACCCTGCCCGGCTCCCGCTGTAGGAAGGAGGTGTGCACGACGACGACGAACGACGACTCACGATCGCCACTTTCCGCTACCGGCTGATCGCCGACGCGGTCGAGGCCCAGGGCGAGGGTGTGACCGCCGCCGTGGAGCGGTCCGCGGCCGCTCCCTCACTCGACCCGGACGGCCGCGAGGTCGTCGTGTCGCCCCGGACCCTGTGGCGCTGGCTCGAGTCCTTTCGTACAGGCGGCCTGCTCGCGCTCCGGCCCAAGACCCGCACGGACCGCGGACGGCTCCGGGCTTTCTCTCCGGACGTGCTCGAGAAGGCCGCGAACCTGCGCCGGGAGAACCAGGAGCGGGCCACCAAGACCATCATCGACATCCTGGAGCGCACGAAGGACGTGGGAAAGGGTGAGCTGGCCCGCTCCACCCTCGACCGGCACCTCGACCGGATGGGGCTCTCGCGCACCAGGCTCCACCGGCTCGGCGAGAAGACCTACCGGAAGGTCCGGACCGACGCGCCCTTCGAGCTGGTCATCGCCGACTTCCACCACGGCCCCTACGTCCAGGTGGGGCACGACGACCGGGCGCGCCGCGCGCTCCTGCTCGTCTTCATCGACCACTTCAGCCGGTATGTCCCCGAGGGCCGCTACTTCCTCCACGAGGACTTCGCGGCGCTCCGCTTCGGCTTCCGCCGCCTGCTCCTCGCCTTCGGCTGCTTCCCCCGGCTCTACATCGACAACGGACCCTGCTTCCAGACCGCGCGCTTCCACGCCGCCTGCTCCCACCACTCGATCGCCATCGAGGTCGTCCACTCCAAGCCCTACGTCTCCGAGGGGCGCGGCGTCTGCGAGCGGTTCAACCGCACCGTCAAGGACCAGTTCGAGAGCGAGGTCAGGGCCAGAGACGAGATGATGACCCTCGACGAGCTCAACGCTTCCTTCGAGGCATGGCTCGCCGAGCGCTATCACCGCGACGTCCACTCCGAGACCGGCGAGTCGCCCACCGACCGGTTCACCGGCACACAGCCGCTCCTGCGCACGGCGCCGGACCTGGCCCTCGTCGATGAGCTGCTCCGACTGCGCGTCCGAAGAAAGGTCCACAAGAAGTGGGGCACCGTGGAGGTCGATTCCGTCCGCTACCTCGCTGACCCTGCCTTGCGCGGCCGAAAGGTCCATGCCCTGTACGACCCCTTCGACCCGGCCTATGTCCTCATCGAGTACGACGGCCGCATCGTCCAGCGCGCACTCCCTCAGCTCCCAGGCGCACTCCCCCCGGACCTCCCGACGCCGGCTGCACCACACGGCCCGAAGACCGACTACCTCGCCCTGCTCAGGGCCGACCACGAGGCCCGTCTCCGGGCCGAGATCTCCGCACTGCGACTCCAGCCCGCTCAGGCTCCACCCGAGCTCTCCCTCCTCGACCTCGTCTCCCTCGTCGAGCAGTGCCGCGCCCGCGCACTCCTCGACACCGAGCGCACCGAGGTCGCCGCCCTCTTCAGAAAGCTCCGCCCCATCGACCCCAACCACGCTCGCTCCATCCTGGACGCCGCTCGCCGGCGTCTCGGCACATCGCTGCACCTGCGCGTCTACCTCGACGCGCTCCAAACACAGCTCGTGCGACTGCGCACGAAAGGAGGAATGACACCATGACCCTCGAAGAGTACTTCAACCTCTCCAGGCCCCCATTCCCAAAGGCCGCCTCCAGGGACTCCCTGCTCCTGACCCCGGCCCTCGAGCACGTCCTCGACAGGATGGTCTTCGCCATCGAGCGCGACACCATCGCCATGCTCATCGCAGAGAGCGGCTGCGGCAAGAGCACCGCTCTCTCCCAGCTCGCTCGAAGGCTCGACGCCGCAAGCTACTCCATCATCTCCACCTCCATGACGACCCTCGCCCCCTTCAGCCTCATCGCTCACCTCGCCACCTCCATCGGCCTCCCGGGCCGCCGCTTCAAGGGCGAGTGCGCTGCCGCCTGGCTCCAGCACCTGCGCGGCCAGCCCAAACGGACCGTCGTCCTCGTCGATGAGGCTCACCTCCTCCCGGACGACTCCCTCCAGGACCTCCGCCTCCTCACCGCTGACAACCTCGACCAGGCCAGCCCCTTCTCCCTCATCCTCGTCGGCCAGCCCCTCTTGCGCGAGCGCCTCGCCGAGCCTGGCCACTACGCCCTCTGGCAACGCGTCGGCGTCAAGGAGCGCCTCAGACCTCTCACCGACCACGAGGTCGGCCCCTTCCTCGACCGCCACATGAAGGCCGCAGGCGCTGGCCGCAAACCCATCTTCGAGCCCGACGCCATCGCCGAGATCTTCCACCACAGCCGCGGCATCCCTCGCCTCATCCAGAACATCGCTCTCGACGCCATGCTCGTGTCCATGGCCGCTGGCTCCAAGACCGTCGACGCCCAGGCCATCAGCCACGCCATCGTCGATATGGAGGTCTCCTGATGTCCAGGCTCGACGCTCTGCGGGCCCCACTGCTCCATGAGCGCGTCCGTCGTATCGGTGGGCAGAGCTTCTCCTTCCTGCACCATCGCTTCCTCCGGGACGGCTTCTTCTCGATGCTCAATCGGGACGAGCTCGCCCTCTACCTCTTGCTCGTCCTGGCTGGCAACCGCGACGGGGTCTGCTTCTACGGCTACGATGCGATCTGCACCCTGCTCCGCTGCACCCTCGACGACTACCTCGATGCCCGCAACGGCCTCATCGAAAAGGACCTCATCGCCTTCGACGGTACCCGCTTCCAGGTGCTCTCCTTGCCCGTTGGCAAGGTCAGTTTCTCACCAGGACCCCTCACGACGCCCTCCGACTTCGAGAACCACGACCCAGCCACCATCCATGCCTTGGCTCTCGACTCGCTCTCTTCCAGCGACGACGATTGAACTCCATCCCCGCTCACCACATGCTCTCCATCTCCGCCACTTCACTGCCAACGAATCCGAGCACTCCACTGTCAAAGAGTGCGGGCGCTAACAGATACCGATGCTGATGCCGATACCGACTGTGTACCGGACTGCTCCGGACGGCATTGCGGACCAGACGGGTGTGGCGGGAGTTGCGGAACCTGCGCCTGCGGCTACCTCCTGGCCTGTTGCCCGCAGATCACGGACGCCATGCTTCGAGACACCTGCTACTCGAACGCAGGTGACGGAACTTCAGATTCGAGTACCTGCGCCGTGCGGTTGTGCAACATCGCAGCCTACGATGGAACGTGCCTGACGGAAGCATGCGCCGCGTCCTGCGGCCTGCCTGATTGCGAGTGAGACAAGGCAGAACGTTGTGAGCCACAGCGAAGTCCTGCGCCCGAAGCAGTATCAGGGAGCAGCCCCCGGCAGCAGCCTGCGACTCTGGTGCCGTTGTCGATCCGCGATGATCCCTGCCACGGCCGTGCCATGACCGAAGTGCAGGGGGTCCAGCTCGGTCGCGGTCTCCAGACCTCTGCGGTCTGGTCATTACGGAGGGACAGATGTGTGCGTGGTGGTGAACACGGCGGAAGCGTCTCAGCACCATCATCCAGGGCCGACACAACACCGCTACAGGAGCCACGCTCTCCCCTGGTCGCATGCCAGTACCATCGCCTCTGCAGGCCTCTTTGCTGTGATCGCCACCGGCGGTGTATCTTGATGCCGGAGGTCACGGCATGTCTCGCGTCTCGACGCCGAAGACACCCCACAGCGTCGAGGACGTCGTCGAGCTCCCCCTCGATGTCATCGACACCGAGGACGACGTCTACTGCGCCAGGCTCGACCTGAACGTGGACACCCTGGCCCGAGACATCGAGGCAAAGGGACAGCTCATCCCCATCGTCGTCCGGCGCCGGGGTAAGAGGAAGTACCAGATCGTCTGCGGATTCCGGCGCATGGGTGCTCTGGTGTCGAACGAAGCACCGACGGTGAAGGCCATCATCAGGGACCTCACCGACGACGAGGCCTATGCCCTGTCATGGGCCGAGAACGAGGAGCGGAAGTCGTACGGCGTCCTCGACCGCATCAACGCCGTCGTGAAGGCGCGCGCGGCGGGGAAGTCGTTCGAGGATCTGGGGACGATCTTCGGGCTGGGGCGGAAGCAGCTCGCCAGACTTCAGGGGCTCGCGGAGATGGAGCCCGCGGTCGGGGAGGCCTTAGCCGCGGGTCGTATCACGACGTCCCATGCCGTCGTCCTCACCGATGCCAAGAAGCGAACGAAGGGGCTGAAGACGAAGTTCTGGCTCCGTGAGATCGCGGAGAAGACGCTCTCCGTCAGCGACCTTCGCAAGCGGCTCAGGGAACGAACGCGATCGGACGCCTCGGGGCCCTTCGTCGTTGACGACGACAAGGTCCGCCTCCGCCCCATCAGCATCGACGCATCGCGGCTGAGCGCCGAGGAGAAGACGGAGCTCGACGCCCTGTTGGGTCGCCTCCGCGAGCTGCATGAGAAGTCGAGGAGCACCTCGGGGGACGCCGAGGCGTAGGTCGCCGGTTCGGGGCCACCGGCATCGAGCTCTGGAGAGGGACGGGACATCGATGTCCCATTTCCACCTCGGGAGCCCAACATGTCGCAGAATCCTCGGCACTCCGCAGATGGAGGCATCCCGACATCGTTGGTCGAGATCGTCTATTGCTGGGGTCACATCAACCTGCGCCACCGATTCGGTCGCCGCTTCCGGCGCCGTTTCGGTGGTGGCGTCTGCAGCATGCGGAGGTGCGCCTCGAAGAGCGGCGGCATCGGCTGGCGTCGGAGCAGGGCCAGAGCGTTGCGCACCATGTCGCCTCCGTCCTCGACGCCGGGGCCGTGTATCGTCACGGTGTGGTCGCCGAATATCGACCCCGGACCGAGGACGACGGCTCCGTTGTCGATCCAGATCTGCACGGGACGGTCCCGGAAGGGATACCAGATGCAGGGGCCCGGCTTGAGGCCGACGTAGCTGTACACCATCATGGTGATGGTGCCGATCTGCAGGAAGACGTCCTGCTTCTCGCCCTCCCGCCTCAGGATACTGCGACAGAAGGCGTCGTACTCCGGAGTGCCGCAGTGCTCCAGTACCGTCAGTGTCGTGATGCCACCGAGGGCGCCGGTCCTGATGCCGAAGTTCGGTACCCAGAGACCCGCCCTGAACGCAGCCTTTAGCTCCAGGCGGCCACTGGGGGACAGCTCGCTGCTAATCGGCTTCGACTCGACGCAGGACACGACGCGGAGACCGGCAGCGGTGAGAGCCCGCATCGTCGCCACGACGTCAACGAACCGCTTTCGGGGGTCCCGTAGGGCTTCGCTGCGGACGTCGTCATACGACGCGTGCCATGGAGCGCTGGCTGCCCACTCGGAGTACATCATCAGCGACGTCCTCGTGGCGTGACGCTCCTACCGGTGGTCGTCATCAATCCCACGGCCACCACGGCGGCAGCGCCTCGATCCCGGTCCTCTCCCTATGGGACTCAATGAAGGCGCTCTCGAAATCGGGCGGCGGCTTCTCTTGGCCCGAGAACAGCCCCGGGATGAAGACTCGAAAGCCGAGGGAGGGCGCCATCATCTTACGACGTCGCAGAGCCATGACGTTCTCCACGAACCGCACCCCCTCTCGCACTCCGGGACCGTGGATCGTGATGGCGCCGCCGGCTGTCCTACTGCCGGGTCCCAGTACGTATCCGGCGCCGTTCGTCAGCGTCACCTTGATCTTCGGCCCGGCTCTGATCGTGAACGTGCCGGGCTCGAGGTAGGGCATGTGGCGGTAGACGATCTCCATCCTGCCGTCGCGAACCATGTAGACGTCGCCGTCATCTCCCCCTCGCAGGAACTCCTTGCAGAACGCGGTATGTTCCTCGGAGCCCAGGGGATCCTCAATGGTGAGCACGTCGAGGTCGGCCCTTGACCCAGTCTTGATGCCGTAGTTGAGGTCCCCGACCTGCGTTGTGGACTCCAACAGCCCCTCGATCGCGTCGAGGTCAGTCATCGTTGGAGGACGCCGCCGGGAGCGCCACGACGTCAGGATCTCGTCCCCCACGAAGGGCGCCACCATGAAGCCCTTGGCGGCGAGGGCACGCATCGTTGAGAGGATGACATGGGTCCTCCACGTTCGACTCGGCACCCTTGCGACGAAGCCCCACCGCAACCCAATGGTCCGCCTCGAGCTGGGGCTGTCATGATCTATTCGTCCCACTATCGATCTCCTTTCGTAGTCGCCGTGCGGCTCGGAGCGCGGGGATCACGACGTCCAGCTTCCACGCGCACCTCGCCATGGCCTGCTCCCGGTACAGAAGGTGGTGGCATGTCTGGCACCCGACGGTGCCGTCGTGGAGAAAGAGGTTGATCCGGCGCGACCCACACGACGGACACCGCAGCCACGGCCTCCTGCCGAAGGTGGCGTCGTCGTAGTCGAGCTCGATCCGGAACGTGGTAGGGGTACCGCCGACGTCGATGACGGCATCAACGCATCCGGCTGCCGTGATGTGCTTCCAAGACGGCGACCTGCGGAGGTCCGTCATCGTGAGCCGCGGCGTGTCCTCCAGCACCATGGCCTCACCTAATCCGACTGGCGCCCCTCGATAGCAACGGGTCGCGCATCGAGGACACTAACGGAGGGACGCTGTGCGACGAGCCACATCATGAGCTCCGCTGTCCGCCGGACGTCGGCGAGCCGGCTGGAGTGGATCCGCGCGAACCTCTCGATGATCTCGAGTATGGAGCTTGGGGGCACCTTGGTATCGAGCCCGTTGCCGAAGGTGGTCTCGATGACGTCCTCCGTGGCCTGGACGGTGGCAGCTGCCAGAACGTCGAGCTCGACGAGGTGCGTAGCGAGGAGGCCCTCGATGGTCCGCAGCGACACCGGCCTCTCGCCATGCGCCGCGCTGAGGAGACGCCCGCGGAGGGCCTGCCGCATGGTGACAACGTTGACGACCTGTGGGTCCGCCACGGAGCCGGAGGTCCGTCGTTTCGTGCCGTGCCGTCGTCGGTTGGATTGATTAGAGGTGGACTTCGGTGTGCCCCCCTCTGTATCGCGTCCTGACCCATTCTGATCGCGCAACCGCTTTTGATCATTAGTCTTTCCCATAATCTGAGTATACGCCCCCGGGTCGTGTCATGACCAGAGGTAGTATCGACACTTGCTGTGTCCGACCCGCAGGCGGCCTTTTTTCCCGAGGATCATCCCTGAGGATGCCTCCGGCGGCCCCCCTACTACCCCCCCCCCACCGGAGGACGCAGCACAGGATCCTTGCAGTATCGCGTCCCCTGGGGAGCGGTGATGCGGCGGTGTCGTCAAGGACGAAGAGCTACGACAACCAGGCTCTCGTACTGCCTGCACCCCGACGTGGAGTGCGACTTGGCGATGGCATCAGCACAAACGGTCCCACCTCTGTATCGAGGGTGTGGCCCACGCCGACCGGATCGCTCATGACCCCGACATCGAGGACGACGCCCCTACGTCACAACGGGACGTCGTGGTCCTCACTCCCGACGCAGCGATCGCATGCGCCACTCGCGCTGCACTTCCTCCACACAGCCGATGGCACCGCGACAACTCGGGGCTGTCCGGGAGCCTGCGATCCTGGGCGTCGCCTCGGATCCTCCACCGAGGTGTCGGCCCCCGGGGGCGCCGTGATGATCCCCATGGGGCGGTTTGTCTGCGGACACGTCGTGGTGACGTCGGCATGCTGGTATCGGATCCGAGCGGCGCACCGTCGGTGGTCAGAGGCTCTCTGCGGCGGTCACATCGGGAGGCGTCGCCTCCAGCCATCACGATCCCTGTCGCGTCACCAGACGGCACCGGCGTGCCCCATCCGTATCCTCTGCTGTCCCGGCACGTCATACGGTTGCAGCGCGCTCACGCACACAGCGAGAAAAACCACGGTACTTGGTTTTAGTAGTGCTGCCCGCCGCAGCACGCTGCAGCTGCGGACGCAGCGCGGTCCCCAGCACGGTGGGCAGCACGGTGCGCAGCACGGTGCGCAGCACGCTGGGCAGCACGGTGCGATGAAGGGGCGGATCGCCGCGTCGAGACACTCGACTCCTGAGATCGTCGCCATCAGCGCCTCCTGCTGCGACAGGTCGGTAAGTGACGATCGTGACCGACGGCTCGATGGATGTCGCTCGCGTCGTGATGGTTGTTGTCCGCATCCGAGACCGGCACACCATCCGCGACTCGAGGAGATCCGATGGCTGGACGGCGGGAGTCAGCTCCACCTCTCCGAGCGTGGCTCCCTCGACTGCCATTCGGATCCACGATTCGGACCGAGCGGCATTGGTACGACCCCCGCCGCCCTCGGCGTCCGCGCCATGACATCGGCTTCACGCGCTGGATCAGCTCCACCGATGGCATCATCCCGCGCATCGACGAGACCTCGGACCACGACCCGTTATTCATCACCGACTCCGTCCACGGCAGGTGCAGGCCCGAGGTCGTCGTTCAGTAGGAGGTGCAGCGACGTCGCCGCGGCACGTTCGGTGTCGGCACCACCCTCGGCTTCATTGACCTATGCATCGGTCTCGGCGCCGCGGCACTGGTCAGCACGATGCCCGATCGCGGCTTCGGTGCCCATCTCATCATCATGCACCACGGACGCCACGAGATGCCGCGACTCGATTGGCTCCGATGGTCGTCGATGTGCGCGATCCCGAAGATGAACACCGCGCCCTGCCTCGACCGGACCCCGTGTTGCACCGATGGCATCGTAGGGATCGACGTCTCCTTCGCCATCGCTACCGCTTCCCGCGCGACGGCTCCTGGGCTTGCCCCGACACGCTGCTCATCGACTGTGTGCTCGTCCTCGTCGCCGACCAAGTCGCGGATCTGCGACCGCGACGACCGACTCTCTTCGATGCTGCGTCTGGTCCTCGACGACTTCTTCGTCGCCCACTCCGATTACAAACAATTCAGTCCCGCCGACGACGAGGCGACGCTCTCTGGCGCTCGCTGGGAACAGTCAGGTGATTTCGCTGAAGTCCCCTGAGAACGTCGTTGCAAAATGGAGGTAGCCAGGATACCGCTGATCCCAATTGACGAGTGCAACGATGTCACGTTCCGCGAGAATGTCGAGTGCAGCGTCGATTTCTGCGTTGTTCCCTCGAACGAGCCCACGCACCTCGCGCTTCGTCAGCGGGTGGTCTTGTGTCCGAAGAAGGGCCTCCACACGCCACAACGCCCTCTCTTTTGAGTTCAGGCCTTGGACCAACCGTATTGCATAGCTGTTTTCACTTGAAATCTGCAATAGATCGAACTCTTCCTCATGATTTGGTAGCAGGCGCTGCTTCCTGACAACGAGCTTGTCGTTGTCGAGATAGAGGAGAGTATCCATGGCGGCGCTTAGTACCGTCGATCCCCGCGGAAGGCCCTGTTCGTGTCCTATAATCTTCTTCGGTGTGTGGTGGACGATTACCACTGTTATCCCGTATTCTGCAACCAGATCGCTCAGGAGATCATCGAGCGCCTTGAACCCCTTCGAGTTCTCCTCAGCACCGTAGAACGCGGAGAGTGAATCGATGATGAGAACGACGGGTTCGACTTCTTTGATGGCAAGCCGCCACGCTTTCTCGACTCGGCTCTCAACCACGACGTTGTGGTACCTGTCATTGGTGATGATGCTCTGGCGACCAACACTGATGACGAGGGCTTTATCAATCTCATCCAGGGGAATGCCACGAGCTGTAGCAAGCGCCCGCAGGCGTGTAGTCGTGATGTGGCGGCTCATTTCACCCTCGAAAAGCAGAACTTGGCCATGGCAACACTGGAAGGCGTCACCCCATTTGCCACCGCTCGAAATGGCGAGAGCGAGATCAAATGCCAGCCACGTCTTGCCGCTGCCGGGGGGGCCGTAAAGCGTGACCTTTGCTCGTGCCGGTATGATGCCCGCAGCGATATCGGGATCATTCCCTCCGATATCTACGTCGCCGACGCAGAACAGGTTGAGGTCGGTCGCACTAGATGGCGGTTCCTTGGATGAGGAACTGGGCGGTGGTTCGTTTCGAGCTCTTCGTATGTATTCTGCCCCAGACTTCGCCACGGTCCGCGCGATCTCCAGTCGCGTCAGTGGGGGGCGATGCTTGAACTTGGAATATGCGTGCAGGACATCGATGAGGCCTGCCTCGGTGATGAACCTGGCGCTCCGGCTCATGAAGTCGTGGAGGTCCTCGTTGCGGCCGATGGTGCCACCATGCCGCTTTCTCCCTTCCCGATCATAGACTACCTTCCGGGCCTTGGTGTGGGCAATGAAGCTACGAAAGTCATGTGCCGCCACGTGCGGGGCAACGGCGGCCTCGAACGTGTCGTCGGCTCTGCTGCTTCGACCCGTATCCTGCTGGAAGTCCGCTGCCTTCTTCGGAGCACTGCCCTTATCGATGAGAGACGACAACCAATCCAGGAACCAATCGGGCGCGATGGGTGGCGCTGCGTCAGGAGGTGCGCAAGATACAAGATCGCCCTCGTCGGGATCCCAGCGCATCCAGGTGTACTGGACGGCGGGGTCATCAGGATGGACGCTCGGCGGACCGACTGTATAGCCGCCCACGCCCCTCACGGTGTCCGGGCAGCCGACGCCCTTCAATTCGGGGACTGGCCGCTTCGCGCTGGAGATGCGCATCACGATGCCATCGGGTAGATCGTGAAGGCTGTGACCGCCGGCGAGCGATCGGACGACGGTCAGGGCGACGCCCTCCTTCTCGAAGTAGTAGCGGCAGAATGCACGGAGCTGATCTGGGTCGTCCCAGTCGAGGTGCACCTGTCCGGCCTGGGGGATGAGAGCGATGCCGGGGAGTTCGTCGCGCGCCTTGGGGGCCCGGGACCCGAGGTCGGCCTCCATGCGGCGCCGATCCGAATCGACCTCGGCGTCCTCCGGCAGGTGATTCTGGTAACGCTTCCACGAGGCCTTGCCGGATGCCTTCGGCAGGTACCCGGTGTGGGGGGCCTTGCCCTTGGTGATGATCGTGCTCCGGCCGAGGACGTCCCGGGCGTGGCACCTGGCGTCGGCGATTTCATCGGCCCACGCCTTGCGGCCGGTGCCCGCGCGCCGTCTTGAACAAGGACTCTTTGGCATGATGGCCCTCCATGGTCCCATCTCCCCGTCACGAGGAGTGGTGAAACATGATGTTGAATCTTACAAACGTTTCTGGTATCGTCAAGCCATGGATCGCTTCTCGAATGCAGACATCTCTCGGATTACCGGCCTCAGCGCCCGACAGATCATCTACCTCAGCGAAAGGGGCGTCATCGACTCCGACATCGAGAAGGCGGCGGGGCGTGGCACGACGCGGTGGTACTCGAAGGCGAACGTCTTCGAGTTCCTGGTCGCCAAGACCCTTCGAAATGCGATGCTGGAGTGGCCCGCCATCAAGGCCATCGTGACCGTCGTCTCGACCATATATACGGAATTATTTTCTATGGTTCCAAACATCGACCCCGATGATACTCCTACGGTGCTGCACATCGCCGAGAGGAAGTACTTTTACCTCACGACCCATGACGGTCGCATCGGCAAGAAGGTCCTCGAGGTGACCCCCGAGGGCTGCGTGACGGAGTCGGACCTCACCATCGCCGAGGTACGGCAACGCACGGACTATGAGATCATCATCTATCTGGAGAAGCGCCTCGCTCTCCTGAAAGGGATCTAGGCCATGGCACGACAAGGGGGGCACCGTACGCCCCGATCATACGTTCAACGTATCACGGATCATGGGCTCCGGAGGCTGAAGGCCGACATCATCCTTGCCGGACTGCGACAGGTTGAGATCGCCAAGGCCCTGGACATCGACCCGAGCCGGCTCTCCAAGGTCCTCAACGGATGGCTTCCGCCAAAGCCCGAGGAGATCGCGGCGATTCGCACCTGCATCAAGACGGCCAAGGAGGGGCGGGGCAAGTCGCGGAGGTAGGAGCGGTCTTTGACTGCGACACGGCGCAGGTCGGCATCCGGAGTCGGAGCTGATCTGCCGCGAAGGTGGTGTCACGGGAAGGGGCTGCGGAGGAGCAGCGCCAGGTCATGGCAGAGCGCGGCCAGGAGACGGTCTCGGGGTGGCTGATGCCGACCCAGGCCGTGGCCTACCTCTCGATGTCCCGCTCCAGTCTCTACGGCATCATCAAGGGCGGTGACGTTGTCACTCCACACCGTGATCGCGGTGCATGCCAAGGGCGGGAGAGGGGTGCGCCGTGAAGAACAGCGTCACCACTGGACGCCTCCCTGCTGCCGAAAGCGGTGTGGCCTACTCGAAGATCAAGACCCCGGCGATGGTCCCCGAGTGGTTCACCACTCGGCAAGCTGCCGCCTACTGCGGCTACAAGGGTCCGGGAGCCATCCGCATGGCCGTCAAGCGACGGCAACTCATCCCTGATGGGCGGCGCGGGACCACTCTGACCTTCCGAAGGGAGACCCTCGACCTTTTCATGATCGGTGGTGGTATGATCAGGGGGCCCGTGACGCCCCGGGAGAAACGTCATGGCGAAGAAGAACAACCGGGGCATCGAAAAGATGGGACCGAGAGTGTTCAGGATCAGGGTTCGGGGCAAGGACCCCAGGACCGGCAAACTCAAGGAGGTGGACCGCGTCGTAGAAAATATCGACAGTCGAGAGGCCGTGCGCCTGCGCGAGCAGTGGCACGCCGAGATCACGGAGGGGGCCAACGAGGAGAGGCCCGAGAGAATGACCGTGAAAGCCTACGCGTACTCGTGGCTCGCTACGAGGCTCCCGAGGCTGAAGCCGAGCACCCGTAGCTGGTACGCGACCGTGCTCGACCAGCACATCATCCCGGCGTTTGGGGACCTTTATGTAGACGCCGTCACGCGACAAGAGTGCAAGGAGTGGGTGGCCCGACAGGCGTCGACGGCTCGGCCAGCGACAGTGAACGGGCACCTCGCAGTCCTGCGTATGCTACTGGGCGACGCGTCGGCAGACTACGGGTTCCCAGACCCGACCGCCCGTATACGCACGATGCCGAACCACGACATCGAGCCTCGGCGTCTCGCCCTCTCGGCAGATGAGCTGCGAAGACTTCTCGAGGGTGCGAGGCAGATGGACCCGGAGCAGTACCCCCTTCTCCTCACGCTCGCCCTGACAGGGGCACGGTGGGGCGAGGCAACCGCGCTGAAGTGGTCCGACATCGACGAGACAGAAGGCACCCTCCGTGTCGTGCGTTCTCATGTGCGGGGTCGTGTCGGGACGACCAAGACCGGCAAGACGCGCGTCTACCCGCTCGTTCCTGAGCTGATCGATGTGCTCCGTGAGCACCGGCAACGCCTCCTCGCCGACCAGCACCCCGGGCTGAAGGAGGGCTGGGTGTTCGCGACGACCGACCGCGAGGGAAAGGAGGCACGACTCGCGTGTCCCAAGGCTTGGGCGCGGGCGCTCCCGAGATGGCTCAGGGCGGCCGGGATCACGAAGCACATCACGCCGCACTCGCTCAGGAGGACGAACGTGGACCTGCTGCGCCGAGCGCAGGTCGACGCCGTCGTCGCCCGCAGCCTGGTCGGTCACGCCACCGAGGCGATGCGGGATCACTACAGCACGGTCGCGAGCGACGAGCAGCACGAGGCGGTGAACCGCGTCGTGAAGCTCGTGAAGGGCGGGTCATGAAGGGTCGGCGACACGACACGGCGTCCCAAAGTGGGGGATCAAGTGGGGGATCGCCCCCCACAAACGCCGAGAGCGCCCTCTCGGGCGCTCTCAACATCTCGATTTCATTTGTGGAGCTGACCGGGATCGAACCGGCGGCCTCTAGAGTGCGATTCTAGCGCTCTCCCAGCTGAGCTACAGCCCCAGACAACAAGAACACTTGGGGGCGGATTATACGACCAGACCCTGATCGTGCAAGCCAATTCGCGCCCCCCTGGCTTCGATCCATAGCTCCACGCCGCGAGGCAGACTCTGCAGGTGTCGGTTCGGGCTCCGGCCGATGACACCAGCCACGACACGGGTCGGGGACGCTGTCGGAGCCCGAGAGGGACGTGG
>Ga0233425_10005523_pt1 | contig 19864 bp, 19 predicted proteins | sample Watercolumn_Towu_2_FD_181712 | JGI IMG/M metagenome (GOLD analysis project Ga0233425, IMG submission 181712) | Freshwater microbial communities from Lake Towuti, South Sulawesi, Indonesia - Watercolumn_Towuti2014_140_MG | ecosystem: Environmental > Aquatic > Freshwater > Lake | place... | reverse complement strand
TAAAAAAGTTAAAAAAACAGTTCAGGTTTAAATAATTTTAATATAGAATTTGAAAAGCGCTTAACCGGGAAAATGACATTAGCAATATTAATTGTGTAAATTTGTATTGCTGATGCCAGGTTAAGTAAAATATAATCGCAAAGGTAAAAATGGAAAGGACTTGAAATGGCAACAGTTGTTACAGGAAAAAACACTGAGGTAAAGTTCGGACAGGGGCTGCCGACAGTAATAATTGCCGAGCGTATAAACCCCACAGGCAGAAAGAGTCTTGCAGAAGAGCTCAGGGAAGGAAAGCTTGATATAGTGGAATCAGATGCAAGGCGGCAGACAGAAGCAGGGGCGCACATAATAGATGTAAATGTCGGAGCCGTTAGCGTTGATGAAGTGGTTATGCTTCCAAAGGCTGTAAAAAAGGTGCTGGAGGTGACTGACAGACCCATCTGTATCGACTCTGCCAGCCACAAGGCAATAAGGGCCGCTCTGGAGGTTTATCCGTATAAGGCTCTTATAAATTCCGTAAACGGCAAGGAAGAGTCAATGGAGGAAATACTTCCGCTCGTAAAAGAAAGCGGTGCCGCTGTCGTTTGCCTTACAATGGATGAAACCGGAATTAAAATGGATGTTGATGCCAGGGTGGAAGTTGCAAGAAAGATTATAAAGAGAGCGGAATCGCTTGGCATAAAAAGGGATGACCTGGTTGTCGACTGTCTTGTGCTCACCGCATCGACTGATTCACAATCAGGCAGGGTGACAATTGAAACCATGCGGCGTGTGGTCTCCGAATTTGGCGTTGCAACAACAATGGGGGCGTCAAATATAAGCTATGGCATGCCCAACAGGGAGCTTTTAAACATTCATTTTCTGTCGATGTCAATATACAACGGACTGACCGCCCCGATAACCGATCCTCTGATCGAGGGACTGGTTCCGGCAATTAAGGCCGCAGATTTCCTGGCCGGAAGAGATCCGTACGGGATGAATTATATTTCGGATTACAGAAAAAAATAATTATGGCATATAGCTGGAGTTATAACCCGCTGGCATACCGGATCCAACTTAAATTCAACGTGCCGGTTTTACATTATTTTGTAGAACCGGCATTTATTTTGGCTGTCTTTCAGGTTATTTTATTTTTTTTAAAATTTTCCGGAATTTAAAAAGCCCCGAAATTTTTCTCAAAAAGTATTTCAATCGATAACCCTCCTGGTTTATAATGTATCTTGATAAAGAGACGGATATGGCTTTATCAGTGCCCGGCTCATATTCATTATTGAATATGATTAATGTTCCGGGACCATTGAATAATATCCAATTATAAAAGGAGAACAGAAATGGCAAAGGTACTTCTTAAGGACCTGACCAAGAAATTCGATGATGTGGTGGCGGTTGACAACATGAACACCACAATCGAGGACCGGGAGTTTGTAGTTCTCGTTGGTCCATCAGGATGCGGAAAAACTACGACACTTCGAATGATTGCCGGACTTGAAGAGGCGACAAGCGGGGAAATCTTCATTGGCGACAGGCTGGTAAACAATGTTCCGCCCAAAGACAGGGACATTGCAATGGTCTTCCAGAACTATGCGCTTTACCCCCACATGAATGTCTATGACAATATGGCATTCGGTTTGAAGCTGAGGAGAACCCCCAAAGCTGAAATTGAAAAAAGGGTGAATGAAGCTGCAAAAATCTTAAAAATCGAGGAGCTTTTAAAAAGAAGGCCGAAGCAGCTTTCAGGCGGACAGAGACAGCGTGTTGCGCTGGGGCGAGCAATTGTAAGGAACCCAAAAGTATTTTTGATGGATGAGCCGCTGTCAAACCTTGATGCAAAATTGAGGGTTCAGATGAGAACCGAAATTGCAAAGCTGCATGAAAGACTCAATGCAACGATTGTTTATGTCACACACGACCAGACAGAGGCTATGACGATGGCCGATAAGATAATAATCATGAAGGACGGGCTTGTTCATCAGTCTGGTGATCCCCAGACAGTTTATGACCATCCATCAAACATGTTTGTGGCAGGTTTTATAGGCAGCCCGGCAATGAACTTCCTGGATGTTGTAATAACGGATAATTACACTTTAAAGAATCCCAAATTTGAAATAAACACCGCTGCAAATATCAAAAAAGTGATAGAGTCCAACAACCTCAGGGGCAAGGAAGCGGTTGTGGGAATAAGGCCTGAAGATCTTGAAGACAATGCATTCATTCATGACAAACATGACAATGCAATTATCACCGCGCCTGTGGAAGTCACGGAGCCCATGGGTGCAGAAATTTATGTGTATATTGATATTGAGGGCGTTTTAATTACAGCGCGTGTCAATCCAAGGTCCGGCGCCCATGTGGGAAGACCGATTGACCTGCATGTGGATCTTGAAAAACTGCACCTGTTTGATAAAAAGACTGAAAAGGCATATATATAAAAATAAGGGCGGTAATTTTAAGGCATTATTTTTTGCAGTTTGCCTGTAATTTTTTAAACGGATAAATCCTTTAAAAAAAATTCAGGATAAAAAAATAAAATAGCGGGGACATGTTCCCCGCTATTTTATTTGAGCTAAAGGATTTGATTCTGTAAAATAAACTAAATGCAGAAAAAAGGAAAAATATACGATGTTGTAATCTCCGGGGCCGGTCCCTCAGGAAGCCTTCTGGGCTATCTTCTTGCCTCATCTGGTCTGGACACGCTGATAATTGAAAAAGAGCGTTTTCCCAGGGAGAAAATATGTGCCGGGGGAATACAGCACCGCGCGCTGTCTCTTCTTCCGTTTGAAATAGGAAGCGCCATAGAAAGAACGGTATCGGGAATTCACTTTACATACAGGGCAGGCAGCCACTTTTTTAAAAAATACAACGATCCGGTTATTTATACGGTAAGGCGGTCAGTATTTGATAATCTTCTTGCCGGGTATGCAAAAAATGCAGGTTGCAATATTGTTTTTGGCCAGAAAGTCTGCGGCTACAGGGCCTGCGACGATTGTGTGGAAATAAATGCCGGAAGCACGAAATACCGCGCCAGAATTCTTGCAGGCGCAGACGGAATAAGGGGGTATGTGCACAGCAGAATTTTAAACGGAGCCGGAATAAATAAAATAATCGGTTATGAAGCAGAGATGCAGGTTGGGGATTCTTCTGTATTAACTTGCGGCAGGCTTTTTTCACAGATGGATCTGTCCGAATCTGTTCTTCTTGATTTCGGCGGGGTCAAAAAGGGCTATGGCTGGATATTTCCCAAAAACAGCAGCATGTCGGCAGGAATAGGAGCTCCTGCGGGATATGCGAAACAGGCCAGAGAATATTTTTATAAGTTCCTGAGGCTTTTTTTTAATTCCGGGAATTATACGGAAAAAGAAAGCTTTCTTAAACACCTTAAAATAAAAGCTCACGGAATCCCGGTTGGAAGCAGAAATACTCCGGTTTGTGACTACAGGGTGCTCACAGTCGGGGATGCGGCAAGCATTGGCGACGGATTCACCGGGGAGGGGCTTTTTAACTGTTTCAGGAGTTCCCGCATTGCTGCGGTCTGTATAGAAAACGCTCTAAAAAACTCCGGATTTTCTTTTGAGGACTACCATAAGGCAGTAAATGATGAGATATTTCCCGATATCGAAGCTTCCCTTGCTTTTACAAAAATGTTTTACAATTCACCCGGATTTTTTTACAACCTCTTAAAATCCGACTCGCCGCTTTTTGAGTCCTGCTGCAGAATTTTGAGAGGTGAAAGGTCATATGCAGAAGTTCTAAAAAAATTAAAAACAAAAAACATTTTCAATGCCTTTGCAAAGAAAGTGAAATAAAAATAATATTAAAAATGTTAAAATATGTATAAAATATTTTTTAAAGTATTTAAATCCTGAAAAAATCCGCACCGGCAAAATTCAGGAAATTTAAAGATTTTTTAAAATAAAAAGAGATGAAATTAGATATTTGGTATGTGATTTTTTTAAATTTATAATTAAATATTTTCAAGGAAACAGGGATGAATGATAAAAATAATCAAAAAGTAATTGTCCAGATTTCTGATATTCATGTCGGTGAGGGAGAGTTTGTACCCAGCCTTCTCACCAGATGCATCGATGAAATCAATGAGCTCAAACCGGATATAGTTATGATAACAGGAGATCTCACCGGTATGGGATACAGGCGGGAATACGAGACGGTAAAAAACTACCTGTCTCCGATAAAGTGCAAAAACATCATCATTCAGCCGGGAAACCATGACTCAAGAAACGTTGGCTACATGCATTTCGAGGACCTTTTCGGCAACAGGTACGAGAGCTTTAAAACTGACGGGCTTGTGATAGTTGCGGCAGATTCCAGCGAGCCCGACCTTGACAATGGCCAGATCGGGCGGGAATACTACAAATGGATAGACGCAGAGCTCAAGAATGCCTGTTCAAATGATCTGAAGATTTTTGCAATGCACCACCATCTGATCCCGGTGCCCGGCACAGGGAGGGAAAGAAATATTGTCCATGATGCAGGCGACGTACTGGAAGTTCTTGTTGACTGCAATGTGGATCTGGTACTGTGCGGACACAAGCATGTCCCGTATATCTGGCGAGTAGAGGATCTTTACATCATAACTGCAGGGACCGTTTCAAGCCTGAGGTTGAGGGGAAAAATTGAGCCCAACTACAATATTATATATGTCAGGGAAAATGAGATAGACATATACCGCAGGTTTCCTTTTGACAAGATGGAAAAGATACTGAATCTTGAAAGAAAAACCGGAAAAAGCAAACTTAATGATAGATTTATTAAAGAAACAGCAAAACAGAAATAAAAAGCTCATAGCTTTAATCGACGGGGAGCACTACCCGCAGGTAAATCTTGATGCCATTAACCTTTTAAAAAAATATTTCACCGGAAGTTTTGAAGGCATTATTTTTCTTGGCGGAACTGAAAAAATTTCAGGCGGGGATCCCGGGAAGTTTTACGGCTGCAGGGTTTTTCAGATAGGGGAACTTGACAGGGATTTTCCGGCTGCCCTTGATGAATTCAGGCCCGATTTTGTTTATGACTTAAGTGACGAACCTGTGGTTGATTATTTCAAGAGGATGAAAATAGCGTCTTTCTGTTTTTCAAGATCAAGCTCCTATATGGGACCGGACTTTTATTTTGAGTACGAGCACAAAAGGATAAAACTCTCCAGACCCTCACTGATGATTATCGGTACGGGCAAAAGAATAGGAAAAACTGCAGTGAGTTCTTACATTGCAGGGCTTCTATCCGAGAAGAGCAAGGTCTGCATTATTGCAATGGGCAGGGGCGGTCCCAGGGTACCCCGGCTGATAAGGACAGGCAGCGCAGACATTACACCGGAATTTTTACTGAAAATGTCAAGAAAGGGCCTTCATGCAAGCTCTGATTACATCGAGGACGCACTGTTTACAAATGCCGATACCGTGGGCTGCAGGAGGTGCGGCGGCGGTTTTGGCGGTAGATTCTTTTTTTCGAATATCGGCAGGGGTGTAAAAATTGCTGAAAAAACAGATCCACAAATTATAGTTATCGAGGGCAGCGGCGCATCCGTACCTCCTGTTGATGCGGACCGGTGTATCTGTGTGGTGGGCGCAAACCAGGACTGGCAGTCAATTGCAGGCTATCTTGGAATTTACAGGATGCTTATCTCGGATATTATTTTTCTGACGATGTGTGAAGAACCGGTTGCTTCAGACGAAAATATACTTTTTCTTGAAAAAAAGATAAGACAAATAAAAAAGGATGCGAGAATTGTAAAGTCGGTTTTCAGGCCCCGGCCATTATACAGCGTCAAGGGCAAAAATATTTTCCTTGTAATAACCGCCGGCAGTTTAGCGGGAGACATTATAAAGAGGCACCTTGAAACTGAATACGGCTGCAAAGTTACCGGGATGTCTTTAAATCTTTCAGACAGGAAAAAACTGTATATGGATTTAAAATCATCCGTCAATTATGATATGCTTCTTACTGAGCTAAAAGCCGCATCAGTGGACATGGTAACCGAATTTGCATTCAGTGAGGGCAAGGAAATAAATTATTTAAATAACATTCCTGTAATTACGCATGGCAGCAGCCATATTAAAAATCTGCTGAACAGGATAAGGGTGGGCAATGAAGGATAACAAACCGCAAATAAACGGTTCAAATCAGAAAGACCCGGTTTCCGGAAATTTAATTATTATAAGCGACAACACCAAGGGGCTGCCATTTTCAAAGGGGATACTTGCAGCTTCGATTTCGGTAACCGGCCTGGATATAGTTCTCTGCCACAGGATTGCTTACGATATAGAGCAGTATCTTTTTACAAACAAAATCGCCAGGATTCCCATGGAGGAGCTCCGCTCGCTGGTTTTCAGGTTTTTAAAGGACAGCGTGAACATAGAATGTGCCGAAAAGTATCTCCTGTGGCAATCGGTTGGAAAGCTTAAAAAACCTATAATCATGCTTATCGGCGGGGCCACAGGTGTGGGAAAATCAACAATTGCCACAATTCTTGCAAACAGGCTGAATATAACAAGAGTTGCCTCTACCGATGCAATAAGAGAAGTTATGAGGGCAACAGTTTCAGATAAGGTCATCAGGGCGATCCGGGGATCATCATATAATGCCTACCAGCACCTGACGCTTCCGCCCGTTGGCGTGGACCCTGTTATACTTGGCTTCAGGGAGCAGGTAATGACCGTAATAGTCGGGGTTGAAGCCATAGTAAAAAGAAGCATCGAGGAAAAAAATGACATTATTATCGAGGGGGCGCATGTCGTGCCCGGATATATGGATCTGAAAAAATACGCCTCAAGGGCGATCATTCAGGAAATTGTTTTTACCGTTGCTGATATGGAAATTCACAAGGAGCATTTCACAAAAAGAACAGTGGAAACACAGGGCTCGCGGCCTATGCAGAAATATATTAACCACCTTGATAAAATACACCTAATCCAGAAATATATCGAAGACCTTGCTGGGCAGAACAAGGTGCCTATCATTGAAAATTACAATCTTGACACCGCCGTAAACATGGTGCTTGAAATACTGTTCCAGAGGGTCAGAAAAGAATTCAGCAAAATCAGATCCTGAGAAAACCGGAATAAATGGTTTTTCTTAAGCAGGCGTGCCATTTTAACGTACCATAATTAAACCAGACAATAATCTGTAGTAGATAAGCTTTATCTATAACGGAGAAGCGGAACCGGTAACTTCAATTGAGGGAGATTCATTCTGATACTGTAAAACCGTATCTGGCAGGCTGACTGTCATTTAAGGAAACATTTACGCTGTAGTTGCCCGGACGGTTTTCATTGTCCCGTCTGGCAAGTGAAACGGTAACGACACCTGAGCCTTCCTGTTTCAGCTCGATGTTATTTTCCTGAAGCAGAAAAGGAGCGTCATTTGCATTGACCCCGGAACCGGCTGCATTGCCGTCAATAAACCACTGTGTGCTTATTTTGCTGCCGGCTTTTATATTCTCGACAAGGATTGCAATATAAATCTGTGAATCCTGTGTAAATTCAAAACCGTCCTGTGCTTCCGCGTCTTTTATTTCGGATGCTGATATTGCAGGGTTTTCGGTAAAAATAATTTTTTTTATACCGGTGTTTTTCTGCAGCAATGTGAAGGCAATCAGACCGAAAATCACAGTTATGACCGCTAAAATGACAATGTTTCTTCTGTTCAATTTAATATAATCGGTTTTTATTTTATTAGGCAGATAGTATATAATATTAAAGTTATTTAGGGTACATTATATTTATCTGATTGACGGATGGGGATGTAGTTCAGTGGGAGAACGCTTGTCTGGCAGACAAGAGGGCGGCGGTTCAAGTCCGCTCATCTCCACCATTAAACTCCATTTTAAATTGCATTTGACTATTTTTTACTCATAATATATATTCTTTTAATAATTTTTTGGGGGTACATTATAAATGCCGATTTATACATATAAATGCAAAAAATGCGGAGAAGTTTTTGACAGGTTCGAAAAGATGAGTTCAAACGGCTCCGGTAAGTGCGACCTTTGCAACTCAGAAGCTGTAAGGGTGTTTTCGCCTGCAGGGATAATATTTAAAGGAAGCGGTTTTTATACCACGGATTACAAGTCCGGTTCAAATAAGGCAAATATCGCTCCTGCAAAGCCTGAAACTTCAGAAAAAGGAGCCGGTAAAAAAGAGGAAGCTGCAGCCGGCAGTTCTTCTGCGGCAAAGCAGGGGGAAACCGGGTCAGCTGAAAAAGGTTCACAGAGTTCAGGAAATCAGCCGGAAAATTCCCGGAACTCAAGGCAAAACCAGTCCACGGGTAAAGACGCCAAATCCGGCTAAATCAGTGTGATGATGCAGTATATTTTTATATTTTTATCCTGCTATTTGTTATAATTTATCCATGATTTTAATTGCCATACTATCTTTAATTTTAATATGGATCCATATATCAAGCCTCAGGTTTATAATAAAGTCAAATACAAACCAGGATCTAATAGAAGAAACGCAGAAGTTTGAGGAAAATATATCCGATGAGGAAAAAGAAGCTTCTTTTGTTTCGGGACCCGGATTTTTTTCGCTTTTAATCATTATCATCTTGAACCTCATAGAAATCGGCTATTTTATCGCATGTGTTTACTTTTTCGGCGGGATGATCATAACGATAGCAAGTTCGGTAATTGTCGGTTATTCCATCTTTTCGCTTATCAGATTCATACCGAATATGAAAAAGTATTATTCAAAACCGTCAGAGTACCTTAAAGAAAAAACAACAGGAGTTGAAAGCGTGCTGGGGTATGTAATGCCCTCCCTTGAGATAATATTCTGCATTTATATAATTTATCTGATATTGACCAGGTACTGGATCTAAAAAAACTTCTAAGGCTTAAAATGGAGTTTTAAACGGATATGGAAATAGAAAATTTTACGGGTATGCCATTAACCAGGGAAATTTATACTGTCAGCAGGCTGAACTTTGAAATAAGGCAGAATCTTGAAGCGGGTTTTGCAGGGATTCTGGTGGAGGGGGAAGTAAGCAATTTTTACTGCCACAATAACAAACACTGCTATTTTGACCTGAAGGATGAATATTCAAAAATAAAAGTCGTGATGTTTTCCGAGGCCGGCAGAAAGCTTGATTTCAGAATTGAGGACGGTCTTCATCTTATACTGTCCGGTTACGTATCTGTTTATGAAAAAAGAGGCGAATATCAGATCATAGCGCTAAGCGCAGAACCTGCCGGAAAAGGCGCGCTTCTTCTTGCATTCGAGCAGCTTAAGGCCAAACTTGATCAAAAAGGATATTTTGATGCCGCGCATAAAAAACCCCTGCCCGTTATTCCTGAAAGGATTGGCGCCGTTACGTCTTCCGGCGGAGCAGTCATCAAAGATATAATTACCGTGCTTACGTCAAGATATGAAAATTTCCATCTCATCGTCAGAAACGTGAATGTTCAGGGCCCAACGTCAAAAGAAGAAATATGTGCGGCAATCGATGATCTTTGTGAATATGGCGCAGATGTGATAATAATTGCCAGAGGCGGTGGCTCCCTTGAGGATTTATGGGCATTCAATACCGAAACAGTTGCTGAAAAAATATACCACTGTCCGGTGCCGGTAATTTCTGCCGTGGGTCATGAAACTGATTATACAATTTGTGATTTTGTCTCTGATGTGAGGGCCGCAACACCGTCAGTAGCGGCAGGCATGGTTATTGCAGATAAAAAAGAAATTGTCCGGAACATCGGGCTCCTTTTAAAAAATGCAAAAAAATCCGTTGATGACAGGATTTTTCTGTTAAAAAAAGAGCTGAATTTCCTGGCATCATCCCGTATTTTTAAAAACCCTGAAATTCTGCTGGCAGCAAGAAGGCAGGATTTTGATTTTTTGCAGAGGCGTCTCAATGAGAGGGCAAATGAAATATTTAAAAGCAGGAAACAGCTTTTTGAAAGAACTTCAGACGTTTTCTCGATGAACAGGGTCTCTGACAGAATAACGTTAAAGAGAATAATGACGTCAAATTTATATGCAAGGACAGGAACCGCTATAAAGGCCAGGTGCGCTGATTTAAAAAACAGCGTAAAAACCGCGATTGCGGCGCTGCAGTCAAACAGTCCTGTTTCAGTGCTGGAAAAAGGATTCTGTCTGACAATGGATATTGATGAAAAAAAAATAATAAGAAGCGTAAAAAGCGCACAAACGGGAGATAAAATAAAAGTATTTTTAAAAGACGGCGCACTGCTCTCGGAGGTGCTTGAAATTATTTCAAAAAAAATCGGTTATAAGGAGTGATAGAAATGTCTGCAGAAATTGAAAAGCTTTCCTTTGAGCAGGCTCTTTCCAGGCTTGAAGGCATAGTGAAGGATCTTGAAGATGAAAAAATTACGCTTGATGATTCAATAGAAAAGTTCGAGCTTGGGGTAAAGCTTTCATCACATTGTCTTGAAAAGCTTAATGAGGCAGAAAAAAAAATCGAGGAGCTTACAAGATCAGAAGACGGCAGCCTTACAACAAAAGACCTGAAGCTGGATGACTGACCGGGCAGCAATTTGGTGGACTTATCTTTATACAGAAATTCTTCAAGTTTATTTATTAAACCTGTTTATTGCCAGTTATTTTGCAGGCGGCAAATGAAATCCCGGATAATACTATAAGTTCTCTGCGCAGGCATGAAGATTTCCCTCAATCCGGAGTGCCTCTTTTAAAAAAATTCACTTATTAATTGACTGCATTTTGTATGCAGCGGCTAAAAGTTGTACCGCTATTCTTCAATATATTTTTAATATTTTTAATTAAATATTTATATAAAAATATATTAGAAAATAATTTAAAAAAAATAAAAAAAATATTTACAAAAAGGTTAAATTGTGATATCTTTTGGATAAAAGTGGGGGAAAATGGTGAAAAAGAACATATTTTTCCCCTGATTTTAAAAGAAACAGGCAGATAAAGCAATGTTTTTAGGGGGATATTCAAGAACTAAAGACAGCAAGGGCAGGCTTTTCATTCCTTCGAACTTAAGGGAGGGTCTTACCGGCGGCATGGTAATATCAAAGGGATTTGATGTTAAATGCCTTTTTCTGTTTTCAAAGGAAAGCTGGGGGAAACTTCAGGAAAAGATACTTTCCGGACCGATAGCCAAAAAGAATCTGCAGGAGTTTTCCCGGTGGTTCTTTTCTTCCGCTCAGGAGGTTGATTTTGATCCGCAGGGAAGGATAAAAATTCCGCAGAGCCTCCAGGAGCATGCGCAGCTTGATAGGGAAGTCATACTTGTAGGTGTTTCGGACCGCATCGAGCTGTGGGACAGCAGGTTATGGAACGATTATTATAAGGGTGCTGAAACAAGGTTTTTGGGTGACAGCAGCACTTTTGAAGAACTGGGCTTTTAAATATGCAGGATTTACACTTACCTGTTCTAAGAAAGGAGGTGGTGTATTATCTAAATTTAAAAAAGGGAGATTTTGTTTTTGACGGAACGCTTGGCGGTGCAGGCCATACCATAGAAATTATCAAAGCCATTGCCCCCACAGGCAAAATTATCGCAGCAGATCTTGACAGCCAGGCTTTAAGCACCGCCGCCAGAAAATTGAAGTCCCTGGATTTTTTAAAATATGCATATATTGCCAAAGACAGTTATGTCAATGCAGCCGAAATTTTAAAAAGGTTCGGCATAAAAAGTGTAAACGGTTTTTTACTTGATCTTGGAATTTCCTCTTTACAGATTGATTTATCTGTAAAGGGGTTCAGCTATCTTAAAAACCAGAAACTTGATATGCGTTTTTCAGATGAGGGTAAACCGGATGCCTTTGAAGTCGTAAACAGTTATCCGGAAGAAAAACTCAGGGAAATTTTTTATAGATACGGTGAGGAGAAATGGGCGGCAGCAATCGCAAAAAAAATATCAGATTACAGAAAAACAGGGCCCATCAAAACAACAGGACAGCTCGTTGAAATAATAAAAAGTTCGGTGCCGGCAAAATACAGATTCAGCGGCCATCCGGCAAAAAGGATTTTTCAGGCAATAAGAATTGAAGTCAATTCCGAGCTTGAGAATATCTCAAGGGGCCTTAATGCGGGGCTTGATGTGCTGGTGCCGGGCGGAAGAATGGCAGTTATTTCTTACCATTCACTGGAGGACAGAATAGTAAAAAGAACATTTGAAAAGTTCAGCGGAAAATGCACCTGTCCACCGGATCTGCCGGTCTGCATATGCGGCGAAACCGGCAGGGGAAGAGTTATAACGAAAAAACCGGTAATGCCATCAGAGGAAGAATTAAGTGAAAATCTTAGATCGAAAAGCGCCAGGCTAAGGGTGTTTGAAAAGAAATAATAAAAAGAAGGTAATTTTAAGGCAGTTTTAACAATAAAATGGATGCAAGATTAGCAGAAGAACAGATATTCAACAGGAAAAAAACACCGCTTATTTACCTTGTCAACAGGGACGGGGACACGGGTATTGAGAAAGTTGTTCATTCCCGTTCGGGCCTGTTTTATGTGCTGGTCGTTATTATGGTGTTTTTCAGCCTCGGGCTGCTGTTAAATATCGGCCTTAAGATCCAGTCGCTCAATCTTGAGAGAAAAATTCTTGACGCCGGTGAAATGATTGCTATCGAGAACGAAAGAACCGACAGGATAAGCTTAAAGATATCGGAGCTTAAAAGTCCCTCAAGGATTGTTGAGCTTGCCGGATCGAAGCTTGATATGCAGATCTCGGACAGCATTTCCATTTTGAAAGTGGATAAGGGCACAAGCATTGCAGGCCCGGAACTGGCTGAAATGAAAAATGCTGAAGAAAGCGCCGCCGTCATGGGGCTCCCTGAAGAAGAGGCGGCATACGACAGTTTTATGGGCACAATTTATAATATCAAAGATATAGTAATGGTTGTATCAGAAGGGGTGTTAACATTTTTTATACCGTAATTTATAATAAAATCAGGTAGAGATGATTAAAAAAGTAAATAACAGTTTAAACAGGAAAAGGCTGTATTTCCTGTTTTTTTTATTTATTGCTGCGTTTACACTTATAGTGTATAAGCTTGTATCGATTCAGTATATATATGCTTCGAAATACATAAGCAGCGCGGATTACCAGCACACGGAGGAATTTCCTGTCAGCTCCTGCAGGGGGAAGATACTTGACCGGAATGGGGTTGAGCTTGCCCTGAGCCTTATCGAAAAAACCGTATATGCAAACCCGAAGCTTGTATTGAGCCCGGAAAGCGAGGCAAGGGCGCTTTCTGAAATTATTGAAACGGATTATAACGAGCTGCTGGTAAAACTTGAAGACAGGGACCTGGGTTTTGTTTACTTAAAAAGGCAGGTTGGCGCTGAAACTGCCGATCTGATAAGCCAGCTCAACCTACCTGGAATTTTCATTCAGAATGAAAATAAGAGATATTATCCCCAGCAGGACCTGGCTGCTTCGATTGTGGGATTCACCGGTCTGGATAATGTGGGGCTGGGCGGGGTCGAACTGATGCAGGAAAAGACGCTCAGGGGCGTTGACGGAAAATATGTTATCGAAAAAGATGTTTACGGTAAAATAATTCCGGGCAAAAACAACAATTACATAGCGCCCATAGACGGAAGCGATGTTGTTTTGACAATTGATTCCCAGATCCAGTATATCGCCCAGAAAACTCTTGAAAAAGTTGTGAAAGATTATGATGCACTGCGTGCCATCGCAGTTGTCATGAACCCGAAAAACGGGGAAATATATGCAATGGCAAATTATCCCGGCTTTAACCTTGAAAATTACCAGGATTATGATCCGTCCCTATACAAGAACAATGCAATTTCATACACTTATGAGCCCGGTTCAACATTCAAAATTGTAAATATCTCATCTTCGATAGACTCCGGAAGCATAAAACCTGATCAGAGTTTTCTGCTGCCGCCGAGCATCAAGGTTGGCGATAAAATAATCAGGGAGATTTTCAGGAGAAGCAATATCACCTATACAACCGGTGAGATAATAAAATATTCAAGCAATATAGGCGCCGTCGTGTCAGCGCTTTCAATGGGCAAGCAATTATTTTATGATTCGGTAATCAAATTCGGTTTTGGAAATGTCACAGGAACGGGCCTTCCGGGTGAAGAGCCGGGACTTTTTGCGAATTACAGGGACTGGTCGGCATCAACGATCGGCGCGCTTGCAATAGGACAGAGCATTTCGGTAACCCCGCTGCAGCTTTTAAGGGCGGCGTGCGTAATTGCAAACGGGGGCTTTCTTGTCCAGCCGAGAATTATAAAGGAAGTCAGGATGCAGAATGAGATAATCCAGTATCCGTATAACAGTGCCGAAGATATACAGATTATAGACAGGGAGACTTCCGGGGCATTAAGGGATATGATGCTCTCATGTGTCGAAGACGGCACGGGTACAAGGGCGCAGGTTGAAGGGGTCAATGTTTGCGGAAAAACCGGTACGGCCCAGAAAGCCAACCAGAATGGAATTGGCTACAGCGAAGGAAGGGTCATTACTTCTTTTTTGGGTTTTGCCCCGTATGAGGATCCCCAGGTCGCAATAATTGTTATGGTCGATGAGCCGCACGGACCCGAAGATGAGGTATGGGGCGGCACGGTGTCTGCGCCGGTATTCAGTGAAATAATGAATTTTTCCCTTAGAAGATTAAGAATCGACACTTTTGATTCAGCAGACACGGCAGACAAATCTGAAGTAGAGGAATCTGAATAAAGCCTGTATAAATGACAATGGGAAATATAGACATAAAGAAACGGTTAACCGCATAAAAGCAGAGTAATGACGGATAATTTCACGGAAATTATATTGTTTATTGACCAATTTATGTATATAAATTGTTATAATAGCAAAATTATTTGTTTAACGGCGCTTATGCGTTCTGTAAAATGAAAAATGCAGAATACGGAATCTAAAAAAGGACTCTTATCATGCTTTTAAAGGACCTGCTGAAAGGCGTAAAAATTATAAAAAGCACCGGAAACCTGGAAACAGATATTAAGGGTATAGGAATAAATTCAAAAAAAATCGGGAATGGCTTTCTATTTTGTGCAATTCCCGGATTTAAAAAAGATGGGCACGATTTTGCAGGTGAAGCAATTTTAAACGGTGCAAGTGCACTTCTTGTCCAGAAGGGCGTAAAAATAGAAAATCCCCGGGATGTTGCTGTAATAATTTCAGAAGATACAAGAAAAGAACTTGCTGTGCTTTCGGCAAATTTTTATAAAAACCCTTCGCAAAAACTGACACTTTGCGGAATAACCGGAACAAACGGCAAGACCACCACTGTTTTTCTGACAGATTCGATACTCAGGGCATCTGGAAAAAAGACATCGTTTATTACGACGATATATGCGGAGATGGACTCAGAGCCCATGCATTTTGACAGAACCACGCCTGAATCACCTGAACTCAATGATTTTTTTTACAGAAGCGTGGCACGGGGAGTAAATGCTGCCTGCATGGAGGTTTCCTCGCATTCCATAGATTTGCACAGAGTCAGTCATCTGAATTTTGATTATTTTGCATTCACCAACCTCACTCAAGATCATCTTGATTACCATGAAACCATGGAAAGATATTTTGAAGTCAAAAGCAGGCTTTTTCTGCCGGGGTTCAGGAAGATTTTTGGCGGAAAGGGATCCGTTTTAAATATTGACGATCCCTATGGGAAAACACTCCTGGAAAGAACCGATCTTGACGTCATGACCTGTTCGATAAAACAGGAAAGTGCCAATATCAAAGCCGCAAATGCGGTTAGTTCTATTGATGGCATAGAGATGGATCTGGTGCTTTCGAAAATACCGGAAAGTATAAATAACCGTATTAAGGGTGTAAAAAAAATACGCATCAAATCGGCTCTGTGCGGAGATTTCAATATCTGCAATATCATGACCGCTGCTGGACTGGGAATATTTTGCGGCGCAGATCCGGATGAAATTGCAGCAGGCGTAAGAGCTTTGGAAGGCGTTCCCGGAAGATTTGAAAAAATAAGCCTGGGGGGCAGATATGCAATAATAGACTATGCGCACACCCCAGACGGGCTGTATAACGTCCTGAAAACGGCAAGGTCGCTTCTCAAGCCCGGCGCAAAACTTATATGTGTTTTTGGATGCGGGGGAGACAGGGACTCTGGAAAAAGAAAGATTATGGGAGCCGTTGCAGCCCGGCTTGCGGATTTCAGCATTATAACTTCCGATAATCCCCGGACCGAGGATCCCGGAAAAATAATTGAAATGATTACAGAGGGATTTACAGACAACAATTGCAGAAGTTATGAAATCGAAGCGGACAGGAAAAAGGCAATTGATGCAGCGCTTTCAGGTACGGGAGAAAATGATATAGTAATGATTGCCGGAAAGGGTCATGAGGACTACCAGGAATTCTCCGGTAAAAGGATACACTTCAGCGACAGGGAAGTGGTTCTGGAATGGAAAAGCAGGCCATGAAAACTGGAAAAAAAATAAGACTTGCTGACTTTATAAACTGGAGCGGTTCGGTTCCCTGTGGTTCCGGCACCAGCAGCGGCTCTATACCGGAACGGGTGTTTATAGGAGCGATATCGACTGATTCAAGGACGCTTGAGGAGGGTGATTTTTTTATCCCCGTTTCAGGACCCAATTTCAATGGCCATGACTTCTTATATGAAGCATTAAAGAAAAAAGCGTGCGGGTTCGTATTCGAGGCAAATTTCACGGAAAAAATTAATTTTGTATTGAATGAATTTGGAAGCGGATTTAAAGACAGGCTCATTATTTTAAAATCAGATGATAATATGAAGTTTCTCCTGGACCTGGCTTCAAATTACCTGAAACAATTCAGAGTGAAAAAAATAGGAATAACAGGCAGTTATGGAAAAACGACTGCGAAGGATTTTGTAACGTCAATAATGCAGAGACAGTTTAAAATCAGGTACACACCGGAAAACTTCAACACGGAAATAGGAATTTCAAAATCCATGCTTCAGACAGATGACGGCACAGAATATTTTATTTCGGAGCTGGGTATGAGGGGAATGGGCCAGATTGGAATACTTGCAGGCGCGCTGAATCTTGATATTGCGGCAATAACGGCGGTCGGCCCCGTGCATCTTGAGTTCTTTTCAGATATCGGGCAGATTGCCAGGGCAAAAGCCGAGATCGCCGCCCCGATTCAGGAAAACGGAGGCGTTTTGTTTTTAAACAGCGACGACAGGTGGACAGGTTTTATACAGGACCTTGTATCACCTTCTGTCCCGGCTGCTCAAACCTGTTCCGCCTCACCTGGAGCCAGAATAATTAAATTTGGAAGAAATAATAACCTGGAATATAATTTTATTGAAAAGGGTTCCGATGATTTTGGCAGGTTTTCTGCAGATTTTTTCATGAAGGGCAAGAAAATTGCAGATGTAAAACTGCCCGTTTCGGGCATCCACAATATTTACAATGCCTGCTGTGCCGCTGCAATATGCAGTTTTGCAGGGGTAAAACCCGGATTTATAAAAGAGGGCATTGAAAATGCTGCAATTTCAGGCAACAGGATGAATGCATTTGCAAAAGGAGAAAATATAATAATAAGCGACTGCTACAACGCAAACCCGGATTCTGTAAAATGTGCAATTGACACGCTTAAGCTGATATCTGCAAAAAAAAATATGAGAAGCGTTGCAATACTTGCAGACATGTATGAGCTTGGCCATGATACCGGAAAGCTTCACTTTGAGACGGGAAAATACCTTAAGAACTCCGGGATAGATGTTCTTGTTGCAGTCGGAAAACATTCGGGCCGCATTGTTGACGGTTTCGGGCAAAAACCCGGTAAAGTTCCCGGAAAATCCGGGGATCTCAAGAGCCGGCAGGTCTCATATTTTTTTAAAGATGCCGTCAGTCTGATCCCGGAACTGGGCAGCATTATAAAGAAAAATGATGTTCTGCTTATCAAGGGCTCAAGAGCCAATAAGCTGGAATGCCTTATTGATCTGATTTGATTTGATGATGCAAAAATAACAACATGATGTATAGAAAGTATTAAAAAGCATGAACTGGATTTTTATGGCAATGGTACTAAGCGGGATCATTTCCCTGTTTCTGACTCCTCTGTTAATAAGGATCCAGAGAAAAAAACAGATTGGCCAGAAGATAAGGACCGATGGCCCGCAGTCGCATGCCTTAAAAAGCGGAACCCCAACCATGGGCGGCATTGTTTTTATTTTTGCCGCAATTGCAGCTTATTCGACCGTTATCCTTGTGAAATTTTACAGGTATGGGGATTTCAGCCTTGAAGGGATTTTTCTTGTTTCTGTTTTTGTTCTGTGCGGCATTGTGGGATATATTGACGATTATATTTCACTCAGAAGAAAGAGAAACCTGGGCCTGAGGGGATGGGTCAAGATTTTCCTTCTTGCAATAATATGCATTTATTTTGTGCTGTATTTGAAATTTGTCCTGCACGCTGATACAGGCCTCATCCTGCCTGTTATCCAGACAAGAATCGAACTGGGAAACTGGTATTACATACTTCCGGTTGTAATGATAATTTCAACAACCAATGCAGTGAATCTTACGGACGGCCTGGACGGTCTTGCAGCAGGTTCGGCCTCGATTGTTCTTGCAGTCTTTTCATTCATTGCTTTTCTTGAATGGTCCGTCCTTGAGGTTTCATTTGCAATAGATGTTTCTGTTCTCTGCGGGGCAACCATTGCAGGCTGTGCAGGTTTTTTATGGTGGAACACGGCTCCGGCGGAAATTTTCATGGGCGACACCGGCGCATTCGGGCTCGGGGGGCTCATAGCTTCGGTTGCAGTGATTTTAAAACAGGAAATAGTTCTTATAATAGTTGCCGGGCTGTTTGTCATGGAAACCCTCTCTGTTCTTATACAGGTTGTGTGGTTCAAGCTGAAAAAAAGAAGGGTGTTTAAAATGGCCCCAATACATCATCATTTTGAAATGCTCGGCTGGCCGGAAATTAAAGTGATCATTAGATTCTGGATAATATGCATGCTGTTTGCATCCCTCGGGTTTTTCATTTATTACCTTAAATTCATAGGCTGACAAAAAAATGAGGCTGTCTAATATTAAAGAGTATAAAGATAAAAATGTGCTTGTTCTCGGGCTTGGCGTAAGCGGCAAGTCAGTGATTAAAAAAATAGCCGGATTTGTTAAACACATCACGGCGGTTGACAGCAATCCTTATGCGGATGCAGCGGGGGAACTGAATAACCTGAAAAAAATTAAAGGCTTCCATATAAAACTGGCGCTAGGCAACCGGGCAGCCAGGAGTACGGAAATTTTAAACGGAACCGATCTTGTAATTGTCAGTCCCGGGGTGCCATCCGACAATGCACTTATTAAAGCCGCTGATAAACTGAAAATACCCGTATGGAGCGAAATCGAACTTGGCTGGAGGCTTTTAACCGCGGAACAGAAGTTAAGGACAATAGCTGTAACCGGGACAAACGGCAAGACAACCGTTGTAACGCTGCTTCAGAGGATTTTGCAGGATGCAGGAATTGACGCAGTCGTATGCGGGAACATAGGAAACCCGCTCGTAAACACGATTTACAGAAAGGGAAAAGAAAGTAAAGAAGATGAGTCACAGCAGCGGCTTTTTAAAGACGAGACAAAAGGCAGCCTTGTGAGGGTTATGGAAATCAGCAGCTTTCAGCTTGAAAGATGCATAACTTTCAATCCCGCAGCCGGCATTATTTTAAACATTACAAGCGACCATCTTGACAGGCACCGCTCCATGAGCAATTATGCCCGGATTAAATTTTCGATGTTTAAAAATGCAGGAAGAAAAAACAGGGCAATTTTAAATATCGATGATAAATATATCAAAAGGTTTATAAATACCGAAGGACATACCGGAAAACTTCCCTTTAAAACAGTAAAATATTCGCTTGACCCGGCAAATGCGCATGTGGCCGTAAAGTGCATAAATTCAA
>Ga0233425_10005522_pt1 | contig 19864 bp, 11 predicted proteins | sample Watercolumn_Towu_2_FD_181712 | JGI IMG/M metagenome (GOLD analysis project Ga0233425, IMG submission 181712) | Freshwater microbial communities from Lake Towuti, South Sulawesi, Indonesia - Watercolumn_Towuti2014_140_MG | ecosystem: Environmental > Aquatic > Freshwater > Lake | place... | reverse complement strand
GCTGGCTTTCATTTGACCTTCAAGGTCCGATCGCACGGCGATCCAACGCCGGCATGGTTACCCTACCACACCGGCACCGCGGAGCCCGCCCCCATGCCTCGTCGGTCTGAGGCGGAGCCTCGTTAGCAGGGGATCCTGGGTGGCCGCGACGACTCCCGGCAGGCCGGCCTTCAGCTTGGCCAGGCCGGATGTCGGATCGAGTGCCCCGGTGGCGGCATCGTAAACGGCAAACGGGGCGGGCGTGGTACCCGGCGCAGCCGGCGCCACCCGGATCTGCATGACGGTGCGGGTATTGGGCCCCTTGCCGGGCAGGGTGGTCGGAGCGCCGCCCATGGAGGTTTGGTCGGCATCGCCGGTGAAATAGTCGTAGCGGGAGTCCGGGCCCGGCGAAGGCGCCGGCGCGTCGTTGTAAAGGATCAGAGTCTTGCCGGCATATTGCGAGAAATCGATGACCACGTCGGCCCGTTCCGCCGGCGCCAGGTGCAGCCCGTGCTCCTTCACCACCAGCAATGGCAGATTGGGGTTGGCGGGATTGTTGATATCGGTCATGTTTTCGTAGTTGGTGACGGTCGATGGTATTTCCACCACATGGTCGAACATCCCGCCCTCGGTGCCGATCTGGTACATCATGGGGCCTGCAGTCGCCGGATCGGGCACGCCGCCCAGGTGCAGGCCCATGGGGGTGTTGTCCACGACCCCGCCATTGCCGTCGGGATAGATGTCGGGGGTGCCCCAATACGCCGGGAACGTCCGCTGTGTGGCGTCGAAAGGCACCATCTTGACCTCGGTGCAATTGGATGGCGCCGAGTTGGCGTCACACAGGGCCGCATTGGCATAGGGGTCTGCTAGGGCCAAGTCCACCGTGTTCTTGTCGGCCGCGACGTAGATCCCCAGATTGAACGCGCGGTCGTTGCCGACGCTCAGCACCCGGAAGCGGTAAGCCTTGGGTTCAACCGTCAGGTAGGGATAGGCGGTGCCGTTCACCAGGGCGGTATCCATGAAGGCTTCCGGCACGTGGGTGGCATCGCCGTAACCGCCAGCCGGCAGTTTCAGGCCGGCCGGCAGGTTGACCGGAGGCCAGGTCGATACGCCCAAGTCCCAGCGGCCGGCGGGATTGGCCGTGCCGTCGGCGAAAGTGGCCGGTTCGTAGACGTGAGGGAACCACAGGTCGCCGGGCTGGCCCCAGGCATTCTGGTCCCACAGCGCGTCCTGGGCGGCGATGTCGGCGGGCACGAAGCTCTTGTCCTGGATCACCAGGGGAATGCCTTCGGCGGCGACGTAATCGTTGGTTCCCAACACCTGCTGCATCAGGCCGTTCTCGGCGGCTTCGTGGATCAGATAGCCGGCGGCCTCGCCCACGTAGGCGTTGAGCCGGGTGGTGCCGGAGGTGTGGTCGTGATACATCATCAACCGGCCGCTGTCGGCGTTGGTCCAGTAGTAAGTGGTGCTGCCGAGGCCGGGATCGGGCATGTCGGGCACGTTGACGGTGCTGGAGCCGCGGGCATAGTCGGGCAGCCCCAAGCCGCCGTTGGCCGGGTCCTTCTTGAAGAGTATTTCGTCGCCGGCCGGCATGATGTACTGGTGGGGCGTGCCGTCGCTGATCCAGGGGGTGCTGCCGCCGTGCAGGTGCAGCTCGGCGCGGTTCTCCCGGAATAGCGTGGTGCTGAAGCCGCCGCCCGGTGCCGGGATGAAATCGGTTCCGGCCAGGGTGTGGTCGGTGGGGATGAAGAGATCGCCGTTGCGAAGCGGGTTGCCGGCCTGATCGGGCTGCACCTTGCCATTGGCATCCAGAACGGCGCTTCCGGCTTTCACCAGGTTGTCGAACTTGACGCGGGTTGCCTTGTCCTTCTGTGCCAGGATGATGGGGCCCAGGTAATGGGGTTTGTCCTTGGCGATGGCATGCACCAGGATGGCCTGGCCGTTGGCGTCTTTCGCCAGCGTGTGGTCCCAGCGCCCGTTCACCACGCCGATTTCCTTGGCGATCCAGATGGGGCTGCCGTCCGGGTAGTGCAAGGCAAGGGGGTTGGTGGATGCGGTGCCCGGAGTTCCGGCGTCGGTCGCGCTGCGGTCGATCTGGACATAGCCCCGAAGCAGCGTGGCTTTCTGCAGTTCGCTGTGCATCTTTTCCGTGTAGTCCACCGCCGCCATTTCCATATAGTCGGAACCCGGGTAGCTGGCGGTGTCCATGGCCGCCACCGGCAGATACTGCCCCAGGTTGTTGACGCCGGCAGGGGTCAGGCCCGGCAGGCTGTCGACGAACTTGGTCAACAGCGGGCTGTTGGCGAAATAGGTTTTGACGACGTTGGTGCAATTGATCGCCGGTGCGACCGGGTTGTTGGGATCGTCATTGCAGACGGTTCCGGGGCCGGCCGGGGCCTGCTGGCTGATTGCGGCGGACATCGTCGCCGCCATGATCTTCAATCGGTAGGGTGCGTGTTTCATCGGTGACTCCAAGTTTCTCGTTTCATAAGGCCGAACAACGGTGTCCCAGCCGGTTCCCTTAAGATGAGGGTTCCGCAGGAGGGCCAGGGATGGGGTCAAGGCAAAGACCAGCCGGCCGCGCGGCCGCAAAGCCGAACCTCTGAGGGTTGGCCGAGCCGTGACGGTTCCTGGCGGGTGTTCGTCTTGGGGCGGCGCGTCGATGCCCCGGCCGGGGCTATCGCGTCCGCCGATTTGACGCCGCGGGCGAAGAGCGGCGGCTATTCGCGCGGGTAGTGCGGCGCCGGCTCTGCGAGGAAGGCAGCGGGGCTGTCCGCCAAGGCTATGGCCGAGGCGTTGGGGCACCCTCCTGGGGCAGTGAGGAAGGGGCGAAATCGCGTGAGCCCATTCACCGCACCGGAAAGGAAGGCGGTATGGCCCATTGAAAATGGTGCCGGTGCTCCCGAGAGTAGCTTCGGCATCGCGGTAACCTGTCTCGATCTGTCGTTGTGGTGCACTTTTGTCCTCTGCTGCTGCTGGTTGTTGTCAGTCCTTCCAGGTGGCTGTGGTGCGCTCTCGGGTGGTCCGGAACCTAGCGCCGAGTGCGAATCTCCTGGAGGGCTGTCGGCCGGGTTCAGGCCGCTTATTCGCAGTCCCAAACGCTAGGGCAGCATTCATGCCAGCGCGGATGCGGCGTGACCCTAAGTGTCCGATAGATGGACATCATTTCGGATGGATAAGGGGTTTCGACTGGACGGCTGCAAGGGGTGCGGCAAAGTCCTTAGGGATGGGAGGAGGGGTTTGTGTGGAGTGGGAGGCGGGAATGTAAAGCACGCTTTACACGCGTACTGAAAGCGATTAGCAGCGATCGTGCCAGGATGATAATGGCTTTCAGGCGAGTGTCCCAGATTTGTGCCGCTGTGGTCGCTCCGGGTGCAGGCTGATCCGGAACCCCGCGCTGCGGAATGGCTGAATTCAAGAATAATGCGATGAATATCAGCGATCTATTGGGTTATGAGAGGCGCCGGGCAGGTCGGTTGGAAGATGCGGTTCTTGGGAGGGCGTGTACGATGGGTGAGACGTATAATAAATCGACACAAACGGAGCTTGGCGTTGCGATAGCTTCGCTTTTGCGCGTCGGTCACGCGGATGCGAACCGTTGTCGGGCCACGGCCGCCAGCTGGACCGGGTGAGGGGAGGTGAACGGGACTGGATCGACTGCCTCGGAATGGTGGACGATTCCCTCGAACGCTCGGTTTCAGGATCACAATCCGCGGATCAAGGGAACGAGCGGTCTCTGCCGGCGGGGCGGAGAACCCACGCCGTTGCCGTGTTCACTGTCAGCAATCCCGGGATCGGCGATTCCAGCGCATGCTCAGGGTGGGGAGCCGGCTTCAGCGCCGTGGCGCAGGGCGTCCTCAGCCGCGTTCAGGTCGTCGTGGCAGCGGTGGACCCACTCCTCGCCCCAATAGAAGTTGCAGCTGGTCTCGGCTCGCAACAGCCGCCAATAGGCCTCATCGAGCCGTTCGGTAGCGCCGATGCCGACGCAGTCGGAACCCTCCGTCCCGTCGCGGGCGCCGTGGACTGCGGCACTGACCGTCTCCAGGCGTGCCAGGGCGGCCTTCTGGGCTTCCGACCCGGTCCATTGGAGGAAGTCGCGGCCGTGATGCCAGCCGGTATTCCAGGCGCCCGCGCGCACCGTCACTTCACCGTGGGCGCCGTGGTGCCTGAGGTAGTCGGAGATGAAGATGGGCTGGACGTCGCCGTCGTGGCGGGCGCTTTCCATCAGTTCCCGGTAGAAGCAGGACCAGAAGTTGGCGCCGGCGGTGGTGTTGCGGAACCAGCCGCCGTTCTCGCCGTCGGTGCAGGTGGTGACCAGGGGGGGAAAGTCGCACCATTTGGTGCGTTCGGCCAATTCGTTGGCAAACCATCCGAACTCCATGCCGGCCTCCTGGGCGTCGGACAGTTCCCGGTCGCGCACGATCACGGTGATCTCGGCGTCGCCGTAGCGCGCGACGTGGGGCCGGTAGCGCAGTTCCTCCCAACGCATGGGGGTGACCGGCTCGAGGTGGTCGCTGTCGACGATGACGTAGCGGTAGCCGAACTGCTGCAGCAAGGGGATCAGTTCCATGGAAAAGCCCATTTCCGGCGGCCAGAAGCCGTTGAAGCGGGGCCGCCACAGCAGGTGTTTGCCGATGCCCAGCCAGCGCGATAGGTGTTCGGCCCGATCGGCTTCCGGGATCAGCGGCAGCACCGGATGGTAGTAGCCGGTGCCCAGGACTTCGATGATGCGCTCGTTTTGCCAATGCCACAGCATGGCGCCGCAGTCCACAGTGCCGTAGACCTGCGCCTGGAAGTCCGGTGAGGACAGGGTTTCCAGCAGGGTACCGGACAGCGAAAGATGGGCCCGGCCCACGTCGGCGTAATCCCACAGGGTCCGCGCGATGCGGTCGTAGGCGAACAGGATCTCCCTGGCTTCCCACTCGTTCTCGGCCAACAGGTGCTCGAGGTTGCCCGGCGGCTGATGCAGATTGAGTACCAGGGCGTGGTGTATGGTCGTCATCGAAGGTATCCCTGTGGTTTTGCATGGAGGGACGGGTATTTTGGCCCGAGATGAAGGCGGCCGGAAAGGGGGAGGGCTACGGCCGGCCCTGGCGCCATCGTGTACAATCCGCGCTCTTCACTTAGAACGGTTCCGGAACCCGCCCGTGTTCGATTGCGCCCCGCTACTTGCCTGCATTCGCCTGCTGCGGCAGCGCCACGAGGACGTGGCGGCGGAACGGGCGGAACCTGAGCTGGGCCGGAATCTCACCACACTGAGGCTGGCGGAAGCCTATCTGGAACGGGCCGAAGCCGGTGCGCGCCATCCCGGCCTGCCGCTGCAGTTGGCGGTGATCGGTCCGACCCAGGCCGGCAAGAGCACCCTGGTCAACCTGCTGCTGGACAGGGACGCGGCGCGGGTCAGTCCGCTGGCCGGCTACACCGTCCATCCCCAGGGATTCGCGGTTGCGGCCGGCACTGCGGGGCGGGACTGGCTGCACGGCTATTTCCACGGCTATCACCGGCTCGCCCTGGTGGAACTGCCCCGCGACGATTACCGCTGCTACGCGCTGGAGGCGGTCGATGCCCCCGATTTCGAGTTTCCCGGCACGGTGGTCTGGGATACCCCCGATTTCGACTCGGTCACGGCGCGGGACTACGCCGATGGGGTGTTGCGGACGGTGGCCCTGGCCGATGTGGTGGTACTGGTGACGAGCAAGGACAAGTACGCCGACCAGGCCGTGTGGGATACCATGAAGCTGATCGAGCCCCTGAACCAGCCGGCCCTGCTGTGCCTCAACAAGATCGACCCGGAAACCGAGCCGGTGCTGGTGCGGTCGCTGGGCGAAAAGTGGCGGGAAAATCGAGGCGGGGCACTGCCTCCCATCGTCTGCCTGCCCTACCAGCGGGACCGGGAGGCGGGCCGGGCCGCCGGCCGCGACGCGCTGATTTCCGCATTGCGGCCGCTTTGGCCCGTGCCCGGCCGCTACGATCGCCAGCGTGTCGCGCGCGACCTGGCGCGGCGCCATTGGGACGAGTGGCTGGCCCCGGTGCGTCTGGAACACCAGGCCGAAGCTTCCTGGAACGCGACCGTCGATGCGGTTTTGCGCGACTCCGTGGCGGTTTACCGGCGCGATTACCTCGATCATCCCCAACACTACCACACGTTTCATCGCGCCCTGGCGGAGCTGCTGGTGCTGCTGGAGGTGCCGGGGGTCGGCAGCGCGATGGCGCTGGCACGCCGAGCGGTGACTTGGCCGTTCCGCCAGCTGGGCAGGCTGACGCGGGGCGGACGGCGGAGCGAACTGGACGGCCAGGAAGCGGCCATCCTCGCCGGCATCGCCGGCCATGCCCTGATCCGCGCCAACGAGACCGCGCTGCTGCGCTGCGACGAGCAAGCCGGGCTCAGGTTCTGGTGGGTGGAGCTGGCGGCGGAGTTGCGGGCGCTGCGGTTGGCCGGCCTGGCCGGCTACGCCCCGGCCTGCGAGCGCTACCAGCGCGAATTCACGCCCCAGATCGAGGCGACCGCCCGACAATTGCTGGAGCGGCTGCGGGAACATCCCGCCACCCTCAATGGCCTGCGCGCCACCCGGCTGACCACCGATGCGGCGGCGGTCGCCTTGGCGCTGCATTCCGGCGGCATTGGCCTGCAGGATTTCATCATCGCTCCGGCCATGCTGGCCCTCACCTCGCTGATGGCCGAGGGGGTGATCGGCCGTTACCTGCGGAAGGCCGAGCAGGACCTCAAGCAGCGCCAGTCGGAGACGGTGGAGGCGCTGCTCACCGCCGCACTCGCCGAGCCGCTGCGGCAACTGCCCCGGCGCATGGGCGGCAAGGCGCGGTTCGGGATCGCCGCCGCCCAGCTGGAATCCGCGGCCGTCCTGCTGCAGCCATGACCATGGACGCTGAATTTCAACGGCTGCTGGCACAGGCGAGGCGCTGGGCCCTGGAGGCCGAGGCCGACGGCTGGCTCGGCGGCGATGCGGTGGCACCCTTGCTGGAGCTGGGGGACCGGACACCCGCCAAACTGTTCGACGCCGATACCCATAGGCCTCTGGTGGCGGCCTTCTTCGGCGGCACCGGGGTCGGCAAGAGCAGCCTGCTCAACCGTCTGGCCGGCGAGCCCATCGCGCGGGTCGGAGTCGAGCGGCCCACCTCGCGGGAGATTTCGCTGTATCACCACGAGTCCCTTCAGCTGCGTCAGCTGCCGGAGGTGTTTCCGGTGGACCGGGTACGGGTCGCCTTGCACCGCGACGAACGCCGCCGCCAGGTGTTGTGGATCGACATGCCGGACATCGACAGCACCGCCACCGACAACCGGGATATGGTGCTGAGCTGGCTGCCCCACATCGACGTGCTGATCTATGTGGTGAGCCCGGAGCGCTACCGCGACGACAAGGGTTGGCGGCTGTTGCGGGAACAGGGCTGCAGTCACGCCTGGCTGTTCGTCATCAATCAGTGGGACCGGGGCCATCCCGACCAGCTGGAAGACTTCCGGGCCTTGCTGAAGGAAGGCAATTTTTCCGATCCCGTCCTGCTGCGCACCAGTTGCCGGTTCTCCGGCAGCGAGTCGGAACAGGACGATTTCGGTGGGTTGGAGAGTCTGATTCAGTCGCTGGCCGATCGCCACATCGTCGAGCAGCTGGAGCGCCGCGCCTTGATGTTGAAAGGGCAGGAACTGGCGGCGCTGATGCGTGGCCTGGTGGATCGGCTGGGATCGGCGGCCGGTTGGGACAGCCTCGACCGCAGCTGGAGCGAGGTGTTCGCCACCACCCGCAGCACCCTGGAACAGGGGCTGGAGTGGCCGATCCGGGAAATCGCCCGCAACTACGTCCGCAGCGAGGCCAATCCCTTGCAGAAATCGGTCGATCTGGAGCGCACCGAACGCCCGGCCGCGGCAGCGACGCCGAGTCTGCTGTGGGACGAGTGGGCCGCCATGCAGCTGGACGACGCCGTCGATCGCATGCTGCTGGAGGCCGATTCACCGGTGTTGCTGGCCAAGCTGCGCGGCGCCTTCGACGGCTGCCAGGCCAAGGCTGGCCGTGCCCTCCAGTCCCAGGCCCAGTTGCAGATGCGCCAGGCCCTGGCGAATCCCGGCAATGGCTTCCACCGGTTGCTGCTGCGGCTCACGGGCATCGCCTCGGTGTTGCTGCCGCTGGCGGCCATAGGCTGGGTGTCGTGGCTGGCGGTCAGTTCCTACTATGCCAGCGCGGCTACCCACAGCGGTTTTCTCGGTGTCGATTTCGCCATCCACAGCGGATTGCTGGTCGGCATGGCCTGGCTGCTGCCCTACTTCCTCAACCTTAGGCTCAGACCGTCCACCGAAAAGATTGCCGCCGCCGGACTGCGGCGCGGCATCGAACTGGGGCTGGACCTGATCGAGGTCGAGGTGGCCGAGGCGGTGGCGCGGGTACGGTCGGAATGGCGGTCGCGGGTGGATGAGGCGGAACATCTGTTGCGCCGGATACCGCAGGCGGCGGAAGTGGAGCAGGGCGAACTGGTCGGCCGCATGGTGCCCGATTCCTGTGGCGGAGCGGGGCGGGGTGCCGCGATGCAACAACACTAGGCCGTTTCGCAAAACCGGGCGTCAGTTCGACACAGTAGAATCACGTTATGGCCGAAGAACCGGAAATCCCGCCGCCGCCATCGGAACCCAAGAAACCCCGCCGTCCCCGAGGGCCCAGGAAGAAAAAGCTTCCGCCGCCACCGCCCAAGCCGACCTTCCGCGAATGGCTGCGGTCCCATCGGCGGCTGGCCGTGTTGCGCGCCCTAGAGGCGGGGGCGCTGGGCATCGCGGGGCTGATCGCGACCATGGCCGTGCTGGGTATGGCGGCGGGACGGTTCGGCGGTACCGGGCTGTGGACCCATCTGATCCCCTTTGCCGCCGCCGTCCTGCTGCTGGCCGTGGGATTCGCCGCCTTCCTGGGGCTGTGGTTCCGGGTTCGGCCGCTGCTGTTGCGCCGCCAGCCGCTGTTGCCCGCTGTGGCAGCGCTGGCCGTCGCGGCCGCTGCGTTGTGGTACACCTCCGAGAGCCGCTTCGGTGGCGACGTGAACAACCTGCGCACCCTGGTGGGCGGGGTCGAAGAGGCCGAAAGGGCCACCGTCGCCCACCAGGTCTATGCCAATTATCGACGGTCGGATTTGAAGGGGCTGGAGCGGATCATCCTGCGCGCCGAGGTGTACCGGGAAGTCATCGAAGAGGCGGGCCGCGCCTACGGGGTCGACAGCGAAATCCTGGTCGGCATCGGCGCCGCCGAGTCGTCTTTCTATCCGCGCGACAGCAAGGACGGCGGCAAGGGGCTGTTCCAGATTACCGCCGCGCCCAAGATCGCCATGGAACAGGTGCGCAAGACCCTGCAGCAGGACGATCTGGACATGCTCAACCAGCGCCACAATACCTATGTGGCGGCGGCGACGTTCCGGCACTACCTGGCGGAGATGAAGGGCGACCTGTTCCTGGGGCTCTTGGCCTACAACATCGGCCCCAAGAACGGCGGGCTGCGTTCCATCGTCGAACAGTACGGCGTCAAGGACTTCGTCACCATTCAGCCTTATTTGCAGAACCTGCCGCGGGACTATCCCATCCGGGTGCTGACGGCCTCCCTGGCCTACCGGTTGTGGCGCCACGAAGGCAAGCTGCCGCGCTACGAGGAGAGCGACAATGCGCTGCGCATTCAGCGGCTGGGCATTCCGGGTCTGCGGGAGGCCGCCGGGACCGCCGCGGGCGGCGTCGGCGGCAGCCGCGAGCGGAGCTGATACGCCAATGAATACCGAATCCCGGGTTACCGCCGAGCAAGTCGCCCTGCGCTTGGGCGTTGTCAAGGACACCGTTTACCGCCGGCGGGAGCGTAAAAGCTTGCCGGCGCACAAGATTGGACGCTTGTGGAAGTTCCAGCTCACCGAAGTGAATGAATGGGCGTGTCACGGTGGCGCCGCCGAGGACGAGTCCGCCGCCACCGAGAACCCGAGGTAAGCATGCCGCCACGCAAGAGAGGCACCCCACCCGGCGCGACGACCGCGTCTTATCAGCACCCCGGTGCCAAGGCCGTCGTTCGTCCCGAGGCAGGCGCCCAAACCCGCTTCAAGAAAAAAAAACCCACGGCCGGCTACCGCTACGATTCCTCGCTCGCCCCGGAAATGCAGTGGGATGGGCAAAACCCGGCGCGGGAACAGGGCGAGGCGCTGCTGGCCGACATGGAAGCGGCGCTGGCCCACATCCAGCAAACCCTGGGCGAAGTGCAGGAACAGCTCGCCGCCGCCCAGCCCGGCCAAAGTGCCGATACCCTGGCCGAACTGATTGCCACGGCCCGCCGCCAACTGCAAACCCTGAGGGAGCAGCCGGTCATGAGCGGGCGGGAAGCCTTGAATTCCCTCAAGGCACTGTCGCGGCCCTTCCTCAACTGGGCCGGCAAGGCCGAGCACCTCAGCTTCGAGGTGCCCACCCTGCCGCTGTTCATCCACGAGCGGCTGTCCACCCAGGCCATCCTGGATTCGGTGAAAAGCTTCCAGGCCCAGCTGCAACTGGACTGGATCGGGTTTTTCGGCCATCCCGAGCGCAGCCTGCCCGAGCAGTTGCGCATGGCCTACGAACACCCCAACGGCTGGCAGAACCGCATGGTGCTGGGCGACTCGCTGGTGGTGATGAACTCGCTGCTGCACTACGAAAACCTGGGCGGATCGGTGCAGACGATCTACATCGACCCGCCCTACGGGGTGAAATTCGGCAGCAACTTCCAGCCCTTCGTGCGCAAGCGCGACGTCGGCCACAACGACGACGAGGCGCTGACCCGCGAGCCGGAAATGGTCAAGGCCTACCGCGACACCTGGGAACTGGGCCTGCACTCCTACCTCACCTATCTGCGCGACCGCCTGCTGCTGGCGCGGGAGCTGTTGACCGAATCCGGCAGCGTGTTCGTGCAGATTTCCGACGAGAACCTGCACCATGTACGCGAACTTGTGGACGAGGTGTTTGGGGAGTCAAACTTCTGCTCGGTAATCGGAATTGCAAAAACAAGCGGTGCGACTTCGAAGTTAATAGCCGCGGTATCTGATTACTTGCTTTGGTATTCAAGGAACAAAGAATCTGCCAAATACCGACAACTTTTTGAGCCGAAGCCACCTATCGAAAATCCGCAAGAGCGCTACGTATGCGTTGAAACTGAAACCGGTGACATTATCGACTTAAGCGTTGCCCAGAAAACCGGGAAAGCTCCTATGCCTGAAGGGCGCTTACTTCGTTTGCGACCCACTGATTCACAGGGGGCAACTCCTGACGCGAACAACCGTGTTGTGATCGACGGAGTAGCCGTTTTTCCGCCTAAAGGACGACACTGGACAGTAACTTCGGTTGGCACGCAGAAAGCCGTCGATATGGGACGTTGCCATCTGGTAGGTAAAACGTTGCGCTGGAAGTTCTATCACGATGAGTTCCCGTTCAGGCAAGTAAATAACAACTGGAACGATGTAACCAGCTCAGGTTTCGGAGAAGATCGTTTATACGTTGTACAAACGATACCTTCGATCATTGAACGCTGCATCTTAATGACCAGTGACCCTGGCGACCTGGTGCTCGACCCCACCTGCGGTTCCGGCACCACGGCTTACGTCGCCGAACAATGGGGCCGGCGCTGGATCACCATCGACACCTCGCGGGTGCCATTGGCCTTGGCCCGGCAGCGGCTGCTGACGGCTACTTACAAGTACTACGAACTGAAGGAACCCGCACGCGGCCCGGCGGGCGGTTTCGTCTACCGGGAAAAAAAGAACAAGAAGGGCGAGCATGTGGGCGGCATCGTGCCCCACATCACCCTGGGCAGCATCGCCAACGGCGAGCCGCCCAAGTACGAGGTGCTGGTGGACCGGCCGGAGGAGCAGAATGGCATCACCCGGGTGTGCGGGCCGTTCGTGTTCGAAGCGACCATTCCGACGGCGAGCAATTTCGATGGGGAAATACCCTCACCCCTAACCCCTCTCCCAGGGGGAGAGGGAGATATCACGCAGCCCAATTTGGAGGGAGATCACTTCATCGACCGTCTGATCGAGGTGCTGCGCGCCTCGCCGGTGCTGCATCTGCCCGGCGGCAAGACGGTGCAGCTGGACGGCATCCGCCGCCCGGCCAAGACCCTGTACCTGAGCGCCGAAGCCGTACAACGCCCCTCTCTCGCAGCGAGAGCGGAAATCGGGAACCCTCTCCCTGCGGGAGAGGGCAGGGTGAGGGCCGAAGCGCCTGACGTTCCAACGAGCTCGTCGCAAGCGCGAGGCGCCCAGGCCCTCACCCCAACCCCTCTCCCCGAGGAAGAGGGGAGTAACGAGCCGGTGGCTCTGCTGTTCGGTCCGGAATACGGGCCTGTGGCCGAAGTGGCCGTGCTCAACGCCTGGCAGGAAGCGACGGCCAAGGGCTTCGTGCATCTTTATGTGATCGGCTTCGCCATCGAACCCAAGGCGCGGCAGGCCATCGACGAGTATTCGGCGATGGGCATGCCGACCACCTATGTGCAGGCCACGCCGGACATCCTGATGGGCGATCTGCTCAAGAACATGCGCTCCTCGCAAATCTTCTCGGTGTGCGGCCAGCCCGATGTCGCGGTGCGCGAGGTTCCGCCACCCGAGGGGGCCATACCCAACCAGGCCTACTACGAGGTCAAGCTCAATGGCCTGGACGTGTTCGATCCGGTAACCATGGACATCGACTCGCGCACCGGCCTGGACGTGCCTGCCTGGTTCCTCGACACCGACTACAACGGCATGGTGTTCCGCGTTTGCCAGGCCTTCTTCCCCCGCACCCAGGCCTGGGACAACCTCAAGCGTGCCCTGAAAGCCGATTTCGACGATTCCGTCTGGGCGCACCTGGCCGGCGACAGCTCCACGCCCTTCGCCGCCGGCCAGCACCGGCAGATCGCGGTGAAGGTCATCGACGACCGCGGCAACGAGCTGATGGTGGTGAAGAAGCTGGAGGGAACCTGATGATTCGCAAGGTGGTGCTGAAAGGGTTCAAGCGCTTTGGCAATGCCGTCGAGTTCACCATTCCTGGTCACGTCGTCTTAGCCGGACCCAACAACACCGGCAAGACCACGTTGTTGCAAGCGATTGCTGCCTGGGAGCTGGGCTTTAGGAAGTGGCGCGAGCTGAACGATCTCAACCCACGCAAGAACGGATACCGTTGGCAGGAACTCGAGCGACTGGCTTTCTCGGCGGTGGCCGTGCGTTCGTTCGATCTGCTTTGGCAGAACCGGCAGAAGCAACATCCATTTGAAATCGGCCTTCAGATGGACGGCCTGCCGATGGTGATACTGGAATTCAGGTTCCAGTCAGGCGGCTCGATGCGAGTGCGCCCCAAAGCAGAAGCCAGCATCTTCGCCCATACGCTGCAGAACCCTCGGCTCCAACTTCGAACGGTGTTTATACCAGCCATGTCCGGACTCTCTCGCGAGGAGCGGCGACTGGCGGACGACGAGGCGCTGGATGATCTGCTCGCCCAGGGACGGCCGGGGGAAATACTGCGAAATCTGATCGTCAAGGCGCATCGCGACGAAAACGCATGGCGGCTACTCAATGAATCCATCAGTCGGTTGTTCGAGTACGAATTGATGCCCCCACAAGCTGGTGCCCAACTGGTGTGTGAGTACCGCCACAGGGCAGGTGACCAAACGCCACGGTTCGATATCGCCAGCGCTGGCAGCGGGTTCCTCCAGGTGCTGTTGCTGCTCACACTGTTGCTGACCCAGCACCGAAAAGCTTCCGCCTCCAATCTGGTTTTGCTGATCGACGAACCAGACGCACACTTGCACATGATTTTGCAGCGCACAATTTACGGCGAACTGCGAGCCGTGGCTTCCGAGCGGTGCGCTCAATTGTTTGTGGCAACTCACTCGGAAATGATCGTAAACAACGTCGATGCCCGTGAGTTGTATTTGATGTATGGCACGCCTCGATTGGTCCAGAACGATTTGGAGCGTGCTCAACTGACCACATCCTTCGGGGCATTGACTCATAGCGATATATTGGAAGCCGAGGGTGCCAAAGGTGTGCTGTACGTTGAAGACTTTACCGACATCGACATTCTCGAGGCGTTCGCGCGGGTACTCGACGACAAGGACGCGCTAAAGCTCCTGACCAAGGAATTGCTGATCAAGTCGTCCAAGGCGCCGCTGCCCGACGGCCTGGGAGAATTCACACCCCAGAAGCACTGGGAGATGCTCAAACTGATCCGCGCCGATCTTCCGGCGCTCGAACTGCTTGATGGCGATAACCAAAGGAATAAGGCGGCGGATACCGTAACCGGCACTGCCGACAGCCTTCAGCGCTTGCGGTGGCGCCGGTATGAAATTGAAAGCTATCTCCTGACAACGACACCTATACAGCGCTTTATCGAAAAGCGACTCGGTGGGCCGGTGATGGCGGCGTCTGCGACGGAAGAACTAAAAAAGGCTCTCAAGTTCCTGGACGAAAAAGAGGAAACCGATCCGCTGCTAAAGAGTTACTTCGAGCGCGAACCGGTGAGCAAAACCACATTGCCGGGTGTCATGCAGGCAACGGGGGTGGATGCACCCAAACGCGAATATTTCGAGATCGCCGCCCAGTTCCATCGGGATGAAGTTCACCCGGAAATCATCGAACGCCTGAACCAGATTAAGCAAGCGTTTGGGGTTGCCGATGTTTGATTTCCAGGTCGAAACCCCGATCCTGAATTCGCCGTTTCTGGAGCCGTTGCGTCATTGGCGCATCGAGGAAGGCACTCCGCCGCGTATCGATGAGGGGCGGCGCAAGCCGGTCTATTTCTACCGCCCGCCCAGTTTCGACGTGAGCAAGGAAGGCCTGGACGAGGACATCGGCTACGAGATCGAACTGCTGCTGGTCTCGCGCATCCGCAAGGAGTTGGCGAAATGGCGGGAGGCCGGTTATCCCGGCGCTTCCAAAATCACTTTGGAATTGATGGCTTATTGGACGCGGGACGGCCGCGACAAGCGGCTGTTTTTCGCTCAGCGCGAAGCCGCCCAAACGGTGATTTTTCTCACCGAAGCCCGTGCCGATTTTCTGCACGGCATTGCCGTGCCTGCCGACGAGCCGACCGAACGTCAAAAGCAGGAAGAAGGCGCGACGGCGTTTCTGCGCTGGGCCTGCAAGATGGCGACGGGTAGCGGCAAGACCACGGTCATGGGCATGCTGGCGGCATGGAGCATTCTCAACAAGGTGGCTGGCGGCCATGACCGGAGCCGTTCCCGGCTGTTCTCCGATCTGGTGCTGGTGGTGTGTCCCAATGTGACCATCCGCAACCGCCTGGCCGAACTGAATCCGGCCCTGGGAGAAGCCAGCCTTTATCGCAGCCGCGACTTGGTGCCTCCCCATCTGATGGGGGCCTTGTCCCAAGGGCGAGTGGTGGTCAGCAACTGGCATGCCTTTGCCCTGCAGGACGCCAACAAAGTCGGCGGCACGGCAGCCCGCGTCGTGCGTACCGGACGGGAAATCAGTACCCTGGAAACCATCCGCATCGGCGACAAAACCACCACCGCACGCGGCACCCGCTATTTGACCCTGGACGATTACCGGCGCCAGGTGGCGACCGGTTTGCTGGAAGTCAAAAAGGAAGAAGCCGACGACAGCGGGGCGTTGGTGAAGGTTCTGGTGGCCAGCTCGCGCTACGTCGAATCCGATGCCGCCTGGCTGGAGCGCGTGTTGGGCATCAAGGCGGGTCGGCGCGGCAACCTGTTGGTGCTCAACGACGAGGCGCATCACGCTTACCGGATCAAGACCGACGAACCGGACGAGTTCGAGGAAGCGGACGACGAAGGTTGGGAGGATTACTACAAGGAAGCCACGATCTGGATCGAAGGCTTGGATCGAATCCACCGTTTGGCCGGTATCAATCGCTGCCTGGACTTTTCGGCCACTCCCTATTTTCTGGGGCGGGTCGGGGAGCAGGCGAATCGGCCTTTTCCCTGGGTGGTGTCGAGCTTCGATCTGATGGAAGCGATCGAGTCCGGACTGACCAAGATTCCGCAGTTTGCGGTACGCGATCTGTCCGGGGAGTCGATTCCCGGGTATTTCAACATCTGGCGCTGGATACTCCCGCAGTTGAAAGCTTCGGAACGGGGCGGCAAGAAAAGCGCGGCGAAGCCCGAAGCCATTTTGCGGTATGCCTATACCCCCATCGTGATGCTGGGCAAGCTTTGGCAAAACCTTGCGCAAGAATGGAAAGCAAATGGCACGGACCCGCGCCCGCCGGTTTTCATTCTGGTTTGCAAGAATACCCGACTGGCCAAACTCGTTTACGACTGGTTGGCGGAGGACCAGCCACCGCCGGGTATTCCCTCGTCAGGCTTGGCCGATTTCCGCAATCGGGATGGCGCGATCCATACCATTCGGGTCGATTCCAACGTGGTTTCCGAGACCGACTCCGGCGACGCCAAATCCGACCTCACCGCATGGATGCGTTACACGCTGGACACGGTGGGGCGGCTGGATTGGCCGAAGGATCGTCAAGACAGCCCGATTTATCCCGAGGGCTTTGTGGCGCTGGCGGAAAAACTGCAAAGGCCGTTGCACCCACCGGGGCGGGACGTGCGGGCCATCGTCAGTGTGGGCATGCTGACCGAAGGCTGGGATTGTAATACCGTCACCCACATCGTGGGGCTGCGGCCATTCATGTCTCAGCTCTTGTGCGAGCAAGTGGTGGGCCGCGGCCTGCGCCGCGCCAGTTATGAAACGGAAGGCGAAGGAACCGATGAGCGGCTTGGCGAAGAAGTTGCCCAGGTTTTCGGTGTGCCGTTCCAGATCGTGCCGTTCAAGGCCAACCAGGGCGGAGCCCCACGCCCACTGGTCAAGACTTGGCGGGTACGAGCCTTGCCCGAGCGGGCGGATCTGGAAATCCGTTTTCCGCGTGTAGAGGGATATGCCTGCGAGTTGAGCACCGAAATCAGCGTGGATTGGGAGCGCGTTCCGGAGTTGCAAATCGACCCGACCCGGATACCACCGGAAGTTCAGATGAAAGCGGGGTTACCCACCAATCAAGGACGTCCCACCCTGTACGGGCCAGGAGCCTTGGATACGGTATCGCTCGCCGAGTATCGCAATGGACGCCGGACTCAATCACTGGCGGCGCAGGCGGCACGGGAGTTGGTGCGGTATTACCGGGGACAAGCTGACGATTCGTCTGCGCAGCTTCATCCCGTTGCCCTGTTTCCGCAATTCGTGCATGTGGTTCTGCGATTCTTGCAGGAGAAGGTGCATGCTTATGCGCCGTCGGTCGCCATGGACGTATTTCTCGCTCCCTATTACGGATTGATGATGGAGCGCTTATTGAGCGCAGTCGTTTCCACCGGTTCGGCCCGAGAGCGAATCCGGATCGAACGGAACCGGGATTGCGGGTCATCCAAGGACGTGGACTATGCAACTCGCAAGGAGCCCTTTGCGGTGGCTAAGAGTCATGTGAACTTCGTGGTGCCGGATTCTCAGTGGGAACGGATTGCCGCTTACACCCTGGACAATCACCCGCGGGTCAAGTGTTTCGTCAAAAACGCGGGTCTGGGTTTCGCCATTCCTTACCTGCACGCCGGAACGGGGCACGATTATTTGCCGGACTTTATCGTGCGGCTTGATTCCGATACGCCAACCCATCTTGTCGTGGAAACGAAAGGCCATGATGAAAAGCTGGCTGAGAAAGTCGCCGCTGCAGGTCGTTGGGTAGATGCTGTCAACTCGGACGGCCGCTTCGGGCGTTGGTCTTATTTGCTCTTGGAGCAAAGGGCCAGTATCGGGCAAGAAATTCAGGTGGCACTGGATGCCATGTAAACCGGCGTCGGACCAGGCACAGGAAGATAATTGGAAAACCGGATCTCTCGTTGCTGGTGGCGAAGGACGAACCGTATTGCTGACAGTTGCCGGGGCTCATGCGCTGTCTTCCCCAGCTTGCTTTGGCGCCTTCCCGGGGGAGGCAGCAATGCGTTTCCATACCCCAAGGATTCCACTCATCTTCGGTAACCCATGGCAAGGCTCGATATCTCCAGTCCAATCGGTTCGCACCGGTTTTGTGTCGCCCCGATGCTGGAATGGACCGACCGCCATTGCCGCAATTTTCTGCGGCTGATTTCCCGCCACGCGCTGCTGTATACCGAGATGGTCACCACGGCAGCGGTGATCCACGGGGACCGGGAACGGCTGCTGGGCTACCATCCGGAGGAGCACCCGCTGGCGCTGCAACTGGGGGGCAGCGAACCGGAGGACCTGGCGGTGTGCGCGCGGATCGGCGCCGATCTGGGCTACGACGAGATCAACCTCAACGTCGGCTGCCCCAGCGACCGGGTGCAGAAAGGCCGGTTCGGCGCCTGTCTGATGGCCGAGCCCGACCTGGTGGCGCGCTGTATCCAAGCGATGGGGGCGGAGGTCGCCGTACCGGTCACCGTCAAGACCCGCATCGGCATCGATGATCGCGACAGCTATGAGGAACTGGCGGATTTCGTCGGACAGGTGGCGGAAGCCGGCTGCCGCACCTTCATCATCCATGCCCGCAAGGCCTGGCTGAGTGGCTTGTCTCCCAAGGAGAACCGGGACATCCCGTCGCTGCGCTACGACGTCGCCCGCCGGCTCAAAGCGGATTTTCCCCAGCTCGAGATCGTGCTCAACGGCGGTATCCTGACGCTGGACGATGGCCTGCTCCACCTCGCGGATTTCGACGGCGTCATGGTCGGCCGGGCGGCTTACCACGCCCCCTATTTGCTGGCGGAAGTGGACCGGCGCATCTACGGCGACGACCATCCCGTCCCCAGCCGCCACCAGGTGTTGGAGCGGTTTCTGCCGTATGTCGAGTCGGAACTGGCCAAGGGTACCCGGCTGCAGTCCCTGTCGCGCCACATCCTGGGATTGTTCCACCAGGTCCCCGGTGGCCGCCGCTGGCGCCGCTACCTCAGCGAGAACGCCTTCCGGGAAGGGGCCAGTGTGGAAGTGCTGCAGCGCGCCGCCGAATTCGTGGGTTCGTCGTAGATGGGTAGAGGCGAAGCCGAAACCCATCGGGCCATCGGCCAGACACAAGCGTTTCGCGCTCCGGCCGCCGGTTGCCTCGAACGTGATCGAGTCACGCAACAACCGCCAATGCGCTGTAGCCTTAGCGGCTCAACATTCCAGTTCAGCGATACCGCATCCCTACCATGCTAAGCACCGCAACCGCCGGCTTCATCTTTCGCTGCTTGTCACTCCTGTCTTTTGCCTGGCTCTTGTATCTGGTGTACCGAGTCTGGGCGGTGCGCTCGTGGCCTGCGGTCGTCGGTACCGTTCTGGAGTCGAGGGTCGACACGGATGCCGACAGCAATTCGTTCCCGGTCGTGCGATACAAGTACAGCGTCCGGGGCACCGAACACATCGGCAGCCAGATCTTTCCTCACGGCCAGTTCGCCACTTCCGGCGGCCATGCGGCGCGTATCGTGTCGAAGTACAAAGCGGGAAGCAGGGTTCGAGTCTATGTGAATCCAGCCAGCGCTACCGACTCAGCGTTGCGGTTGGCGCTGCCAGGAGTCGTCTATCTCATGCTCTTCGTGGCAACGCTGATGTTCTGGTGGATGGGCGGCCTGCTTCGGAGCGGGCTCGCAGACTGACCGAATCTCCGTGAATGCACTGTTGCGGCGAGAGTCCGCTAGCCAGCCGTCGTTATAAAGAAATTGATTCCGTACAACCCGCCGGCATTGGCGCGGAAGCGTTGGAACGCCAATGCGCTTCATAGGGTTAATGGTCCGATTGAGAGGACGGGTGTAAACTGCTACACGATTCTTTAGTATTTTGATCGACATTTCTTCGGGCGCCCCGGTCTAACGGGTCGCGGCAGGGCAACCGCACGAATTACCGAGAAGTAGCGAGGACCTGAAGCCGGAAGTCATCATTGAGGCTGGCTCGGTATCGTTTTCGGCGGATGCTGGACTTG
>Ga0233425_10005521_pt1 | contig 19867 bp, 22 predicted proteins | sample Watercolumn_Towu_2_FD_181712 | JGI IMG/M metagenome (GOLD analysis project Ga0233425, IMG submission 181712) | Freshwater microbial communities from Lake Towuti, South Sulawesi, Indonesia - Watercolumn_Towuti2014_140_MG | ecosystem: Environmental > Aquatic > Freshwater > Lake | place... | reverse complement strand
AGGCCGCATGGACCAGCATGATAAGAATCCAAAGGATTCTGGTATAACTATTTAGTTATTGAATAAATTCATTTCCTCTTCAGTCTAATCTCTCCCTTGCTGGCTTCTCCCTCAAGTTCACTGCCTTCTTTGAGGCCTGCTTGAGTGACTAGTTCTTCGGAGATATTTATCGAATATCGATAATATCTTTTTTCTGTTTTTTTAAATAATTGTTTTTGTAGCTTCATAATTAACCTAACCACCCATTCTATTGAATCTTTCTGTACCTAATTACATCATGGAATGCACAGAGTCTTTAAATCAGGAATTATGATTGGTATGCTCATTAATCTGAGGTTATTAGTAACAAATGAATATTTTATTAAACCATTTTTGTAAAAAGAAGATAAAAATACTTAAATATTGGATATGGTGAAAATTAGGATAGAAAAAGAGGAATTTATAAAAATAGAAAAACACGAAACACCATATAAGGAGAAATAAAAAAGAAAATGATAAAATTACCAAAAGATATTACGCCCATTGTTTTAATAGGTGATGTTATTAATAGATTGAAAGATATACCTTCTAATTCAGTTAATGTTATTGTAACGTCTCCACCATATTGGGGTCACAGAGATTATGATGTAAACGGACAAATAGGTAATGAGAAAACATCAGAAGAGTATGTAGAAAAAATGTTAATGGTTGCTGATGAATTAAAAAGAGTTTTAACAGATGACGGAGCATATTTTCTTAATATTGGAGATAAATATGCTGAAAAAAATCTTCAAATGACTCCTTTTAGATTAGCAATAGAAATGCAAAAAAAAGGATGGGCTATAAGAAATGTAATAATTTGGCGTAAAACTAATCCCATGCCCTCATCTATTAAAGATAGATTCTCTAATGTATATGAACCGATATTTCTATTTGTTAAAAATCCAGATAATTATATGAGGCCAGATTATCACTTTGACTTAGATGCAGTAAGAATACCTCACATAACAGATAATGATAATAACAAATCTAATTTACCTTTAATTCTATCTATTGAAGAATATCAGAATTTAAAAGATAAACCGAGTAATGGAAATAGAGAGTACGCTGGAAAATTTAAGGATGCTAATAAAATAAATCTTGGTGCTTCTCCTGGAGCAAGAATGTCTGTGAATGGAGAGTTTTATTCACGGCAAAGAAAACATAAAATAGACGCTAATTTGGAACTTGAAATTATAAAATTAATTAAAGAATATAGAAAGAATAGAGGAATTTCAACTAAAGAAATAGACAAAATATTTGATTATAAGGATACTGCTGGGCATTGGTTTAGGACGGATAAGGGAGGGAGATGTTTACCTAAACCAGAAGATTGGTCTAAACTAAAAGAAATTTTAGGAATTAAAGAAGACAAATATGATAATATTATGATGGAAGAACATTATGTATTACAGACGGTTAAACCGCATGAATTAGGAAAAAATCCAGGGGATGTATGGGATTTCGCAACAGGTAAACTACAAGATGCTCATTTTGCAATATTTCCTGAGGAATTACCAAAAAGAGCGATTCTATCTTGTTGTCCGAAGGAAGGGATTGTTTTAGACCCGTTCGTTGGTAGCGGAACAAGTTTAAAAGTCGCCAAAGAGTTAAATAGAAAATCAATAGGTATAGACTTACAAAAGGATTATTTGGAAATAATAAAAAAGAGATGCGGCAATATAACCTTATTATAATTCATCTAAACCTAAATATTCATCAAGTAATATTTTAGTGTATTCCTTTGGATAGACAATTTTTATTCTACTAGGCTTATGTTTCAAATTTTCAAATTTTTTTGCTTCTCTATACAAAAATCTAATATCTCCCCTTGAATTTAAACGATTTAATTCTTTAATATCTTTTCCAGAATTAATACAATTTCCATAAGTTGATTTCAATAAGCCGTTTGGTATTGAAAACAAAACTATAATTTTAGGTAAATCTTCGAAGTTATTATGTATAATCTGAATTACATAAGTTAAACATATTTTATTATTTGAATATATTGTAGGTAAACTTGGAATAAATGGATAATTATTTCCCCTTTTTGTTTGATTAATTGCATAAGTCGTTTGATTTTGTGATATCTGTATTTTTCCCTTAAAATCTGCACGGTTAGAGTCAGTGGCAGTTTTAACCTCTAAATGAATAAATGCATCATGAGTTTCAAACATTAAATCAGACCCAATAGGGGTAGAATTTACTGCTAAAGCTCTATATTGCCCAAATAAATTGTGGATTACTCTTTCTGCTCCTGTATCCAGCTCTGAAGATCGATTATGTGTTTTTCTGCTTGTTTTCTTAAATATCTCCAACCAATCCTTCTTTATTTCGTTTTTTGATTTTAATCTATCAAGAAACCAATCCAAATTTTTATCTATGAAAAAAGCGATTTCACTAAAATACCTTTTTTCTATATCTTCAATCTCCTGAGAAGTAAACATAAACATTTTAAGAAAAACTACCTTTTAATCTTTTTCCTCATACAAATTCCCTCATTGCCCACCCCCTCGCCCCTGCCAAAGTAAGACTGCAATAATCTATTTAAGGAATATATTTTCAGACAAAATATGAATCGGGCAGACAATAGTAATGCAATACATGATTCAAATATTGCAAATCTTACCTAAGAATTTGGCCAAGAATATGAGGAAGAAGTCCGGCGCATTTACACAGAACAGCGCGAAATCATTGAAAGAACCGCGAAAATTAAAAGATTCATCCCGATAATGACCCACAAAACCGTAATGGGAATTTTAAAATTAAAATATAAGAAAGGACACCTCGAAGAAAAAGTTTCCGAGGAACTAAAAAAAGATGAGCGATTCGATGGGATAAGAAAAGAAGCAGATAAAATCCTTGAAGCAATGGTCAAAGGAGCAACGCTTGACTATGCTCCAGAACTGGGAAGAAAGGGAAAGGTAGTACTTATGATAAACAGAGACAAAAAAGAATGGGAAAAAGTGCCCGTTGCAGATTTTCTTGTACTCAGAGAAAAAGGCCTCATCATAAAATCAAGAAACACGCTATACTATCACGCAAAATTTAAAGTCTCCTACGATAATCCGATAGAAGTCTATACAATTTCACCAGACGGTAAAAGTTACCTGGAAACTATCAAATAATTCTGCATTCTATTTATTCAAATTAGATCTTCTTTGTCGCAAATGTCTCTCACATAAACCTCTTCGGCATCTCGCAATTCCAGCAATCCCCGAACCAAAAAGGTTTAATACACAGGTCAATTTTGTTATATTTTAGGGGTAAGATTATGATGATAAAAAAATACAAAACAATATCGTTAGCAATTCTTTTGTTCTTGGTGTTTGCACCTTCAATTGCTTTAGCGCACCAGCCACGCCTCACCGAGAGCCGGCAGACGCTGGTGCCAGAGCCTGAAATATCCAAAGCGTATTATGCCAAGCTCATGGGCGGGCCGGACACTTACATCATTGAATCAGCCACGCCATTTGATCTCTATGTGAATGTGCTCGTGCCGGATATTGTGGGGCAGAAAAAAGATGTCTCAGCGGTTGTTATAAAAGATGGACAAACGGATGCGCCACTTGCTACCATCGGCGGAGTGGGCGCTGATTGGAAGCAATTTTATGAACCATTCGGCGTCAGCACCTACTGGCGGGGGCCAGAATACAAGACGCGCGCCGAGGCCGGGCGGTACGAGGTTCGCGTGTGGAGTAGCAATAACGACAGCAAGTATTCGTTCGCTATAGGCGAGGGAGAATTTTTTGATAGTAAAGAGATTTGGAACGCACTCCGCCTCGTCCCCAAAATCAAGAGCAGATTTTTCGAAGAATCGCCGGCGAGCTTCATCAAATCGCCATTCGGCTACGGGCTTATTATCTTAATGTATATCTTCGCAGGCATCGCGCTTCTCATCTTACGCGCAGTCATGAAACTAGTCAGGAAGGACGCGCCGCGCGGAGGCAGGAAGAACATCGGCACGGGCGACCGCCTGTTTCGTTTAGGGATTGGCATAGCGCTCCTTCTCTGGGCCATCACCACCTCATGGAACCCGCTCCTCATTTTCCTCTCCGGCTTCGCGTTGTTTGAAGCGCTCTTCAGCTGGTGCGGCCTCTATGCTACCCTAGGCAAAAACACGTGCCCTGTAAGATAAAAGTTGACAAATAATTATTCAAAATAAAACCTGCTCAAGTGCTCGGAGTAACGAGCGATGAGTTTTTAATGATGCTGTAAATTCTCTTAATGGTAAAAGACCAAAAAAACACTCTGAATGCAAATTCTGTGCTTGGGCCGATGACGAGTGGAAGTTTGAATAAGAATTTCTGAATTCGAGGATATAAACTTATTAATTGCTTATGTTAAAACACCCGTAGATGCAACAATGCATGTTCGTCTGCCCTCAACCCTCGTTTTCGTTTTTAGTTTCGTTAAGTTGGTGGCAGTAGTTTTTTTGCTGGCAAACATTTATTTATATAGATTAGTTATATAAAATTTCAATCAAAAATTCAAAAGTCATTTCTTTATCAGCACATACTTTCGCAATCAAGGGCTTTTTCTGCATCGTTGGGAAAATCTTTTTCGCACTTTAAAGCACAGGATTTGCATGATGTAAATTCAGAATTTTCTATTTGTTGGCATTTGCCATTGACCTTTCCACATTTAGCAAACTCTCTGCACTTATCACCAAGCTGGTACATCGCGGTACACATTTGCACCGGCTCACCACACTCAATATCAAGTCCATGGCAGTTTTCTATGCCACATTTTTCTATAGTATTAGATTGACAAGGAATTGATGGTGCCAAACACGGTGGGTTAGAATAATAACATTCAGGAGTACATGAATCCCCGTCTTTTCTGTATCCAGAGGGACAAGTGCATTCATTATTTGTTGAAGATGAATTTGTATTATTCATTTTTAAGCCAGTGCATCTCCAGTTAATTTCAGCTGTTTTTGATTCTTCACTCACCACACAGGCTGGGTTGCATCCTTCTCCAACTGAATTTAAATTTGCATCAAACCACCATGTCTTCATTTTAGAATCATACACTCCAACTGCCAGCGATTCTCCCCCCTTAATACAACTCTTTTCTGCAATGATACGAGCTTGAGATTCAGTTAATAGTCCTAATGTCTGCGTTGGTTCGTTAGGAAAAAGAAAGTATATTGCCGTCGCAACTACTACTGCAACTATTAATAGTGCTATTGCGAATGTTAAGATTCTTTTGTTCATATAATTATAAAGATCCTATCTGCTATTTAAATATTGTTTTAGCTTCGAATTGATTTGAAGTTATGAGCCAGCCGAATTATATAATTTCTTGTGAAGCAAGGCAATATGTTCGAAGGATTAGGGGGTTCGGTTCTATCCAGCCGTAAGGCTTTCAAGAATATGATATCTAGGGACAATTTTAAACTTATTTATGACTTTTCATTTTATCTGTTTTAAGAGTTACATTTTTTATTTTGCCACTTCTCCAACAATCACTACATAATTTTTTCCGTATTTTTTCGCACATTTTGGACAGGTTGTATACCACATATACATCTTTTTAATCTTTAGTTTTTTGGTCTTTGCATATACTTCAAAATCCTTACACCATTTACCTATCTCTTTGAAATCACCTTCATAAACTTTACTTAGAAATTTTCCACTTATGGTTACATTTTCTGCATTAGGAATTTCCTTGTCAACAGCAATATAGATTTCCATATTCCATTTTGAAGTATGATCTGAAAGCCCCATATAATCAACACATTTAGCTTTGGCAGAATCAATTTTTGCCATTACTCTTTTCATTACCCTACCAAAATTTAGCGGTATATAAAAAATAGTGAAGACTTTATCTTTGATAAATTTCTTGTTTTTCCATTCTAGGACTTTACCATCCCAGGGTTTAGGAATAAATTTTGGACAACATTCATCTTTGTTCATGTTATTCACCTCTGATGAAACTTTGATAAACAGAGAAAGAAGCTTAGACAGATTTTGGTGCTGTCTTGATTGGGATACTCGTTTAATCACAGGTTTTCATTATAGTTTATCTGCAAATCCTATAGAAGCACAAGAGTTTCTTATAAAATCGGTAAAGAAAGGAAAACCTAAATTCATTCAGACTGATGGAGGAGTTTTCTACCCGAAGGCATTTAGAAAACTCTTTTATTCTAATAAGATTGGTGGCTTAACAATAGAACATAAAATACAAAATGCAAGTGTTACAAAAATACATAATTATAGAATTGAAACAGTCTTTATGAAAATCAAAGATAGAGTCATAGATTTTAGAGGATTGAAAGCTCTTTGGTCTGCTCCAATTCTGATGACAGCAATAGTTATTCAACATAATTTTATAGAAAATCATTCTACAACTGATGAAGTTCCATCAGAAAGAGCAGGAGTTAATCTAGAATTGGGAGAAAATAGGTGGTTGGACTTGATAAGGTTGAGCAGTAAAATGTGAAATGAATCTAGAGTAAATCTGCAAGCTTCTTAATATCCTTATTTGCAACATGAGTATAAATTTGTGTGGTTTTCAAGTCCTTGTGCCCTAAAAGTTGTTGGATGTATCTTATATCTGCACCAGATTCGAGCAAGTGCGTGGCAAAACTATGCCTTAATGTATGGGGCGTTACATTTTTATTGATTCCTGCCTTTTTGGAAGCAGATTTTATAATCTGTTGAATCGTCCTTTTATTGTATTTTCCACCTCTTTGAGAAACGAATATCGGATCAGTATCTTTCATGCCAAGCACACTCAAAGTCTCTATAAGTCTCTTGTGAAGAAATACAACTCGTTCCTTATCCCCCTTTGTGGTCTTTAGGTGAATAATTGCTCTATCAATATCAATGTCTGACCAGGCGATATTTCTCACTTCATTTAATCTCAACCCAGCATAATAGAGAAACATGATTATAAGTTTGTGCTTCAAATTACTTGTTGAATTAATCATTCTGCTTACTTCGTCTCTACTTAAGACTAAAGGTAATTTTAGGGATTTTCTTGCAAGAGGAATTTTCTCCTTAAACTCCTTATCTAAAACATTCTCATGAAAGAATTTCAATGCAAAATAGACAGATCTCATTGTGGATTTGCTTTTTGTTGTATATGATAATAGAAACTCTCTTGGCGTTTTGCCAGATGCCAAAAACTCTTTTACAATGGAGATATACAACTTGCCTGTCTGGAAAGAATATCTTCTGAGTTTTACTTCTTCAATCAGCTTGTCAATAAGATTATATTTCTCTTCTGATGAATAATTCTTGCCGTATTCTCCCATATAATTTATTAATCAGAATAAGTTTATATAATCTCGCTTTTCATCCCAATTCATACTATCAAGCGAATAATTATCTCGTTTAATAGTTGTTATACGCAATTAAATTTTAGTGGCACGAACTGATGGGAGACAATTTTAACGAGACCGAAAGACGAAGAATGGGGGAGGGGGCGACGAAACAAAAAGAAATGTTTATAAAGTGGTTATCTTATATTTAATTAATCAAGGGGTGAATTAAAATGATTTGGATATACCTAATCGGAGCGGTTGTTTTTCTAGCAATATTTGGATTGAGAATGCTCTATCAATATGAGAGGGGAGTTGTTTTTACACTGGGAAAGTTTAGCCATGTTAAGGAACCTGGATTAAATTGGATTGTTCCAATATTTCAAACAATGAGAAAAATTGATATGCGTATTAAAACTGCAGATATCCCAAAGCAAGAAGTCATGACAAAAGATAACATCCCTCTTCTTGCAAACACTGTTGTCTTTTTTAAAGTTGAAAGACCTGCAGATGTTGTTATAAAAATCGAAGATTTTGAATATGCTGTAAAACAATTTACACAGGGAGCTTTGCGAGATGTTGTCGGTAACTATGAATTAGATTTTGTTTTATCAGAAAGAGAAAAAATTGCTGCAAGTATAAAGAAAATAGTTGATACTGAAACATCTGGCTGGGGAGTTGATATTGAATCAATAAAAATCCAAGAAGTTGAATTACCCGCCGAGATGAAAAGAGCAATGGCTAAACAAGCCGAATCTGAAAGAGAAAGAAGGGCTGTAATTATTTCTGCTGAAGGTGAGTTGAAAGCATCTGAAGATTTAAAGAAAGCCGCAGATAATCTCTCAAAAAATCCTGCAGCCATTCAGTTGAGAACGTTGCAGACAATAAGAGACATTGCAGCAGACCCGTCCGAGAAAATTGTTTTATTCCTTCCATCGGATATGGGAGATTTGATTAGGAAGTTTTCAAAATAAATAATGGAGATTAAGAAATGCTCGAGCGTAAGAAGAGGTATCTGCAAATAGCTTTCAACGATGATTTAAGTGCAGTTAATAGAATCCTTCCCTTAATTCCAGATAGTGATAGAATTTTTATTGAAGCTGGAACACCATTCATAAAAAGAGAGGGATTTAACGGAATAAGTAAAATTAAACAAATTTGGGGAGGATTTGTTGTTGCAGACTTGAAAACAATGGATGGCGCTTTAGAAGAAGTAGATTTAGCTTATAATGCTGGAGCATCTGCGGCAACTGTTCTAGGAAGTGCTTCTGTAGAAACAATAAATCTATTTATTAAAAGATGTAAAGAGTTAAATGTCATTTCTATGATAGACATGATAAATATTGAGGAACCATTAAAAATATTAATGAGACTAAATCAGCCGCCGGATGTAGTTATATTACATAAAGGGAGAGATGAAGAGACAACTAGAGGTAAAGTTATCAAATATAAGCACATCAATAAAATTAGAAGTAAATATAATGTGTTAATTTCTGCGGCAGGCGGTGTCGATTTGAAAGAAGCAAGTAGTGCTATTTTCAATGGTGCGAATATAGTGGTTGTAAATATTGTTACAACAGAAGATCCTTGGACTGGAATAAAATCAGATGAAGACGTCGCAAAGGTTGCAGAACAATTTTTAAAAACAATAGGGTAAGAAATAAAATGGCTACATTTTTAATACAAGATGTTTATAATATAACTGGCATTGGTGCTGTACCTGTTGGAAGAGTAGAAAGCGGAATATTGAGAATAGGAATGAAGGCAAACGTTGATGGAAATGTAATTGAGATAAAGACTATAGAAAAACATCATGTGCAAATAAAAGAAGCTCAAACTGGCGACAATATAGGAATAAGTGTAACAGTCATTAACCAAGGTTCGTCCGTGAATCAGAATACTTCATTTTTAAAAAAATTATTTGGTTCTTCTAATAGTGGATACAATCTTCTTAAGAAGTACGTTAGAAGAAGCATAGAATTTATTTAAATAGACGCTATTGTTATCTTCTTTTTTGTAAAAAAGAACCAAAACACGACGCCCCCTCCCCCTAACGAAGACGGACTAAAATTGTCTCCTTGATGTATGTTCTTTATGGCCCACTTTGTTTGCTTGTTTGAACGACTGCCACTAAAATTTAACTCTGATTTTTTGCCTTTGGCATCGTTGCACTAAAAATCAGGTCTTCCTTTCAGTCAGACGCGTATAACAGGGCTTAACCGACTTCACTCGGTTGCACCTCGTTCCGTCCAAATTTTGCCCCATCTCTGAAAATTTCTCCAGTTCTGTTCGGATTTTCCAACCATATGGGGAAAATCCTCACGAGGAAAAATTCTCGAGGGGTCAAAACTTCGCATAAGCCCGATGTTATACGACATTTGTGAGTGTGCTCCCCTAGTTTGGAGAAATTATCGCGGACGGGCTGTTTTTACGAAAACTATTTAAACAACCTCCAGCAACAATTATCAAAGATAAAATAAATTTATCAAAAAATAAAAATGAAAGGAGGTGAAAAAATGGGTATAAAAAAAAGACCAATTCAAGTTACTCTTTTTTGCATATTTTTGATAATACTTTGCGTATCTTTATTTTCTACTTGGGGATATCAAGCAGTTCAACATCTTCTTAGTACTTATTTCGATGTTCAGACAGAGAGCACATCTTATGATGTTTTTATAGGTATTATTGGCATGATCGGAAGCGCTTTAATTGTGACGGGTTCTATAATGCTTTGGAATATGAAGAAAAAAGGATCCTCTTTTATGATGCTTGGAGCAACGGCATTCATTATAAAAAATATTTTAGATATTATTAATGATGTAGTACCATTAACTCGATTAGCACAAGTTACATCAGAAAATATAACTGATGCCTCATGGAAAATTGGGTGGGACTTATTTCAAATAGCTTTCTGGATATTTATAATGGTATTCTTTAATAGGAAATCATTCAAAACCACACTATCATAAAATATAACTTTTTATTTTTTTAAAACAGCCGCGATAATTTCTCTTATTGAAATGGAATTTCTGCGAAATTCCTACCATCCAACCCCCGACCACCCACACACACTCACAAACGCCTTAGCCATAAATGGCTCGGGGACGTTGCACTTTTTCATTCTGAAAAACCTCGTATAACAGCGATTTAAGAGTTCGCTTCATTGCATTCGCTCTCCCAAATTTTTTGCCTATTGATTTTATATTTAGATTGGCAGAAAACTTTCCTAAATCGCGATGTTATGCTCAATAAAAAATCGGCTAAAAACTGAAAGGGGCAAAACTTTTAAACATCATAGTTTCTCATAATATTATGGCAGTAAAAATCACTTATTTTGTTCATGGAACTACAACTGACAATCAAAAGGAAATCTCTTCTGGTTGGTTTGATGTAGATTTGTCTGAATTAGGTGTTCAACAATCTAAAGAATTGTGGGATAAAGTCAAAGACAAAAATTTTGATATTGTCTTTTGCTCTGATTTAAAACGGGCTGTGCATTCCGCAGAACTGACTTTCAAAGATAAAGTAAAAATAATTAAAGATAAAAGATTAAGAGAATGTAATTATGGAAAATATAATGCCCAGCCCTCAGAGATTGTTGAACCCATGCAAGAGCAACACATTTCGAAGAGATTTCCTAATGGGGAATCTTACGAAGATGTAAAAAAAAGAATAAGTGATTTTCTAAAATTCTTGAAGAAAAACTATGATGGAAAGTCGATTGCCATTGTTGCCCATAAAGCTCCCCAATTAGCATTAGATGTTTTGTTGAAAAATCAAACTTGGGAGCAAGCTTTCGCAAATGATTGGAGAAAAAGAAAAGCATGGCAACCAGGATGGGGATATATCCTTGAATAAAGTTTTGCCCCTTGATTCTGTTAATTGATTGGGCTTCGCCCTTGATACGCCGATTTTTTACTCGAGATTTTTGCCTTCGGCATCGTTGCACTAAAATCTTGTCTTCCTTTCAGTCAGAGAGCATAACAGGGCTTAAACGGTTCCGCTCGGTTGCACCTCGCTCCACCCAAATAAATTTCCATCTCTGAAAAATGCTCCAGCTCTGTTCGCCTTCGGCTCACGAGGTCGCATTTTTCGAGGAAAATTCAACTTCGTTAAATTCCGATGTTAGTTTCAATTTGCCCCCTCGCTACGAAACGAAAACGAACGGAAGCCCCCCTTAGTGCTTCGCACAGATACTCTCGGACTCCGTCCTCGCAGAAAAACTTCTTTTATCCGACCAACGAAAATCTACAAAATGCTTCGCACTTTGTCTAACAGAGGATAAAAGGCTTCGCCCAAATTTTTCTGATTTATTTTTGGAAGTTTCTTTTTAACAATCTTCTTGTTCTAAATATTCAAAATCTTTACTATTATCTAAAAGATTTTTTTGTTCATTTTTTAATTTACTCAAAGCAACATTAATCGCTTCGTCAGATTTATCAATTCCTACCCAACTTCTCCCTAACTCTTGAGCCGCTTTTAATGTTGTTCCAGAACCACAGAAACAATCTAAAACAATACTTTCAGGATTAGATGATGCTTTAACAATACTTTTTAACAAATCAAAATTTTTTTCTGTTGGATAGGTAGGATTTTGTAAATCTTTGTATTCCCATATATCTTGCATTTTTTTACCCTCTTTTTCATCAGCAAATATTTTTTTTCTTGGAACACCATTTTTAGACCATTCAATTAAACCTTGTTTATCTAATTCTTCAAGAACTGCTGGGGCACTTCTCCAATGTCTGCCTTTTGGTGGCATCATTCCCCGCCAAGGTTGTCCTGTTGCTCCATTTGCTGTTTCACCAGGGGCGTGTAATGGAATTGTTGTATATCTTCGTCCATCTTTATCGACTTTCTTGAATAATCTTGCTATTTCTTCTTCAGATTGTTTTTCTTTTGGTTCATTCCAAATATGATTTCCTGTTTTTGAATAAAATAAAATCATATCTTTAACATTCCCATATGCTTTTCTTGAAAAATTTTTTGGATTACATTTTATTCTGGTTAAATCGTTCAAAAAGTTATTTTTACCAAATACTTCGTCCATTAAAATTTTTATGTAATGTCCAACTTTATAGTCAATATGAAAATAAATTGAGCCATTTTCAGACAACAATTCTCTTAAAAGAATTAATCTCTGTCTGATAAATTCTAAAAACTCGTGTCCGTTTAAAGAATCATCATAAGCAAGATTATCCCCATTACTACGGCTTATTGAATTGGCTTTATCTTTACTGATTGTAAAAACATTATTTGTTGAAAATGGAGGGTCTATATAGATTAAATCCACTTTTCCTTTAAGTCCTCCTTCATTTAGAAGATATTTTAAAACTTCTAAATTTTCTCCCTTAATTAATCTTGATTTGTGTTCAGGACTACCTTTTACAGATTTTAACTTACAATTTTTAATACTATTCAAAATTTCTTCTTCTGTTTTTTTTCCCTCGTAAGTTAAAATCATATTTACACCTCACAAAGAGTATAAGAACTCTCTAAGAACCAAAGCACTCATTATATTGTAATCTTTATAGGTCGTGGTTATATCTTTATACATTTTATTGTTGCCTTTAATGTATAAAACCCCATCAAGAATGGCTACTTTAACTGCTTTAACTCCATCTGTTTTAATTGTGCTAATTGCATCAGCAAATTGTGCATTTTGATGTCCGCCAAAATCAGTTAAAAATTTTGCTTCACCTATAACATACTTTCCATTGAAACGGGCAACAAAATCTAATCCTTTATTTCTTATATAACCTAAATGTTCTTTTGCAAAATCCATCATCTCCTTGTCGCTTGCATCTAAAACAGCATTTTCTTTTGTTCTCTTAAATTCAGCAAGTTTTAGATATGGAACGCCAAGAGTTCCTTTTTGCAACCATCTCTTAAAAAGAGGACCAATTTGTCTATTTGTTTCCTTTGGTTCTGAGCATTTTTCATAAAGTTTGTCTAGTCCCATTTCAACTAAACGACCATACAACCTATCTACTGTATTCGGATTTCTTTCAATAGCAGATTTATCTCTTTTCAAATATGCTACATACGAGTCTTTTATTGGAAACAAATCTAAAGATAATAAAAGTTTTAGCAATTCTTCGTCGTTTTTACTATTGAATGCTTTTTCGATTGCTTTCCATTTATCTTCATCAATATCTCTAATACCCTCTGGAATTGTGGGATATATTTTAAATAATTCATCTAAGTAATTTTTTTGATTAGCAAAATCTATGCTTAATTGTGTCCAATGATTCATATTATCACTCCCTTAATCCCCATAACTATAACTCCTTTATAAATATTCGTAAACCAAAAAGAAACTTCCGTTAAATCTTCTTTTTTAGGAAAAAAGAAGCAAAAAATTTACGGCGGGGGCTTCCTAACGAACGACTAAAACGAAAAACGCTCGGGGGCAAACTTTGATTTTTTGCCTTCGGCATCGTTGCACTAAAAATCAACCACTCCAAGTTTTCGTGGGCAACTAACAGCGATTAAGCGGTTTCGCTCGGTTGCACCTCGCTCCACCCATATTTTTCGGAAATTTATAATATTTTTAGATAGCCCGAAAAACATCGTTAAATCGCGATGTTATACGCAATTGCTCGGGTCGGCTATAGAAGTCAGGCGGGACAATTATTTTAGTGTTTCAAACAAGCCAAGTTCTTTATTTTTCTTGACATTATTCCATTCGAAAATTTTGCCATTCATAGTAATATAAACTCCCTTTGGTAAAGATTGCACAGCCGAAACTGCACATCCCAAATTAAAGAGAGCATCTGATTTTTTTTGATTGTAGGGAATCATCGCTCCCAATAAAACGATTGTTTTATCTTTAATTTCCTTTCCCAAAACTAGTGCAGTTTCTGGCATGGTATCTGTCCCATGTAGAATTATAATCCTTTCTTCCTTGCAATCTTTACAGGTTAACAAAATTTTCTTTCTATCTTCGTTTGTTGTATAAATAGAATCCTTTAGAAAAAGAACTTGGCTTTCAATATTTAATTTGCATCTTCCCTGCTCTAACATCTCAGGAAGATGTGTTTTATCAAAAATGTATTTATCTCCTTGCTCAATTCTTTCACAATCAATTGTCCCGCCGGTGATTAATATTCTGATTGTCATAATATTATGATTTTATTGAAACTTAATAAAGTTTACCTTTTACGCCGACCCTCGCAACTTTCTCACTTCGTTCGAACCACGTTGCACTCTCAAGTCTGCTGACTTTCGGGGCGTATAACACCGCTTAAACGGAAAGCTCGTTGCACTTCGCTTTCCCAAATTTTTTGCCATCTCTGTTCACCTCGCCATCTCTGAAAAAATCCTCCAGCCATATGGGTCGGATTTTTTCGAGGGCTCGGCTCACGAGGGAAAATCAAACTTCGTTAAATCGCGATGTTAAATGCAATCGAATTTTCAAATCTTACTAAGAAAAAAGTCGGGGGCACCACCTCGCCCTTTGGGCGAAAAACCAAAGCGTTTAAAAATAGAACCTTACTACATAAATAGACATGGTAAAAACAAATACAAAAATTTTAATTTCCATCATAATAATCGTTATATTAATTTTTGGAGCATATTTATTTTTCAAGCCACTTCCATCTAAAACATTTGTAGATACTTCATATGGATTTGAAGTTTCCTATCCGCAAGAATTAGATTTGCGTTCTAATATTGATTCAAAATCAAACATTAATGAAATTGACCCAAATCTAAAGGATATGCGCTTAGTTACATTTATTTCTAAAGAGAAATCGGGGGAATTGGATGCTTTCTCAATTAATTTAATCATCTATGACGAATACACATTTAATAAGAGTATACGAGACACTTTTCCAGATAAATATATTTTAGATATTCCTTTTAACACTCTTCTAGCAAGCCAAAAAGGAGTATTATTAGAGCAATCAAAAAGTAATAAATTGGGTCAAGAAGAAGAAAAAACCTTCGGTGAACTTAAAGGAGTTTTAGTTTCGAATACAATTTTAAATGATGATTCAATATATTATTATTTTATTTTCTCTGACCAAAATAAAAGAGTTTTAGGGGAATCAACTTTGCAAATTCCAACTAAAGATAAATCATTAATAGACAAGGCAATTAAAGACTTTAATTATATTCTAAACAATTTCAAGTGGAGATAATTCCCGCCCTCCCAACCCAATAGTAGGTGCCCCCAGACTTTACGAAAAGATACTTGCTTCGCAAAATTTATTGATTTGAAAATTCGACTTCTTCGGATTTCTTCGAAATCCTCGACCACATTGCATTCTCAAGTCTGCGGACTTTCGGGGCGTATAACAGCGATTTAACGGCTCGAGCCTTGCAGGCTCTTCCATCCAAATTTGATTTTCCAGCTCTGTTCCGCTTCGCTTCACGAGGGAAAATCAAACTTCGTTAAATCGCGATGTTATGTCTAATTGTTCGAATGCACTAAACTTGATAAAAAGTATAAAGATAGTAAAAATGTCCCTTGATGCCCCCGACCACCCGCCCCCATTTTAGAGATATGTGCTTGGTTTTTCTTTCAGAAAAACAGATAGTCTTTTTCTTCGAAAAGGATTTAATTTGAAATAATCTTTCTTCCTCCGACTACTCCTGAATTTATTTAGAACAAACACTGCATCTACTTATACTTCCTTTAATATTTTCAATTCCATAAACAGGGGCTTGGTTGGTATTTTTAGTTGTAAGCCACATCCCATAATCTCCCCCAGTATAATAATCGCAAGAGTTTGGACCACCACATTCTATAATTGGAATTGGAGCAAATGTTTCTAAACAAGAACCAGTATCTCCTAATTTTTGCCCCGACTCAAAACCTGAACTTAGATATCCTCCTGCATAACTATACCCCTCCCAAAGTTTATCCCAACCAGTAGGGCAATTCGGAGCTGAAGTTGTAAAAGAATGGCGAACTAATTTAGTTATAGGCATTCCTTCTATTTCTTCACGAGAATGTCCCATAATGCTTGGCGGATTTCCAGAATTATAAGCCCAAACACCAACACCTAAAGCTAATAAAACACCAATAGCTATCAAAGAATAAAGCCATTTGTTAGTCATATTTATTTCAAATTTGATTGCCATATTCTCACCTTTTTATACAATAAATAAAAATTAGTAGTATATATATATATCTATCTCGTTTTAATTTCTAAAATTCTGTCCCAAGATTATTTCATCTTCTTTCTTAGAAAGAAACAAAGAAGACGCACATATCTCTTATTTATTTGGACAGCGTCCCGCCGTCCTGAAGTGCCATCTTTAAAATTAATACAAGTGCCTTCGAACAACTCTGTGGTTTTTTCTGCTGAAAAAATCCTCGGGGTCGTCTTGCAGACTTTCATTTCATTCACCCAGACATAACAGGGCTTAAACAGAATTTTCCTCGGCTCGGAAAATTCCCATATTTTGCAGAAATTTATTTATAATTTTAAGATAGTCTGCAAAACACTCGAGGTCGCTATCGCTCCGCTCGAGCCCTACGGGTTGTTTAAGCCCGATGTTCCCAGGCGCACTCTGCTGAGTGCTCCAAATTTAAAATTTTCTGTTCTCCCGCCCAATAGGAGAAGGCACAAGAACGAGGGGCTGATTATTTTATAGTGGCTTCGCCACATCTTGCTCGCAAACATTCGTTTGCTCGGATTTTATTACGAGGGGCTGACTTTTGAAAACGAAAAGCAAATACTTTTAAATAACTCTTTCTTACTTTAAATGAAATGAGGTTGAAGACAATATTTTTGTTATTGGTAATTTCTATTGTATCTTACTCGGGAGTTTCTGCAAGTCAGGAAGGAATTTGTGCAACGGCAGAAGTAACTTCTATAAATCCTAGTTCAATTGATGCAGATGAAGATTTCACGGTTGGAATCCAGATTGACAACTGTGGAGAGGATATACCCGAGAATATTACCTTTGAAATAACTAGACTTAGTAAGGATATAGAAGTCAAAGAACCCCTAATAAATAACATTGGAAAAATGGGTTATGCAAATAGTAAGCGGTTTATTCTGTATAATATGCATACTTTCCCAGACTCAACGCCAGGAGAACATATTTTTGAAACAAGATTGACTTATGGTAACAATGGTTTTTATATTAAAAAGGAAAGCAATTTCTCAGTGATAATAAATACCCAAAAACCTGATTTGGCTATTTCAAGAATATATACCAATCCAGAGGTTACTCATGAAGGAGAGAAACTTATTTTAACAATTGATATAGAAAATGCTGGAAACGGAGAAGCAAAGGATGTCCGGGCTGAATTGGAAAACTTAAATTTAAAAGGAATTAAACAAAAATATTTAGGAAAAATCGAACCTGATGAGACAATTCCTGCGAGGTTCATTTTTGAAAAAGACAAAAAGGGTATCTATGAAGGCAACATAAAGCTGAGTTATAAGTTTGCTGGAGAAAATCAAGAGTTAAACTTTCCACTGCAAATTCAGATTTTCTCAAATGGCACAAATTATTTTTATATGATTTTAATAGTTTTAATATTGGGAGTTTTAGGATATTTTTTATACAAGAAAAAACTAAATCCTAATAAATAGAGAATGAATAAAAATGAAATTCTTACTGCTCTTTTTATTACCAAAAAGAACATAATCAAAAATAGAAATTCTCTTTTATTTACTATTTTAATTATTTCTCTAGGTTTTATCTCCTCAATTATTATCTATGGAGTCTTAGAATCTGGTGCTAAATTAATGCAAGAGAATTTTATAGAGACTAATTTAGGACATGTTATTCTCGAACCATATGAGGTAGGTAGTAAAATTGAAGGAGTAGATAGTTTGATAAAGAGTATAAAGACATTGCCCCATATTTCAGGGATAGCAAAAATAACAAAAAAATCGGTTAGATTATATGACTCTAAAGAAAACTACATTGATAACGAGGTATATATCGTCTCTCCAGAAGATTTTTCAGAAGTCTCAATAATTGATAATATAATAAAAGATGGGTCATGGTTAAATAAAGGTGAAAAAGATAAGATTGTAATGGGTTGTATGAACATAGAAAACTGCAATGAAATAAAGGCTTTTGATATGTTAGAATTGAATATTGGTGAGCCCATAAGAGTGGCGTCCAATGATTATCCAATCAATACATTAAAACTACAAGGAATTTACGATCATAAGTTCATACAAGTAGAATTTAATTCCTATATAAATGAAGAAACCGCTAAGAATATATTTCCAGATTATGATTCTACGAAAGCAGATCAGATAATAATCTTGTTGCCTGAAAGAGCATATACTCAAGAAATGATAGATTCTTTATCCTTGATGAATTTAGATCTGAAAATTTCTGGATGGAAAGAAAAATCTTCTAAATATTCTTCTATCTTTGGTTCATTTTCAATTATTGGAGATTTATCATTTATAATAGGAGTTATAGTATCGGCTATCTCCATATATGTTGTCTTGTATATAAGTATTTTGAATAAGAAGACGCAAATAGGAATAATAAGGGCAATTGGAATCAAATCAAAAATTGTGTCTTTATCTTATCTTTTCTTATCCTTCTTTTTAGGAATAACAGGTTCTATACTGGGAGTTAGTTTGACCTTGTTACTTATAAAGTATTTTTATTTTAATCCCTTACAAACAGGTATTGGGGATCTTGTTCCAAATGCTAATTACAAGATATTTCTTACTGTTAGTATTGCGGTAATTCTCGCTTCTGTAATTTCTGGATATATTGTATCAAAAAAGATAACTAAACAAAATATAATCAATGCAATCTTTCATGGCTAAAAAAACAATTTTATCTGTAAAAAATTTAGTAAGAACATACGGAGTAGGTAGAGCAAAAACAGAAGCTGTGAAAGGGATATCCTTCAATGTTGAAGAAGGAGAGTTTGTTGCATTATCGGGACCTTCTGGAAGCGGAAAAAGCACAACATTTCATCAAATTGCTTTGTTAGATAATCCTACTTCAGGAACAATAACATTTGGAGAAAAAAATATAATAAATTTAGATGAAGATAGTAAGTCCGATTTTAGATTAAAAAAAATAGGTTATATTTTCCAGCATTATGAACTTTTACCTGAATTGACCGCTATAGAAAATATCTATTTACCTCTTATGGTGAATGGCGGAATTACGCCAGAAGTAAGACAAAAGGCAGAAAAAATTTTAAGAGATATGAGTTTATTAGAAAGAAAAGACCATTATCCTGCTGAATTGTCTGGAGGAGAACAGCAGAGAATAGCAATTGCTCGGGCATTGATTAAAGAGCCAGAGATAATTCTTGCAGATGAGCCGACTGCAAATTTAGATTCTTTAGCTGGAATAAAAATAATGGAAACTTTAAAAGAATTAAACAAAAAGAAAGGTATAACTATTTTTGTAATAAATCACGAAAGAGCCTTTGAGAAATATTTTGATAGAATTATTTTATTAAAAGATGGAAGAATCGAGAGGATTGACAAAAAATAACAAAAGTCAGCCCCTAAAAAATCTTCTTTTAGAAAACCTCAAAAATGCAAATTTTTGATGGCTCAGAAAATCATTGATTTTCTGTGAGAAGCAAAACTTAGATAGTCAGCCCCTCTACGAAACGAAAAC
>Ga0233425_10005520_pt1 | contig 19870 bp, 22 predicted proteins | sample Watercolumn_Towu_2_FD_181712 | JGI IMG/M metagenome (GOLD analysis project Ga0233425, IMG submission 181712) | Freshwater microbial communities from Lake Towuti, South Sulawesi, Indonesia - Watercolumn_Towuti2014_140_MG | ecosystem: Environmental > Aquatic > Freshwater > Lake | place... | reverse complement strand
CTGCCGCCGCCGAAGTGGAGATGCCGGGCCCCGGCGTGTTCCGGCAGCGCCTCCGCCCAGAGATCGATCTCCTGCCGCAGCGTCTCGTAATAGGCGCGGACCCGGCCGTACTCGTGCACCACCGTGGTGTGGCAGCCGCAGTACCAGCACAGCCGCCGGCAGAAAGGCACGTGGGTGTAGATCGACAGCGCCTGGTCCGGCCGCATCGCCTGCAGCCAGTCCCGGGCCGCTGCGTCGTCCTCGGCCGCCGCGAAGGCGAGCGCGGTCGGATAGCTGGTGTAGCGGGGCAGGTTTCGCGCCGCCTGCGCCAGCCAGGCCGCGGGCGGCCGGGCGGGGGCCGCCATCGATGCGACGTCGGACGGAGCCATCACGGTTGCAACAGGCCTCAAACAGTGAAACGGGAGGGCGTCGCCGCCCATCGAACGAGCGGATAGGCGCGCCAAGCGACAGGTGACATTTGGGTATTCCACCTAAGGGGTTTTCCGGAGAGGCGACGGACCGCTGGGCCGACCAGCCGGAACCCGGCGCCGTGGCGTGGGCGCTGGCGGCGCGGCGCACCCGCACGGCCGTGGCCGTGGCGGTGATCGGGGTGGCGCTGGCGCTCGCCGTCCGCCTCGTGCTGACGCCGGTTCTCGACGACCGCGTCGCCTTCCTGTTCTTCGTGCCGGTGGTGGTGGCCGCCGCCGCCCTCGGCGGCCTCGTTCCGGGCGCGATCGCCACCGGGCTGGGCGGCGTCTCGGGGCTTGCGGTGACCTGGGCCGACCACACCGGCGGGGATCTGGTCAGCGCCCTGGTGTTCGCCGCCGTGGGCACGATGATCAGCGTCGGCGGCGAGATGTTCCAGTCGATGCGCGACCGCGCCGTGACCGTGAACAGCGACCTCCGCTCGCGGGAGGCCCACCTGAGCTCCATCCTCGCCACCGTGCCGGACGCCATGGTGGTCATCGACGAACGCGGCCTGATGCGCTCGTTCAGCGACGCGGCGGAGCGCCTGTTCGGCTGGCGGGCGGACGAGGTGATCGGCCAGAACGTCAGCATCCTCATGCCGTCGCCCTACCGCGAGGCGCACGACGCCTACCTCGGCCGCTACCTGCAGACCGGCGAGCGCCGCATCATCGGCGTCGGCCGCGTGGTCGTGGGCGAACGCAAGGACGGCTCCACCTTCCCGATGGAGCTGTCCGTCGGCGAGATGGTCTCCGACCAGGAGCGCTTCTTCACCGGCTTCGTCCGCGACCTCACCGAGCGCCAGAAGACGGAGGCCCGGCTGCAGGAGCTGCAGACGGAGCTGGTCCATATTTCGCGCCTGACGGCGCTCGGCGAGATGGCCTCCGCCCTCGCCCACGAGCTGAACCAGCCGCTGTCGGCCGTGGCCAACTATCTGCGGGGCTCGTCCCGGCTGCTGGACAGTCCCGAGGTTCCGCGCGACATGCTGAAGGAGGCGCTGGATCTGGCCGGCGAGCAGGCGCTGCGGGCCGGGGACATCATCCGCCGGCTGCGCGATTTCGTGGCCCGGGGCGAGACCGAGCGCCGCATCGAGAGCCTGCACAAGCTGATCGAGGAGGCCGGCGCCCTCGCGCTCGTGGGCGCCAAGGAGCACGGGGTCAGCGTCCGCTTCCGCTTCGATCCTCGGATCGACCTCGTGCTGGCCGACCGCGTCCAGGTGCAGCAGGTGGTGCTGAACCTCATCCGCAACGCCATCGAGGCGATGGACGGGTCCCCGACCCGCAAGCTCGAGGTGCGCGTGGAGGACGGGGGCGAACAGACGGCTCGGATCGTCGTCTCCGACACCGGCTCGGGTCTCGCGCCCGAGGTGGCCGGCCAGCTGTTCCAGCCCTTCTTCACCACCAAGCGGACCGGAATGGGGGTCGGCCTGTCGATCTCGCGGACCATCGTGGAGGCCCACGGCGGGCGCATCTGGGCCGAACCGAACCCCGGCGGCGGCACCCGGTTCTGCTTCACCCTGATGACCGTCGACGAAAAGGAGCTTGAGCATGTCGAGTGAGAGTGTCGTCCACGTGGTCGACGACGACGCCGCGGTGCGCAACTCGCTGCGCTTCCTGCTGAAGGCGTCCGGCTTCGAGGCGGCGACCTATGCGTCCGGACCCGAGCTTCTGGCCCAGGCGGCGGAGCTTCGACCCGGCTGCGTGCTCACCGACGTGCGTATGCCCGAGATGAACGGCATTGAGCTGGTGCGCCAGCTCAAGGCCCGCGGCGTCTCGCACCCGGTGGTGGTGATGACCGGCCACGCCGACGTGCCGCTGGCCATCGAGGCGATGCGCGCCGGCGTCGTCGACTTCATCGAGAAGCCGTTCGACGACGAGGCGCTGCTGGCCGCGGTCCGGTCCGCCCTGGCCCAGAACGCCTCGGCCTCGGCGGAGGACGCCGAGGCCAGCGAGTTCCGCAGCCGCCTGGAGCAGCTCACCACGCGCGAACGGCAGGTGCTCGAGGGCCTCGTCGCCGGCCAGGCCAACAAGGCCATCGCCTACGACCTCGACATCAGCCCGCGCACGGTCGAGGTCTACCGCGCCAACGTCATGACCAAGATGAAGGCGCGCAGCCTGTCGGAACTGGTCCGCATGCGCCTGCTGGTCGGCAAGCCCTAGCCGGCCTCCAGGGCGCTGCGCACGGTGTCGAGCAGCGCGTCGTTCAGCAGCGGCATCTCGACGATGGTCACGCCGGCGGCGCGGGCGCCCTGACGCAGCGCCGGCCCGGGATGGGTGGCGATGAGGATCCCGGGCGTCCGCACGCCCTCCGCCCGCAGGCGGCCGAGCAACTCCAGGCCGCTCATGTCCGGCAGCTGGGCGTTGGCCACGATGCAGCCGACGCCGGCCGCGCCGTCCGCCAGCAGATCGGCGCCGGCCGCGTGCGGCCTGACCTGCAATCCCTCCAGCCCGAAGGCGAAGCTGATCGCATGGGTGACCGCCGGGTCGCCTTCCACCAGCGCCACGACCGGGGCCGGAGAGGTCCTGGGCTGCGCAATCACCGCAGCAGGCTTTCGAGGCCGGCCGGCTGCAGCAGCCGGACGATCCGGCTGGAGCGGGCCTCGATGAGGCCGGCCGCCTGCAGCTGGGACAGGGTGCGGGACACGGTGTGGATGGTCAGGCCGAGATAGTCGGCCAGATCCTGCCGGGTCATCGGCAGCTCGAAACACCAGCCCTTGCGGCTGCGGGCGGCGAAGTCGACGAGGAAGGCCGCCACCCGCTCGACCGCGCCGTGGCGGGCCAGCACCAGGGCGTGCTCCTCGCTGCGCTGGAAGGCGCGGACCGAGACCTGCCACAGGGCGCGCGACAGGCGCGGATCGGCGGCCGCCATGTCGGACAGCTCGCTGCGCCGCATCACCTCCGCGGTGACCGGCGTCAGCGCCACGGCGGTCGCGCCGTACTCCACCCCGGCCTCGAGGCCGATGAAGTCGCCCGGCAGGTAGAAGTTCATCACCTGGCGCCGCCCGTCGGCGAACAGGCGGTAGGTGGCGACGGCGCCGGCGCGCAGGCGGAACACCTTGTAGCTGGGCTCCGCCTGGCGGCACAGTTCGCGCCCGGCCGCGAAGGCCTGGGTGGCGGCCTCTTCGTCGAAGATCTCGCACAGGGCGCACGCGGTCTCCTGACTGACCGGCCGGGGCGCCTCCGCGAAGGCGTAGGCGGCGGGGGCGGCGTTGTGCGGGGCCATGCGGTTCGCTCCTTGCATGACCCCCCATCTATGGCCCCGGCGGGATCCGGCACAGTCAGGTTTCGTCCCTAAGGGATTTCCCCAGGGCGACAGGCCCGCGAGTCGCCTCAGAGGCGGCCGAAGAGATCGGCGAAGCGGCGGCGCGCCTGGCCCGGAGCCCGGGCCCCGGCCGCGGCGGCGGCGGCGCGGTTGGGAGAGCCGTCGCCGACCACCACCAGCGCCACCATGCCGAGGCCGTAGTGGGGGGTGCACTTCACGCCGTAGACGCCGGGCCGGGCGACCCGCAGCAGGAACTCCCGGCCGATGGCCCCGCGGGTCACGGCGACGCCGGGGGGCAGCATGCCGGGGATGGTCTCGGCGTTGTGGCCGGGATCGGTCGGCACGAAGCGGACGGTGTCGCCGACCCGCGCCCGCACCAGGGCGGGCGAGAAGACCATGGCGCCGCCCGGTCCGCGGTTGAGCATCTGCACGCGGTGCTCCGCGGCTGCGGCCTGTCCGGCCGCGGCCAGGGCGCCGCCCGCGGCGGCGAGGAAGAGGAAGGTGCGTCTCAGCATCGTGTTCACCTGCAGGAGGGGAGGAACGAAGGGTCAGGCCGGGAGCGGGGGCGCTCCGACGGCGTCGAGGCGGCGCTGCACGTCGGCGTCGATCTTCCGCCCCAGCACGCAGAGCAGCCGCCAGGTGGCGCAGTCGCCGGGCGGCAGGCGGTAGTCGTCCATCCGGCTCCGGATGCGGTCCAGGGCGTCGTGCACCGCCGGCTTCGCCCGCTCGCGCGCGCCTCCGGCCGCCGCCTCGAAGGTCTCGAACGCCTGCCGCAGGGCCGTGAGGTCGGCGGCCAGGCCGACGGGCCAGGCGCTTTCGCCCCAGTGGGTCTCCTCGCTGTCCCGCGCCATGCCGGTCGCGTCGGCGATCAGACGCCGGAGCGCCTCGCGCTCCACGTCGGGCCCGTCGTCCGCCTCCAGAAGCCGGGCCAGCCCGCCGTCGAAGGCGAGGCGGTCGACCAGCCGGCAGCAACGGACGCCCCAGCGCCGCGAGACGATCGCTTCAAGCGGGGAGCGCATCGGCGGTCGGTTCGGTTGAGCGGCCATGGCCCCACAGAACAGGACTCCACGGCCGCGGACTTTGCGCCGCCGCAAGCTGCGGCTCCGGAATAGCCGCCGTTCCGGGGCTCAGCCCGGTTCCTCGCTGTCGTCCATCAGGATGCGCTCGGCCGCCCCGCGGGGGTCCTCGTACTGTCGGCTGCGCAGGGTCCACATGAAGGCCGCCAGGGCGCAGCCGCCGAGGGCGAGCGACAGGGGGGCGAGGATGAAGACGATGTTCATTGCGATCTCCCGACCCGGAAGGCGTTCAGGCTGACCACCAGGGAGGACCCGGACATGGCGAGGGCGGCGACGAACGGATTGACGAAGCCCAGCATGGCCGCCGGGGCCGCGACGACATTGTAGAGCGCCGAGAAGCTGAAGTTCTCGAGGGCGACGCGCCGCGCCGAGCGGGCGACCTCGATGGCCTCGACCACGGTCATCAGCTCCGGTCCCGACAGCACGATGTCCGAGGCGTTCTGGCTCGCCTCCAGCGCCGAGCCCGGGGCGATGGCGGCGTGGGCCCGGGCCAGGGCGGCGGCGTCGTTCAGACCGTCGCCGACCATCAGCACCTTGCGGTCGGCGGACAGGGCGTCGATGGCCGCGGCCTTCTGTTCCGGCGTCAGCCCCGCGCGCCAGTCGGCGACCCCGACCTGCCCCGCCACCGCCTCCACCGCGCCGGGGACGTCCCCGGAGAGGATCTCCACGGTCAGACCGCGGGCCTTCAGGGCGGCGATCGTGGCCGCGGCGTCTGCGCGCAGCCGGTCCGCGAAGCGCAGCCGCTCGGGCGTCCCGCCCTCGACGGCGAACCAGAGCTCGGTCTCGCCCTCCGCCCCCGCGGCGGCGCCGACGAAGCCCGCCCGCCCGAGGCGCGCCCGGCGGCCGTCGACGACGCCTTCGACCCCCTGCCCCGCGTGCTCGACCACCTGTTCGGCCGTCGGACCGGGGCCGGCGGCGCGGGCGACGGCCCGGGCCAGCGGATGCCGCGAGGCGCGCGCCAGCGGCGCCGCGGCCGCCACCACCGCCGGATCGGCCGACAGCAGTTCGGGCCGGCCTTCGGTCAGCACCCCGGTCTTGTCGAACACCACGTGCTCGACCTCCGCCAGCCGCTCGAGGGCGGCCCCGGACTTGACCAGCACGCCGCGCCGGAACAGGCGCGACGAGGCGGCGACCTGCACCGCCGGCACCGCGAGGCCGAGAGCGCAGGGGCAGGTGACGATCAGCACCGCCACGGCGCGGATCAGCGCTTCGCGGGGACCGAGGCCGAGGGCCCAGCCGCCGGCGAAGGTAAGGGCCGCCGTCGCGTGCACCACCGGCACGTAGAGGGCGGCGGCCTTGTCGGCCAGGCGCACATAGCGGGACCGCGACTGCGCCCCCGCCTCGACCAGCCGGGCGATTTCCGCCAGGGCCGAGTTCTCGGGCCGGGCGGCGGCGCGCAGGGTGAGCAGGCCGGTCAGGTTCAGCGCGCCGGCGCGGCAGGCGGCCCCGGCAGCCACGGCCTCGGGGGCGCTCTCCCCGGTCAGGGGGCTGTTGTCCAGCTCGGAGGCGCCGTCCTCGAGCACGCCGTCCACCGGGATCCGCTCGCCCGGCCGGATGCGCAGCCGGTCGCCGGGCCGGATGTCGGACAGGGGGATGGCCCGCTCCCGTCCTTCCCCGTCGATGCGGGTGGCGGTCGGCGACTGCAGGGCCAGCAGGTCGGCCGCGGCGCTGCGCGCCTTGCCGCGCAGCACGTGATCCAGCCACCGCCCGATCAGCAGCAGGAAGAGCAGCGAGACGGCGGCGTCGAAATAGGCGTCGCGGCCGTTCAGCAGGGTCTCCGAGAAGCTGATCGCGAGCGTCAGGATGACGCCGATCGAGATCGGCACGTCCATGTTGGCCCGCCCGACCCGCAGCGACCGCCAGGCCGACTCGAAGAAGGGCATGCCGGCGTAGAGGGCGCAGGGAGCGGCGACGATGCCCGACAGCCACATCATCAGCGTCCGCGTCGCCGGCCCGAGCTCCTGGCCGAACAGGCCGGCCCACAGCGGCACCGAGAACATCATGGCGTTCATGGCCCCGAAGCCGGCCACCGCCAGGGCGATGATCAGACGGCGCCCCTCGCGGTCGCGCTCGCTCCGGGCCGCCCCCGGCTCGAACAGGGTGGCCTCGTAGCCCAGCCCCTCCAGCGCCGCGATGATGCGCGCCGGATCGGCCCGGCCGTCGGCCAGCCCCACCGTCAGCTTGCCCAGCGACAGGTTGAGGCGCGCCGAGGTCACCCCCGGCAGGGCGGCGACGGACTTCTCGATCTTGGCGATGCAGGCGGCGCAGCGGGCGCCCCGCACCAGGAGTTCCACGCTGGCCCGGCCGTCGGCCTCCCGCCGCACGAAGGCCCGCATGTCCGGCACCGAGGCGGCGTCCCAGGTCACGGCCACGTCAGCCTCCGGCTGGCTGTGAAGTCCCGCCCGGCGGCGTCGCGCGCGGCGACGGCCGCATCCCAGGCGCCCGACAGGCCGGGCCGCTGCGCCACGTACAGCCCCGGCTCCGCCTCGCTCAGCTCGAGCCGGGTCCGGCCCTGCTCCGTCGCCGGCCGCTGCAGGTCGGCGCTCACGGTGAGGCCGGTCAGCGGCTGGCCGTCCCGGTCGCGGAGCCACACCGCCAGACCCTCCGGGCGGGCCTCGGCGGCGGCGCGCCAGCCCAGCTCCGCCTGCCGCCGCTGGCGCTTCAGCTCGGCGTTGTACAGCAGGCCGGCCTCGTAGGGCTTGCTCGCCACCTGCCCGGGGTGGGTGCGGTAGGCCAGCGTCAGGAAGGCCGCGTCGACGGCGATGATCATCGCGAAGAAGGCCGTCACGCCGGCGGCCACATGCCAGCCCTTGATGGTGAAGTTCATCGTCCGGAGTCCCCGAAGCTGAAGGCGGTGGGCACCACCTGGTGCTCGTCCCCCGCGCGGACGTCGAAGGCGGCGTTCTGCTGTCCTTCGCCGACGCCTTCGACCGGAACCGTGACGAAGACCCGCACCGGAGTGACGCGGTTGGGCTCGACCGTCACCCGCAGCGGCTCGCCCCCGGCCTTGCCGGGGCTCCGCAGGCGCGCGCCCTCAAGGCCCGTGAAGCGCACCTCCACCGTCGCCGGCTCGAAGCTGCGGTTGGCGATCTTCAGCGTGTAGCCGTTGCGCACGGAGCCGTCGCTGAGCCGGATCGCGGCCGGATTGCGGTCGCGCAGGGCGTGGACGTCCAGCTCCTTGCGGCCGAGGAAGCCCCACAGCATCAGGCCGGAAACGACGGTCAGGGCGAAGGCGTAGTACAGGGTGCGCGGCCGCACCAGGCGGTGCCGCGGCTTCTCGCCCTTCGCCCGCGCCGCCACCGCGGCGTCGGTGTCGTAGGCGATCAGCCCCTTCGGCCGGCCCACCTTGACCATGATCTCGTCGCAGGCGTCGATGCACAGGCCGCAGTTGATGCACTCCAGCTGCGGCCCGTTGCGGATGTCGATGCCCATCGGACAGGCGACGACGCAGGCGCGGCAGTCGATGCAGTCGCCGCGCCCTTCCCAGCTCTCCGACTTCTTGTGCGGCCCGCGCGGCTCGCCGCGGTCGTAGCGGTAGGTCACCTGGAACGACTGGTCGTCCAGCATGGCCCCCTGGATGCGCGGCCACGGGCACATGTAGGTGCAGACCTGCTCGCGCATGTGGCCGGCGAACAGGTAGGTCGTGCCGGTCAGCAGCAGGCAGGAGACGTAGGCGGTGATCGGCGCCTGGCCGGTCCAGAAGGTGCGGATCAGGGTCGGCGCGTCATGGAAGTAGAAGATCCAGGCCCCGCCGGTGCCGAAGGCGATGCCGATCCAGACCGCGTGCTTGCCCAGCTTGCGCCAGGCCTTGTTGAACGACAGCGGCGAGGCGTCCAGCCGCATGCGGGCGTTGCGGTCGCCCTCGAACATCCGCTCGACGTAGATGTACAGGTCGGTCCACACCGTCTGCGGGCAGGCGTAGCCGCACCACAGACGGCCGAACAGGGCGGTCGTCAGGAACAGGGCCAGCGCCGCCATGACCAGCAGGCCGGTGATGAAATACACCTCCTGCGGCCACAGCTGGATGGCGAAGAAGTAGAACCGGCCGCCGTCGAAGTCGACCAGCACCGCCTGGTCCGGCAGGGCGCCGGGGCGCTCCCACCGGATCCACGGCGTGACGTAGTAGATCGCCAGCATCCCGACCAGCAGGGCCCACTTCAGCCACCGCCAGGGTCCGTGGACCAGCTTCGGGTAGATCGGAACCCGGGCCTTGTAGAGCCCCGGCCCGCGGCCCTTCGAGCGCTGGCGCTCGGCGGCGGAGACGGCGCCGCCGTCGGCGGGGCGCGTCTCACGGGTCCGGTCGATGATGATGGTCATGGCGCGGCCGGAGCGCTCCCCTCGTCGGCGCCGCCGCCAGCGTTGGCGTGGATGTAGACGGCCAGCGCCTTGATCACGCCGGGCGAGAAGCGGCTCTCCCAGGTCGGCATCACCCCGTTGCGGCCGTTGTGGATCTGGCCGGAGATCGACGCGCGGTCGGATCCGTACAGCCACTCCCGGTCGGTCAGGTTCGGCGCGCCCAGCTCGACCGAGCCGGTCCCGGTCGGCCCGTGGCAGGCGGCGCAGTTGTCGGCGTACAGCTGCTGCGCCCGCGCGACCGCGGCCGGATCGGCCCGGCGGCCGGACAGGCTCACGACGTACTCGGTCAGGTCCGCGACCTGGCGGCCGTTCAGCATGCCGTCGCGGCCGAAGGCGGGCATCATCGAGGTGCGCGTCTCGGGATGGGCGGCGCGGACGCCGACGCGGATGGTGTGCTCGATCTCCTCGAGCGAACCGCCCCACAGCCAGACGTCGTCGCGCAGGTTGGGATAGCCCCGGGCCCCGGCGCCGCCGACGCCGTGGCAGCTGGCGCAGTTGTCGCCGAACACCGACTGGCCGACGGCGAGGGCGTGGGCCTGCAGGTCGGGATCCCGCTCGATCTGCTCGAGCGAGGCGTTGAGCAGCTGCGCCTCCCGTTCGCCGCGCAGCGCCTGCAGGTCGCGCAGGTCGGCGGCGACGTTGGCGCGGTCGGAGTGTCCGAGCACGCCGCGGGTGTAGCCGCTGATCCCGGGCCAGGCCGGCATCAGCACCCAGTAGACGATGGAGAAGGCGATCGTGGCGTAGAACACCCACAGCCACCAGCGCGGCAGCGGATTGTCCAGCTCACGGATGCCGTCCCACTCGTGACCGGTGGTCTCGACCCCGGAATGTTCGTCGCGGTGCGGCTCAGACATCTTCGGCCTCGTCGTTCTCGAGGGGCAGGCGGGAAAGGTGGCGGTAGGCTTCGCGGCGGCCCGGCAGCAGCGCCCAGACGACCCCGGCGAGGAAGATCAGCCCGAAGTAGATGGTGCCGCCCTGCTGGGCGAAACGGGCTACGGTTTCATAGTCCAGGCCGCTCATCGCAGGTTCTCCGGATCTTCCGCCTCGTAGGTGCGGAAATCGACCATGGTGCCCAGCACCTGCAGGTAGGCGATCAGCGCATCCAGCTTGGTCAGCCGGGTCGGGTCGCCGTCGAAGTCGCCCTGGACCACGTTCGGGCCGTAGCGCCGGCGCAGGTCCGAGGTCTCGCTGGCGTAGGGATCCACCTGCGCCCTCAGGTCCGCCTCGGCGTTCTCGATCTGCTCGGCGGTGTAGGGGACGCCGACCGCCAGCAGGGCCCGCAGACGCTCACGCGTGGCGTGGGTGTCCAGGTCCTGCGACGCGAGGAAGCGGTAGGGGGGCATGTTGGACTCGGGCACCACCGCGCGCGGGTTCTTCAGGTGCTCGACGTGCCAGTCGTTCGAGTACTTGCCGCCGACCCGGGCCAGGTCCGGCCCGGTGCGCTTCGATCCCCACTGGAAGGGGTGGTCGTACATGCTCTCGGCGGCCAGGCTGTAGTGGCCGTAGCGCTCCACCTCGTCCCGCAGCGGCCGGACCATCTGCGAGTGGCAGCTGTAGCAGCCCTCGGAGATGTAGATGTCGCGGCCGGCCTGCTCGAGCGGGGTGTAGGGACGCACGCCCTCAACCTCCTCGATGGTGCTCTCCACCCAGAACAGGGGGGCGATCTCGATCAGGCCCCCGATCGACACCGTGATGACGATGCCGATGACCAGCCAGAGCGAGTGGCGTTCAAACTTCGCGTGTCGCTTCCACATGGGCCTATTCCGCGGGCAGGGGTTGGGGTTCGATCGTCGAGGACGATGCGGCGGCGGTGCTCGACCCGGGCATCCGGGCGGTCATCCAGAGGTTCCAGGCCATGATCGACGTGCCGACGAGGAACATCGCGCCGCCGAGCACCCGGATGACGTTCTGGATGTGCTTGGCCGAGACCGTCTCGATGAAGCTGTTCGCCAGGAAGCCGTCCGGCGTGTACTCGCGCCACATCAGGCCTTCCATGATCCCGGAGACCCACATCGCGGTGATGTAGAGCACGATGCCGGTGGTCGAGATCCAGAAGTGCCACTCGACCAGGGCGTTGGAGTACAGCCGGTCCTTCTTCCACAGCCAGGGCACGAGGCAGTACAGGGCGCCGAAGCTGATGAAGCCGACCCAGCCCAGGGCGCCGGAGTGCACGTGGCCGACGGTCCAGTCGGTGTAGTGCGACAGGGCGTTGACGGTCCGGATGGACATCAGCGGGCCCTCGAAGGTCGACATGCCGTAGAAGGCGACGGCCACCACCATCATCCGGACGACCGGGTCGGTGCGCAGCTTGTCCCACGCGCCCGAGAGGGTCATCAGGCCGTTGATCATGCCGCCCCAGGACGGCATCCACAGCATGATCGAGAAGGTCATGCCCAGCGTCTGCGCCCACTGCGGCAGCGCCGTGTAGTGCAGGTGGTGCGGCCCGGCCCAGATGTAGATGAAGATCAGCGACCAGAAGTGGACGATCGACAGGCGGTAGGAATAGACCGGCCGTTCGACCCGCTTCGGCACGAAGTAGTACATCATGCCGAGGAAGCCGGCGGTCAGGAAGAAGCCGACCGCGTTGTGGCCGTACCACCACTGGGTCAGGGCGTCCTGGACGCCGGAGAAGGCCGAATAGCTGCGCGCCTCCAGCAGTCCCACCGGCATCGCCAGGTTGTTGACGATGTGCAGGATGGCGACGGTGACGATGAAGGCCAGGTAGAACCAGTTCGCCACGTAGATGTGGGGTTCCTTGCGCTTCCAGATCGTGCCGAGGAAGACCAGCAGGTAGGCGACCCAGACGATGGTCAGCCACAGGTCGACGTACCACTCGGGCTCGGCGTACTCGCGCGACTGGGTGATGCCGGCGACGTAGCCGGTGGCCGCCAGCACGATGAACAGCTGGTAGCCCCAGAACACGAACCACGGCAGAATTCCGCCGAACAGCCGCGCCTTGCAGGTGCGCTGGACGACCCAGAAGGAGGTGGCGATCAGGGCGTTGCCCCCGAACGCGAAGATCACCCCCGAGGTGTGCAGGGGGCGGATCCGGCCGAAGTTCAGCCAGCCGTGCTCAGGGAAGTAGAACAGGTTGGGCCAGGCCAGCTGGGCCGCCGCCAGGACGCCGACGGTCATGCCGACGATGCCCCAGAAGGTGGTGGCGATCACGCCGGCGCGGACCACCCCGTCCGCGTACTTCGACGGGTCCGAGCGGAAGTGGCCGTTGGCCACGCCCAGCGTCAGGGTCGACAGGGCGAGCACGCCCGCCGCCATCAGGATGTATCCGTGAAACCGGAAGGCGGGGTCATCCGTCATGCCGGTCCCCAGAAGGGCCAGCAGGGTCAGAAGCCCCACCGAGAGAAACAGCCAGGCGACGTCGGGCGACGTCCCCCTGGCTCCGGGTTGTATCGCCATGTCGGCCGCCCCCACACGAGTCAGTAGGGGTTCTCAGTGCACCGGCGCCCGTGGCGCCGCTTTGCGCCAGCGCAAAGCCGCCTCCGGAGGGTCCCGTAGCGGCGCCGCAGGCCCGGGCGCGCCCGCGGCCCGGATTCAGCCGTCCGGCAGGCTCTTGAACGCCGCCAGCGCCCGCGCGCGGCCGGCCGCGAGGTCCACGATCGGCTCCGGATAGGTGCGGCGGAAGCGCACGCCCGCCTCCGCCCGCACAGCGGCCGGCGCGGCCCACGGCTGATGGATCCAGCGGTCGGGCAGCCGGGCCAGCTCCGGAACCCAGCGCCGCACGTACGCCCCCTGCGGATCGAAGCGCTCGCCCTGGGTGACCGGGTTGAAGATGCGGAAGAAGGGCGCGGCGTCGGCCCCCGATCCGGCGACCCACTGCCAGTTCTGGGCGTTGCTGGCCGCGTCCGCGTCCACCAGGGTGTCGTGGAACCAGGCCTCGCCCGCCCGCCAGTCGATCAGCAGGTGCTTCACGAGGAAGGAGGCGACGATCATCCGCACCCGGTTGTGCATCCAGCCGGTGGTCCAGAGCTGGCGCATGCCCGCGTCGACGAACGGATAGCCGGTGCGCCCGGCCTGCCAGGCGCGCAGCTCGTCCGGGGCGGTCCGCCACGGCATCGCGTCATAGGCGGGGCGCAGCGCCGTGCCGGGCATGTGCGGGAAGTGGTGCAGCAGGTGGGCCGAGAACTCGCGCCAGCCGATCTCGGCGATGAACTTCTCGCCCCCGGCGCCGGCGGAGGGACGCCGCGCCGCCGCGTTGCGGGTCGCCTGCACGACGCGCCACGGGCTGATCTCGCCGAAGTGCAGGTGGGGCGACAGCCGCGAGGTCCCGGCCCGGGCCGGGAGGTCGCGGTCGGTCCCGTAGGCGTCGACGGGGCCGTCGAGGAAGGCCTCCAGCGCCGCGGCGGCGCCCGCCTCCCCCGGCGTCCAGTCGAAGCCCGTCGACCAGTCGGGCGCGACCGGACGGAGCCCCCACCCCTCGATGTCGTCGCCCGCCACGTCCGGGACCGGCGGAAGGGCCGTCGGCGGCGCCGTCAGGGGCCGGTCGGCCGTGGTCTGCAGCAGGGTGCGCAGGAAGGGGGTGAAGACCCGGTAGGGCTCGCCGGAGCCCGTCAGCACCTCGCCGGGCCGGCGCAGCAGGGCGGCGTTGAAGCCGCGACAGGCGATGCCCCGCCCCTCCAGTTCCGCCGCGACCCCGGCGTCGCGCCGGAAGCCCTCGGGGTCGAAGCGCCGGTTCAGGAACACCTTCCGGGCGCCGGTCTCGTCGGCCAGCCGGCGCAGTTCCTCGCCGGGCTCGCCCCGCCGCAACACCAGGCGGCCGCCCCGCTCCCGGAGCGAGCGGTCGAGCGCGCGCAGCGACCGGTCCAGCCACCAGCGCGACGTGCCGCCGGGGGCGCGGCCCGCCGCCGGCGTTTCAAGGATGTACGCCGGGACGACCGCCCGCCCCTCGGCCAGGGCGGCGTTCAGCGCCGGGTTGTCGGCCAGGCGCAGGTCCTCCCGGAACCAGACGATGGCGGGGGCGGCGGCGTCAGCGGCCAAGGCGGCTCTCCCGCGGTCCGGCCTGCAGGCTGACCGCCGTCGCCGCCGGCGGGGGCTGACGGGTCAGCCGCACCCCCTTCAGCCACAGGCGCAGCGCCTCCCAGTGGATGGCGGCGACCACCTTCAGCGTCAGCAGCGGCGTGGTCAGGCAGGCCGCCAGGATCGCGCGGTCGCCCAGCGGCCTACGGTGCGCCTTCAGGCCGGCGCTGAGCAGCACGCCGTCCGCGTCCAGCGCGTCGATGGCCAGCCCCAGCGTCTCGCCCGGCGTCCCCCCGCGAAAGCGGTAGTCCATCTCCATCCCCATGAAGGGCGAGACATACAGCGCCTTCGCCGCCTGCTGCCGGAACGTGCCGTCGGCCGCAGCCGGAGGCGACACCGGCGCCACATAGGCGTGACGGCGGCCGAAGGTGCTGGTGACCTCATAGACCAGCGCCGCCAGCCGGCCGTCCGGGCGATGGCAGTAGTAGACGCTGATCGGATTGAACACATAGCCCAGCACGCGCGGCATGGTCAGCAGCCGGATCGGCCCTCCGTCGAGCTCCACGCCCACCCGGGCCAGCCAGCTCTCGATCCCCGGGCGCAGCGCCGCGCCGGAGCCGTCGCCGTGGTCCCGGTCGTGGAACGACAGCAGGTTGAACCGGTTGCGCGAGAACAGCCGGAGCCGCCGGTCGAGGCCGTCGATCTCGTCCAGGTCCAGCAGCAGCCAGAACACCCGGTAGGCGAGCCGGTGCGCCCGCGGCCGCAGCCGCCGGTGCGTCACCCGACCCTGGTAGAGGGCGGAGGCCGCGGTCACGCCGCCGCTTCCAGCGCGCCCTTCCGAGCGGGCCCGAGATGGATGCGGCCGCTCTCGTTCGCGACGGTCCATGGCCGGCGCACCCCGCCCAGCGCCTCGGCGACGGCGAGGCCCGCCTGCAGCCCGTCCTCGTGGAACCCGGCGCCGAACCAGGCGCCGCAGTACCAGACGCCGCCCTGTCCCTGCAGGCTCCACAGCGACTCCTGCGCCCGCACGGCGGCGGCGTCGAAGATCGGGTGCTCGAAGATCTCCGACCGCAGCAGGGTCTCGGCGCGCGGCGGCCGCGGCGGATTGAGGGTCACGAACAGGTCCCGCCCGGGCAGCCCCTGCAGCCGGTTCATCCAGTAGCTGACGCACAGGCCGTCGCCGACGCCAAGGTAGTTCCACGACGCCCAGGCCCGCCGCCGGCGCGGCATCAGGCCGACGTCGGAGTGCAGCACGGCGAGGTTGCGGCTGTACCGGAAGGCGCCCAGCAGGGCCTGCTCGTCCGGCGTCGGCTGCTCCAGCAGCGCCAGCGCCTGGTCGGCGTGCGTCCCGATCACCACGTGGTCGAACACCTCGGCGGTCCCGTGGGAGTCGCGCACCTCGACGCCCGCGGGCAGGCGGCGGATCCGGACCGCCTGGCGCGCCAGCCGCACCCCCTCCCCCAGCCGTTCGGCCAGCCGCCGCACATAGCTCCGGCTGCCCCCCTCCACCGTCCGCCACTGCGGCCGGCCGGTCAGCCGCAGCAGACCGTGGTTGCGGCAGAAGCGCAGGAAGGAGGCGGCCGGATAGTCGAGCAGCGTCCGGGCCGGGGACGACCAGATCGCCGCCGCCATCGGCAGCAGGTGGTCGTCGCGCAGCGCCTTGCTGAACCCGCTGCGGTCGAGGAACTCCCCGAGGGTGAGGTCGGACCCTTCCAGCGCGACCAGCTGCCGGGGGGCGTCGCGGTAGAAGCGCAGGATCTCGGCCAGCATCGACCAGAACCGCGGCCGGAAGGCGTTGCGGCGCTGGGCGAACAGGGCCGGCGCCGCATATTCGAAACCGCCCTCCTCCAGTGACACGGCGAACGACATCTCCGTCGACCGGCTGCCGACGCCGAGGTGGTCGAGAAGGGCCACGAGATTCGGATAGGTGGCGTCGTTGAAGACGATGAAGCCCATGTCGACGGCCACGGCCGGCTCGCCCGGCGCCCGGACCTCGACCGTATGGGAATGGCCGCCCATCCGCTCGTCGCGTTCGTACACCACCACCTCGTGCCGCTCCGACAGCAGCCAGGCGCAGGACAGGGACGAAATTCCGGAGCCGATCACGGCGATGCGAAGTCGCCGGTCGGCCCCCGGCGCGAGGTTCTGGTCAGACATGCAGGCTCCGGAGTGAGTTCCGGCCCCGATACGCTGCAGTTCGTCGTGCGGATGACGGCATCCGTTTGCGCCGGACCGTCGTATGAGGAACCATGCGTGGCGATGTCGCGGAAAACCTGCTGGAACAGCCCCCGGTGACCCGGCCGGGGAACGACTATGACCGCCTCATCTGCGCGGTCGCGGCCACGCGCGATCGCGAGGCCTTCGCCCGCCTCTTCGAGCACTTCGCGCCGCGCCTGAAGGCCTATCTGATGAAAGCGGGCGCCCCGGCCGGCGCGGCCGAGGACTTCGCCCAGGACGCCATGCTCACGGTGTGGCGCAAGGCGGACCTGTTCAATCCCGCCCGCGCCAGCGCCGCCACCTGGATCTTCACCATCGCGCGCAACCGGCGGCTCGACGCCCTGCGCCGCGAGGGGCGCGCGGCCCTGCTGCCGGAGATCGAGCTCCAGCCGGAGGAACCCGAGCGGCCCGATGACGCGTTGTCGGAGGCCCAGGAAGCCGCCCGCCTGCGGAAGGCCATGCTGCAACTGCCGCCCGAACAGTCCGAGGCGCTCCGCCTGGCCTTCTTCCAGGGGCAGGCCCACACGGAGATCGCCGCCACGCTCGACCTGCCGCTGGGCACCGTCAAGTCACGCATCCGAAAGGCCATGATCAAGCTGCGCACCGCCCTAGAAGCGACGGGGAGTCCGCTATGACCGCCGCCGCCCACACCGTGTCCGACGAGCGTCTGCTGGCCTACGCCGCCGGGACGCTCAACGAACCCGAGTCCGTCGTGGTCGCCGCCCACCTCGCCTGGCGCCCCGAGGCGGCGGCCTTCGCGCGCCGCCTGCAGGCGGTCGGCGGCGAGCTGCTGGAGACGCTGGAGCCGGCGCCGCTGGCGAGCGACGCCCTCGCGAGGGCGCTGGCGCGCGCCGAGGTCGACGCCGGCGAGGCCGGTCCGCCGCCCCCGCTGAACGAGATGAGCGAGCTGCCCGAACCGCTGCGTCGCTATCCGCTCGGCCCGTGGCGCCGCGTGGGTCCGGGCGTCCGCATCCGCGACGTCATCGGCCCCCGCCACGGCGACTGCCGCGTCATCCTGCTGGAGATCCAGCCCGGGCGCGCCACCCCGCGCCACACCCACGGCGGGGTCGAGCTGACCTGCGTTCTGTCCGGGGCCTACGCCACCGAGACGGAGCGCTTCGACGTCGGCGACCTCGAGGAGGCGGATCACGAGACCCTGCACCAGCCGCGCGTGGTCTCGGACGAGCCCTGCCTGTGCGTCGCCGCCCTCGACGGGCAGATCCTGCTCGACGGCTGGCTGGGGCGGTTGATGCAGCCGTTCGTCCGGCTCTAGCCGGGCATCCGCCGCCCGCCCCCGTGCGTAGGAGGCGGCATGATCCTCTATCCCGCCCTGGCCGCCGCCGCCGCCGCCCTGATGACCTTCGCCTGGTGGGTCGTGCGACGCCGCGGCGACGGCGGCTGGACCGACGTGGTGTGGAGCTTCGCGGTCGGCCTCGTCGGCGCCCTTGCCGCGCTGTGGCCCGCGGCGGACGCGGCGCCGGCGCGACAGCTGCTCGTGGCCGCCCTCGTCGGGGGCTGGGCGCTGCGCCTCGGCGGGCATCTGGCCGCCCGCACCGCTGCGGCGCAGCGGCCCGATCCCCGCTACGAACGCCTGATGGCCGAATGGGGCGGCTGGGGCTGGGCGGCGTGGCGCTTCCTGATGATCCAGGCGGCCGTGATCCTCGTCCTCGCGGTCTCGATCCGGGCCGCGGCGGTGCGGCCGGGCGCCCAGCTGGACGGACGCGACGGCCTCGCAGCGCTGGTGGTGTTGCTCGCGGTCGGCGGCGAATGGCTGGCCGACCGGCAACTCGCCGCCTTCCGCCGGCAACCCGGCGCCCACGGCAGGGTCATGGACTCCGGTCTCTGGGCCTGGTCGCGCCACCCGAACTATTTCTTCGAATGGCTGGTCTGGCTGAGCTGGCCGGTGATGGCCCTGTCGCCGGCCGTCCCCGCCAGCTGGCTCACCCTAGCCGCCCCGATCCTGATGTGGTGGCTGCTGAACCATGTCAGCGGCGTGCCGATGCTGGAGGCGCAGATGCTGCGCTCCCGCCCCCGCGCCTTCCGCGACTACCAGGCCCGGGTGTCCCGCTTCTTCCCCCTCCCGCCGAAACGTCCCTGACCCGCGCCGCGCCGCGGCGATCCTGAGCTCACGAAAGGACTTCCACCATGCGAACCCTCGTCGCCCTGCTCGGCTCCGGCGTCGTCATGGGGGCGCTCGACGCCCTGTGGCTGACGCTGATGGGCCCGCGCCTCTACCGCCCGGCCATCGGCGAGCTGCTGGCCCCCCGCCCCGACATGCGCGCGGCCATCGCCTTCTACGTCATCTATGTCCTCGGCATCGTCTTCCTCGCCGTGACGCCGGCCCTGCGCGAGGGTTCGGCCCTGCGCGCCCTGGCCATGGGGGCGGCGCTGGGCTTCGTGGCCTACGCCACCTACGACCTGACCAACCAGGCGACCCTGCGCGGCTGGCCGCTGCACCTGACTCTGGTCGACGTCGCCTGGGGCACCGTCCTGACGGCGGCCTCGGCCTGGGGCGGTTACTGGCTGGCCAGCCGGGTGGGCTGATCCCCGTTCAGTCCAGCACCGTGCCCACCACCCGGCGAAGGCCGGCGACGAGATCCGCCGAGCCCGGCCCGGCCGGCTGCAGTCCGCCGCTGTGCAGCAGTCGCAGCGCCCCGACGTGCACGCCGACGGCCTCCCAGCTCCAGCGCCCGGCCGCCCGGCTGCGGTCGGCGAGGTCGCACAGGCTGTACGCCGCCTCGTAGAAGGGCCCCGTGTCGAAGAAGCCGGCCAGGTCCACCAGCCCGGCGGCGAGGGCGTAGGCCTGCGCCTCGTCGCCCGGCTCCGGCTGCACGCACAGGGCCTCGAGACGTCCGACCAGGTCCCCCAGCTCCGCGAAGGTGGTCTGGCGGCGCTCCTGCAGGGCCGTGTCGGCGAGGCGTTCGGCCTCCGCCAGACTCCGCCCGCCCGGCCGCGCCAGCTGCCGCGACAGGGGGCTCTGCACCTTCACCAGGCGCGCGCCGCTCACAGGCTCACCCGCTGGGGTTTCAGCAGCATGTCGATGTCCGCCTGGTCGAGGTTGGGCTCGCTGGCCGCGCCGACGTGGGCCGACAGGTCGCCCTCGCGCCGTCCCGGCTGGCCCGGCGGCGGACCATAGTTTCGCACCCGGCGGTCGGGGCCGACGTAGTCCGCCGACTCCACGAACGGCCGCTCGTCGCCGCCCAGCCACAGGATGCGCTTAAGCAGCACCGCAGGCGTCAGCGGCTTGGCGACCACGAAGCTCGCCCCGCAGTCGCGGCTCTTGTGCACCGACGAGCGGGCGGCGTGTCCGGTCAGCATGATCACCGGGGTGTAGCGCAGCGGCGGCGGCGCCTCGCGGCGCAGCCAGCGGGTCAGGTCGTAGCCGTCCATCTCCGGCATCGAGCAGTCGACGAGGATCAGGTCCACCATCCGCCGGCGCAGGAGCTCCACCGCCGCCACCGCGCTCTCGCACTTGATCTGCTCCTTGATCCCGAAGCCGTGGAAGATGGAGCTGAGCAGGTCCAGCGACCGGGGATTGTCGTCGA
>Ga0233425_10005519_pt1 | contig 19873 bp, 19 predicted proteins | sample Watercolumn_Towu_2_FD_181712 | JGI IMG/M metagenome (GOLD analysis project Ga0233425, IMG submission 181712) | Freshwater microbial communities from Lake Towuti, South Sulawesi, Indonesia - Watercolumn_Towuti2014_140_MG | ecosystem: Environmental > Aquatic > Freshwater > Lake | place... | reverse complement strand
ACGCAGGCAGGAGGCGGGAACGGCGGCCTGGCCGTACGGGGGGTACTGGTCCAGCATGGCCTTGTTCTTGGACAGGTAGTCCTCGCCGTAGGCGTTGGTGGCCTTGGCCTTGAACAGCAGGAACCAGGCACCGACCGGGCCGTAGCCGTCCTTGAAGCGGCAGGGCACGAAGCGGTTTTCCATCATGGTCAGCTCGGCGCCGGCTTCGGCGGCCATGGAGTAGGTGGAGCCGGAGTTCCACACGGGGTACCAGGCGCGGCCGGTACCTTCACCCACGGAGCGGGGACGGAAGATGTTCACGCAACCACCGGCGGCCAGCAGGATAGACTTGGCCTTGTACACGAACAGCTTGTGCTCGCGGGTGGAGAAGCCGACGGCGCCGGCGATGCGGTTCTTGTCATTGGCGTCGTTGACCAGCTTGACGATGAACACGCGCTCCTGGATGCGGTCCATGCCCAGGGCCTTCTTGGCGGCCTCGGCCACGATCCACTTGTAGGATTCGCCGTTGATCATGATCTGCCACTTGCCGGAACGCACGGGCTGGCCGCCATCCTTCAGGGAGGGCAGACCTTCGCCGATGGCGGCAGCGCCGTCGTGACGCTCGCCGTTGGCATCGGTCTTCCAAATGGGCAGGCCCCACTCTTCGAACAGGTGCACGGAGTCGTCGACGTTGCGGCCCACGTCATAGGCCAGGTCGTCACGGGTTATGCCCATCAGGTCGTTGGAGACCATGCGGGCGTAGTCGGCGGGGTCCTGCTTGTCGCCGATGTAGGTGTTGATGGCGGACAGGCCCTGAGCCACGGCGCCGGAACGGTCCATGGCGGCCTTGTCCACCAGTTTGATCTTCAGGTCGACGCCGGCTTCGGCCTTGGCGACCTCGGCCCAGCGCATGACTTCATAGGCGGCGCCACAGCAGGCCATGCCGCCGCCGATCAGCAGGATGTCAACTTCTTCCTGGACGACTTCGGGATTTCCAAATTCAGCCATTTCTATTACCTCTTCTCTGTTACTTGCGGATCAGTTCGGCGGGGTTGCCGGCGCGGTAGCCGCCCGTGACGTCACGGGTGAAGGAACCCACGGCTTCGATGTCTGCCAGCTTGGGCACGGGCTTGCCGCCAAACGGATCGATGGAGCCCTCGGGGGTCGTGCGGATGGGGAACTTGAAGCGCTTCAGCACGCCGTTGCGGAACTTGATGGTCCACATGATGGAGTCGGAACCGCGCAGGGGCTGCACAGAGCCGCCCAGGGGCACCACGTCGGCGTAGTGACGGGCTTCGATGGCCTGCTGCGGGCAGATCTTCACGCAGGAATAGCACTCCCAGCACTGCTCGGGCTCCTGGTTGAAGGACTTCATGGCGTGACCGGTCTCGGAACCATCGCGGTCCAGCTTCATCAGGTCGTGCGGGCAGATGTACATGCAGGCGGTCTTGTCCTGACCCTTGCAGCCGTCGCACTTGTCGGTACGGACGAACGTAGGCATTGATTTCACTCCTTGTTAGCTAACAACCCGCGTGGTCTCCCACGCGGCCCATTCAGTAAAACCAGGCCCCACCTTGGCCGGGGGGCGTATCGCGAATCCGCTTCCGGCGGGCCTGGCGTCCCAAATACTTCTGGCTGCGGGTCAAGCGGCCGAATGGCCCTTGAGCTCGATCTTGACGTTCTGCTCGGCGGTCAGGCTTGCGTAGTACTTCTGCAGGACCTTGGCCACCTCAGGACGGCTGAACTCCACCGGCAGGTCCTGGCCTTCGGAGAGCATGGCGCGGACCTTGGTGCCGGACAGCAGGATGCGGTCGTCCTTGGTGTGCGGGCAGGTGCGCTGGGAAGCCATGCCGCCGCACTTCTTGCACCAGAAGGTCCAGTCGATGTTCATGTTCTGGGTCTCCAGGGAGCCCTTGGGGATCTCGTCGAAGATCTTCTGGGCGTCGAAGGGGCCGTAGTAGTCGCCCACGCCGGCGTGGTCACGGCCGACGATCAGGTGCGAGCAGCCGTAGTTCTGACGGAACAGCGCGTGCAGCAGGGCCTCGCGCGGGCCGGCGTAGCGCATGTCCAGCGGATAGCCGGCCTGGATCACGGTATTGGGGGCGAAGTAGTTGTCCACCAGAACGCCGATGGCCTCGGAACGCACCTCGGCGGGGATGTCGCCCGGCTTCAGGGCGCCGAGCAGGGAGTGGATCAGGACGCCATCCATGGTCTCGATGGCGATCTTGGCCAGGTACTCGTGGGAGCGGTGCATGGGATTGCGGGTCTGGAATGCGGCAACCTTGGACCAGCCGGCCTTCTCGAAGGCGGCGCGGGTTTCGGCGGGAGTCATGAACTGGTCGCCGTACTCTTCCTTGAAACTGCCCGTGGACAGGACCTTGACCGGTCCGGCCAGATTGATGGGACCCTGGTCCATGACCATCTTGACGCCGGGGTGGGCGATGTCGGTGGTCTTGTAGACCTGCATGCACTCGTGGCCCTTGTCGATGCCGTAGATCTCGGTCACCTTCATGGTGCCCATGATCTCGCCGTTTTCGCCGTTCACCAGGGCCACGTCCTGGCCCAGGCTGAGGGACTGGGCGGTGTGGGTGTCGGTGGAAAGGGTGACGGGGATCGGCCAGAACAGGCCGTTGGCCATGCGGTAGCCGTCGCAGACGCCCGCCCAGTCGGCGTGGGTCATGAAACCTTCCAGCGGGGTGAAACCGCCGATGCCCATCATGATCAGGTCGCCAACTTCACGGGAGGTCATCTTGACCTTGGTGAGGGACTGGGCACGGGCCAGTTCGGCTTCGCGGGCGGCGCCTTCGAGCAGCAGAGGCTTCAGTTCGCCACCACCGTGGGGTTTCACGAGACGGGACATGCGGGCTCCTAGAACGTGTTGATTAGAAAAGGCTGATAAGCCGAATGGGCCGCGAGAATATCACCCCCCTCCCCCCCCAACTAATCAGACTTATTTCTTTGCAAATAAATTTTTTTTGGGACCGACGCGTCCGGATTACCCCCTGCCGACTATTCCCCATCGACGGCCGGCTCCAGCCTCGGCTGGAGCCGGAAATGGGGGGCGGCTAGAATGCGTGCATCACCCGAAACGAGCCGCCAAATGCGAAAAATTTATCCTGTCCTCCTCTGCCTGCTGCTTCTCTCCGGCTGCGCCGGCCAGGAAATCCAGCGCAAGGACGGCAGCAACTCGGCACGGGCCTTCTCCCTGTCCAACCTGGCCAAGAGCGATGTGGACATGCTGGCCGAGATCAACCAGCGCGAGATGTTGAAAAGCCTCAGGCTGCTGACCGAGAAACTGTACCGGCGCAATCCCCAGGAATATCGGAAATCCGGCCAGGAATCCGTCGAAGCGGCCAGCGCCCGGCTGTTTGACCAAGTGCCGAAATGGTCCGAATCCCCCCTCTCCAGGCTTAACTGGGAGGAAAACTTCAAGCTGGCCTTTTTGGAAGGCTACAGCGGCGATCGGGTTTACGCCTACATGAGCGCCCTGACCACCATGCTGCTGGCATCCTACAACCACAAGACCGAGTTCTTCCTGCCAGACGAGTTGTCGGCACAGAAGCTCTACAACAGCGCCCGCAACATCGAGGCGGCGGTGTGGAAGCTGTCCAATGCCAAGCTGGCCAGTGGCACCAAGTATCTGATCAGCAACAGCATGGACGGCGATGTGCAGAACCTGTCCTTCGAACGCGAGTTTGGCAGGCTCATCGCCCAACAGGATCTGATGGCCCTGTTCATCGAGGACAAGAGCAACCGCGCCATCAGCCGCGTGTTCCAGAACGCCGCCACGTTCGTCTTCCTGCCGATTTGAACCCGGCCCGATGGATTGGCTCCGGTCCGAGAACTACCGCTTCACGGCGGAACTGGATGCCGCCGGCTGGGCCTGGCAGTTTCTGCGCCGCTGCGATGGCTATCGCAGCGATTACCTCTGGTTCATGCAAACCTGGCGACAGCTGGAAACCGATTACGGCGCACACCCGGCACGGGATTATTTCCGCTGGAAGCAGGATCCCCGCGCCTGGCGGGCGGATAGCGAGCTTACCGGATGCAGCGCCCAAGCCTGCCCGGGGGAACATGACCAGGTCCTGATCGAATGCTGGATGGGCGTCAAGTGGGGTTTTCGCAAATTCCCCATCGACCCGATGCTGGATTTTCCGCCGGAACTGGCCTGGCGCGATCAAGCCGTGGAGGTGGAAACGGTGACCACCTGGGATACCCAGACGCCCGAACGGGTCGCACTGGGCTTCGATCTGAGCTTGCCTCTGGACGTCCAACTGGATGCCGCCCGGCGCAAGCTGGCCCTGCTCCGCCACGGCCAGGTCCAGGCAGGCACCCTGCCGCCGCTTTCCATTCGCCAGGGCACCCCCCTATGGACCCGGTGGCTGCGCCTGTTGGACGGGCTGGATGCCGGCCTGGACGCGGAGGTGACCGGCGCTGAACTCGGTCTCTCCGATCCGCTTCGGGCGGCGTCGATGGCCCGGGAGATGAGCGCCCATGGCTACCGGCGCCTCCTGTTGCTGCCGGATTGAGCTACAAACCATTTATCGCAACCGGTCTCTACGGGGGAATACCATGGCCATGGACGTCATCGACTACGACATCTTCGGCGACGACATGCAGTATGTCGAAATCGAACTGGACCCAGGCGAAGCCGCCATCGGCGAAGCGGGCACCATGATGTTCATGCAGGATGGGCTGGATATGGAAACCGTGTTCGGCGACGGTTCCGCCGCTCAATCCGGTCTGCTTGGCAAGCTGATGGGGGCGGGCAAGCGACTGCTCACCGGCGAATCCCTGTTCACCACCGTTTATGTCAACCAGGCCGAGGGCAAGCGCCGGGTGGCCTTTTCCGCACCCTACCCCGGCAAGATCATCCCTGTGGATCTGGCCCAGGTAGGCGGCACCCTGATCTGCCAGAAGGACGCTTTCCTCTGCGCCGCCAAGGGCGTCAGTCTCGGTATCGCTTTCCAGCGCCGCCTGGGCGCCGGCTTCTTTGGCGGCGAAGGCTTTATCCTGCAGAAGTTGGAAGGCGACGGCATGGTGTTCTTCCATGCCGGCGGCAGCATCGCCGAGAAGAACCTGGCCCCGGGCGAGGTGCTGCGCGTGGACACCGGCTGCCTGGCAGCCATGCAACCCTCGGTGGATTTCGACATCCAGTTCGTGGGCAAGATCAAGACCGCCCTGTTCGGCGGTGAGGGCTTGTTCTATGCCAGGCTCACAGGCCCCGGCAAAGTCTGGCTGCAAACCCTACCTCTGTCCCGTCTCGCCAACCGTATTCTTGCCGCCGCACCCCAGGCGGGCGGCAAGCAGACCGGCGAAGGCTCGGTGCTGGGCGGCCTGTTCGACGGCGACAACCACTGAACGCCAATTCACAACGCCGTAACATGACCGGCGCATCCTTCGGCCTTTTCCAAGGCGATCACGCGATGGATCTGATTCTCTGGCGCCATGCCGATGCACGGGACGGCGGCCCCGACCTGGAACGGCCCCTGACCGCAAAGGGCGTGCAGCAGGCCGCGCGGATGGCGGAATGGCTGCTTCCCAGGCTGCCCAAAGCGACCCGCATCCTGGTCAGCCCGGCCGTGCGGGCCATCCAGACAGCTAACGCCCTCAGCAGGGATTACGAGAGGGTATCGGAGATCGCTCCTGGCGCCGACGGCGTGCATGTGCTTGCCGCCGCCGGATGGCCGGATGCCGGCGGCACGGTGCTGCTGGTGGGACATCAACCCACGTTGGGCGAGGCGGCAAGCATGCTATTGTTCGGGGAGACCCGCCCAATGAGCATCAAGAAGGCCGGGGTGCTCTGGCTGACCAACCGGGTGCGCGGCAGCCAGCCCGAGACTGTGCTCAAAGCGGCGATGACGGTGGATTTGCTCTGAGCACCACCTAATCGAGGCCGAGTTGTTCCACCCAGGCCAGGGCCTGCAGGTGGGCCTCGCTGACCTGGCCCGGCGACAGCATCAGGGACTGGGCCAGGTTTTCCAGCATATCCTGGTCACCGCTTTCCACCGCCTCCACGAGGGACAGGAAGGGCCCGTAAAGGCCGGCGTGATCCATCAGGGCATCGGCCAGGGCATCGGAGATGACGACCCGCTCCAGGACCTGCTCCATGGGCATCTCCAGGAAGGCGGGCAGCAGAGAGAAGACCCCGACGATGAACAGGTTATCCTGGTCCGCGCGGGACAGGATGTGCTTGCCGAGCAGTTCGCAGAGCCGGCCGCGGGTGATCGCGGTGCGCGACAGCGCCGGCGAGGTCGGTGAACCGCCGGCCGTGGCCAGCAGCAGCGTGAGCCAGCGGTAAAGCGGTTGCATGCCCAGGATGCTGACCGCGTGGCGGATGGACTGCACCTCGCAGGACAGGCCGAACCCGGCGGAATTGATATAGCGCAGCAGCTTGAAAGTCAGCGCCACGTCTTTCTTGAACAGCGCCTCCAGGTCCTTGACATCGGCTTCCTGGCGGACCTTCTCGAGCAACTGGATCACCGTGGCATGGCCGGGATTGATGATCTTGGCCACCAGGTTCTCGGGGCGAGCGAAGTAGTAGCCCTGGAAGAAATCGAAACCCAGCTCCCGGCAATGACGGAACTGCTCCGGCGTTTCCACTTTCTCCGCCACAAGTTTCACGGGGTACTTACGAATCTGCCTGACCATGCGGGCCAGGTCTGCGGGGCTATGTGCCAGGACGTCCAGCTTCACGTAGCTGGCCAGCGGCAGCAGGGGCTCGGACTCGGGCAGGTAGTGGTAGTCGTCCAGGGCGAACCGGTAGCCGGCCTGCTTGAGCTCTGCCATACGATCCAGCAGTTCGGTGGACACCTGGACGGTTTCCAGCACCTCGATGACCACCTTGTCATGGGGCAGCAGGGTGGAAAAGCTGGACATCAGCATGGAAAGTTCCATATTGACGAAGGCCAGCTTGCCCTTCAGCAGCCATTCCGTGCCCATGTTGCACAGAGTATTGGAGATGACCGTGATACCCGCATCCACGTCGGATTCGATCCTGGCGCTTTGGGCATGGGGGGAATGCCGAAACAGGAGCTCATAGGCAACCAGTTGATGCTTGCCGTCGACAATGGGCTGCCGGGCGATATAGGCGTCGGTACTCATGATGGAAGCCGGTTGGATCCCGGGGCCGGGCGCGCCTGCCGGGAAAGGGTGGTCAGACGTTGGTAAACAGGCTCATGGGGGTATCGGACGTCACGTTGGCCAACAACTCCTCCATATCCAGCACCAGCACGATGGAACCATCGCCGGACAGGGTGGCCCCGGCGATGCCCTTGGGCTTTATGTCGGACAACGGCTTGATTACCACATCGTCGCGTCCGACGAAGCCGTCCACGGCCATGATGAAGGTGCTGTCGGCGGCATGCATCAGCACGCCGAAGCCAGGCGCCTGCCTGGCCTCCCAGCCGATCAGCTTGGCCAGGCTGCGGATCGGCAGGACTTCGTCGCGCACCACCATGGTGGCACGGCCGGACACGCGCTGAACTTCTTCCGGCTTGATCGGAATGATTTCCCGCACCATGGACAGGGGCACAGCGAAGGACTGGCTGTTCAGGCGCACCACCAGCACCGGAAGGATAGCCAGGGTAAGCGGCAACGAGATGGTGAAGGTGGAACCCTGGCCCGGCACCGAGATAACGTCGATTTTGCCGTTGAGCTTGGCGATGTTGGTCTTCACCACGTCCATGCCGACACCGCGGCCGGACACGTTGGAGATTTGGTCCTTGGTGGAGAAGCCGGGCAGGAAGACGAGATGCAGGCTCTGGCGGTCGTCGAGGCCGTTGGCGGTCTCCGTGTCGATGACGCCCTTCTCCACCGCCTTGCGGCGCAGTACGTCCGGGCGCATGCCCTTGCCGTCGTCGGAAATCTCGATGTAGATGTGGTCGCCCACCTGGCTGGCGGAAAGGGTGACGATGGCCTTGGCAGGTTTGTTGGCGGCGGCGCGCTCCTCGGCGGTCTCGACGCCGTGATCCACGGCGTTGCGCACCAAGTGGACCAGTGGATCGTTGAGGTCCTCGATCATGGTCTTGTCGAGTTCCGTCTCCTCGCCGGAGAGCACCAGTTCCACATCCTTGCCCAACTGACGGGCCAGGTCCCTGGCCAGGCGCGGGTATTTCTGGAACAGGCGGCCGATGGGCTGCATGCGGGTCTTCATGACGGCGTTCTGCAAATCCGAGACCAGCAGATCCAACTGGCTGACGGCGGTATCCAGGGCCTTGAGGGTTTCCTGATCGTTGCGGCCATGCAGGATCTGGGTCTTCAGGTTGGCGATGCGATTCTTCGTAAGGCCGATCTCGCCCGACAGGTTGAGCACCTGGTCCAGCCGCGCCGTGTCGATGCGGATGGTGGTTTCCTTCTGCAAGTTCTGGGGCGGGGCGGCATTGGCCGAGGCGCTGCGGGATGGGGTGGGTAGATCCTGGGGCGGCGCTGGGCGGGGCGGCGGCGCGACGGCCTCCGGCGGCTGCACTGCGGCCGGTTCGGGCTGCGCCGGCGCGGGCGCCATTGGCGTGGCCTGCGGCACAGGAGCGCCAGTCAACACGGCATGCAGCACGTCCCAGTTGATGTCGTTCTCGCCCCCGGTGGGTACTTCAGCAACGACGGGTGCCGGAACCGGAGAAGGCGCAGCCTCCGCTTTGGATGCAGGCAGAGTGCCGGCCAGCGCAGCTTCCAGGCTGCCAATCAGGTCAGCGGCGGCGGGTTTGGGCTGCACGCTCTGGGACAGGGCACCAAACATGTCGCGAACCGTGGCAGTGGCGGCCATGATGATGTCCATGAGCTCGGCGGAAAGATGCAGTTCGCCGTTGCGCAGCTTGTCGAACAGGTTCTCGGTGCGGTGGCAAAGGGTGACCAGGTTCTCCACGTTGAGGAAGCCGGCACCGCCCTTGATGGTATGGAAGCCACGAAATATATCGTTGAGCAATTCCCGGTCCTCCGGGCGCTTTTCCAGGTCAACCAGCTTGTTGTCCACCTGGGACAGTAGCTCACCGGCTTCCAGCAGGAAATCCTGCAGCAGCTCTTCCATTCCGGCGAAGTCGCTCATGATCTTCTCCTCTCTCGCCAGGGGTCAGAAGCCCAGGCTCTCCAGCAGGTCATCCACCTGTTCCTGGCTGGTGACAACGTCATTGCGGCCACTGGCGTTCACCACGGGACCGTTGAGCAAGCCGGGAGCGACGGCCTGTCGCTTCTCCTCCGGAGTGGTCTCGATCAGCAGGGCCAGCAATTGGGACTCCAGATTCTGGGCAGCTTCCAGAACCTTCTTGATAACCTGTCCGGTCAGGTCCTGGAAATCCTGGGCCATGATGATTTCCATCAACTGCGCGTTGGTGGCCTCGGTGCGTGTAGGCACATCGGCCAAGTAGGACCTGGTATCGCGTACCAGGTCCTTGAATTCCGCCACACCCAGTTGTTTATTGAACAGTAGGTCCCACTTCCCGGAGAGATCCCTAGCCGCACCGCCCAACTTTTCCTGGATGGGCTGGGCGATCTCCGCTGCGTTCAGGGCACGCTCGGCAGCCTTCGCGGTCATGGCGGCGATGTAATTCAGCCGGTCGCGGTTGTCGGGCAATTCGTTGGCCACCTTTTCCAGGGCCTGGTCGTAACCCAGTTCGCGCAATAGGTTGTGCAGGCCGCGAGTCATCTGGCCGAGCTGGGAGAACACCCGCTCCGGGCAAACACCTTCCGCGACGCCACCCGCTTCATCCCGGGCCACCGCGTGGGCAATGCTGTCGAACAAGCTCTCCAGTTCCGGGGTGTCACCGGCCTGACTTGGCTTGGCTTCGTCCTTGACCGGCTCGGCCGGCGAGGCGTAGGCAATACTGTCGAACAAGGCTTCCAGATCGGGGGAGTCGCCGCTCATCGTTGCTCCTTGTTGATGGGTTCGCCCGGTTTATATCCCGTATTTCTCGAAGATCTTGTTCAGCTTTTCTTCGAGGGTGGCGGCGGTGAAGGGTTTGACAATGTAGCCCGAGGCACCGCTCTGGGCGGCTTCGACGATGTTTTCCTTCTTCGCCTCGGCAGTGATCATGAGCACAGGCAGATGTTTGAGGGTGGCATCGGCACGTATGGCCCTGAGCAACTCGATGCCGGTCATGACCGGCATGTTCCAGTCGGTCACCACGAACTGGAAGTTGCCACCCTTGAGCTTCTGCAGGCCGACCGAGCCGTCCTCGGCCTCGTCCACGTTGGTGTAGCCCAGCTCCTTGAGCAGGTTGCGCACGATGCGGCGCATGGTGGAAAAGTCGTCAACCACCAGGAATTTCAGGTTCTTGTCGGCCATCGTCAGTCCTTAGTGTCCGGTATCCTCGCCATTGTAATCGTCGAGGCTACCGCTTCAGGAAAGCGAGCAGGGTTTCTGCCAGGACCGCCGGGTCGAACTTGGCAACGTAGGCATCGACGCCCACCTGCTGTCCCATGGTACGGTTGGCTTCCGAGGACAGGGAGGAATGCATCACCACCGGAATGCCCTCGAAACGACTGTCCGACTTGATATTGCGGGTGAGCACGTAACCATCCATTTCCGGCATTTCCGCGTCCACCAGAATGAGTTGAACATGGCTCTTTAGCGGCGTCCGCTCGGAACTGGCGCGATTGGCCATGTTGAGGAGTTTTTCCCAGGCCTCCAAGCCATCGTTAGCCTGGATGTATTTCGTGCCAAGCTTATCGAGCACGGAAACGATTTCCTTACGGGCAACGGTAGAGTCGTCAGCGAAGAACACAGTGGCTTCACGCCCGGCTTCGACCTGAGGTAGCACTGGCATGGCCTTCTCGCCTAGCACCTCGACCAGTACCCGCTCCACGTCCAGAATCGATACCAGGCGTCCGTCGTCCAGTTCGGTAATGGCGGTGATCATGCCGTCTTGGCCCGCCAGCATGTTCTCGGGTGGCTTTACCTTTTCCCAATCGACCCGAATGATGCGGTCCACGTCTTGCACCAGAAAACCCTGGGTATGACGCGAGAACTCGGTAACGATCATGGTTTCGCCTATACCGGGTGGCGCTCCTTCCAACTTGATGAAACGCGCCAGGGAAATAACCGGGATGATGCTGCCACGCAGGGAGATGACACCCTCGACCCCCGCCGGCATGTTTGGCGTCAATGTAATGGGCGGCGTGGGGGACACCTCGCGTACCTTGAAGACGTTGATGCCGAAAGTTTCATGCGTGCCCAGCGAAAACAGGAGCAGCTCCATCTTGTTGGAGCCCGCCAGTTTGGTACGGGCATCCACGGCCTCCAGCAGCTTGTTGGGCTCGAGTGGATTCATGATCTTGCGTTCCCCCGGTTACTTGAGCAGACGGTTCAGGACTTCCGCCAGGCGATGTGGCTCGAATTTGGGCACGTATTCGTCCACGCCGACGGAAAGACCCAACTGACGGTTGGCATCCGAGGACAGCGAAGAGTGCATCAACACAGGGATCCCCGCGAAGCGTGGGTCCGACTTGACGTTCTTGGTCAGGACATAGCCATCCATCTCAGGCATCTCCACGTCGGTCAATACCAACTGGATGTAATCAGATACCGGCCTCCCGGCGATTTCGGCCTGGGTGGCAATCTTCTGTAGTTCCTCCCAGCCCTGGCGTCCGTTGATGGCACTGATTCCCTTGACGTTGAGGGCTTCCAGTGTGCGTTCGACCTGTTTGCGCGCTACCGACGAGTCATCAGCGTAGAGCACCGTGCGGTTAGGCTTGTCTAGGGGAATGAGGGTGGAGAACAGATGGCTGTCGTCGATCTGGGACGTGTCAGCCAGTATCTTTTCCACATCCAGCATCATGACCAGCCGGCTGTCCTTTAGCTCCGTGACCGCCGTGACCAAGCCGCCCATCCGGGCCGTCAGCATGCTTGGCGGCACCTTCATCTCGGCCCAGTCCAGGCGCAGGATGGTGTCAACCTCGCCTACCAGGAAGCCCTGAGTATGGCCGTTGTATTCGGTAACGATCATGATGGCCGGCGGCGCATCAGTGGAAATGCCGATGTACTTGGCTAAATCCACCACCGGGACCAGCACGCCACGCAGGCTGACCATGCCTTCCACTGCAGAAGGCATGTCTGGCGCCCGGGTGATCTCTGGTATGCGCATGACTTCCCGCACCTTGAAGACATTGATGCCAAACGTCTCCTTGCGGCCCGTGCTGACATCCGTTCCCAGGGTGAAGAGAAGGATTTCCAGCTTGTTCGCGCCAGCGAGCTTGGTGCGCGCATCAATGCGCCTCAACAGATCCGACATGTCTTCCTCGATTGGTCGCGCGGCCTCTCGCGCAGGCCGCTTGGCGTGTACCGGCATCATCGGCAATGGAGTGAAAAACTTTAGCGCCGCGATGGTTTAGTATTCCCTCCCCATGTCGGCGATCCCAGTCATGTCTCCCTCCCACAATGAAGATGCGGAACTTCGGCAGGCGTTTGCTCTGTTCAGCGAAACCTCCGAAATGCTCGCCGACACCTATCTGGAACTCCAGGCCCAAGTCGCCCGGCTCACCAGCGAGTTGGCCGACGCCAACGGCGAACTGGCACGGCGCGAGCGCCTTTCCGCCCTCGGCGAAATGGCTGCCCAGGTCGCTCATCAGTTGCGCACCCCCCTGGCCACGGCACTGCTCTATGCCGGGCATCTCGCCCGCCCCCAGATTGATGATGCGGATCGTGTCCGCTTCGCGGAGAAAACCCTGTCGCGCCTGCGCTATCTGGAGCGCCTGATCCAGGACATGCTGTTGTTCGTGAAAGGCGTCCGCCAGACCGCCGAGACTTTCCCCGTGGCCTCGCTGCTGGAAGACCTGGCCCAGACCCTGGAACCGCAGGCTGCTGCAGAGCAGGTTCTATTTAAAATGGAGATGCCACCCCAGGACCGCTTGTTGACCGGGGATCGCCAGGCCATCTCCGGCGCGCTGATCAATCTCCTGGAAAATGCCCTGCAGGCCTCCCGGGCCGGCGGGATGGTAAGCCTTTCCGTCGCCGGCGAGGGCAGCCCCTTCGTCGCCTTCAGGGTGGATGACACGGGGGCCGGCATTCCCGAGGCCGCGCGGGACCGCCTGTTCGAGCCCTTCTTCACCACCCGCGGCGAGGGCAGTGGGCTGGGCCTGGCCATCGTCCGCCAGGTCGCGGAAGTTCACGGTGGCTGGGTCGAGTGGTCACAGCGGCCGGAAGGTGGCAGTCGCTTCACCCTATTCCTGCCCATGTCCTCACCGGATCGGCGCGATGCCTGAAGCCCTGCCCGTACTCGTCGTGGAAGACGACGACGCCCTCCGGGAAGCTCTGACGGACACCCTGGAACTGTCCGGCTATACGGCCATCGCCAGCGCGAATGCCGAGCAGGCCTTGGCCTGGCTGGAGAAAGGCAATCCAGGGCTAGTCCTTACCGATGTGCAGATGCCAGGCATGGATGGTCATGCCTTGCTGCTTGCTCTCAAGAACCGAAGGCCGGAACTGCCCGTGATCTTGATGACCGCCTATGGGCAGATCGACCGCGCCGTACAGGCCATACGGGACGGCGCCGCCGACTACCTGCCCAAACCTTTCGAGCCCGACCGCCTGCTGGCCACGGTGGCGCGCTATTTCCGCCAGGCGGGTGAAGCACCTGCATCCGGTGTGGTGGCGGAAGATCCGTCGAGCAGGGCCCTGCTCGACCTGGCTCGCCGTGTTGCAGCCAGTGAAGCAAGTGTACTGTTGACCGGGGAGTCCGGCGTTGGCAAGGAGGTGTTCGCCCGCTATATCCATCAGCACTCCGCCCGACAAAAAGGCCCCTTCGTCGCGGTTAACTGCGCGGCCATCCCAGACAATCTGCTGGAGTCCGTCCTATTCGGACATGAAAAAGGCGCCTTCACCGGCGCCACCGCCACCCAAGCTGGGAAATTCGAACAGGCCAACGGCGGCATCCTGTTGCTCGACGAGATTTCAGAACTGCCCCTCAACCTGCAGGCCAAGTTGTTGAGGGTACTGCAGGAGCGCGAGGTGGAGCGGGTCGGCGGCCGCAGCGCTGTACCTCTGGATGTCCGGGTGATCGCCGCCACGAACCGGGATCTGGCCGCATGGGTAGGGGAAGGCAAATTCCGCGAGGATCTCTATTACCGGCTCAATGTATTTCCGCTGGAAATCCCGCCTCTGCGTCACCGGGCCGACGACATCGCCCCCCTGGCCCGCCACTTTTTAAAGCACTCCGAGCAGGTCGTTGGCAGGGGGGGATTCACCTTATCTGGCCCGGCGTTGGCCGAATTGACGGGGTATAGTTGGCCCGGTAACATCCGTGAGCTAGGAAATGTGATCCAGCGCGCGATGATTCTCGCAACTGACGCCGAGATTCGGCCTGAGCACTTGATGCTACCCAGGTCGATGATTAGGGCGGTACAGGGGGCGGTGAAAGACGTGGGTTTGCCGGGTGATGTGGGTCTTAAGGATGTGGAACGGGAAACCATTCTGGGCACCTTGAAGCGCATGGGTGGTTCCCGGCGCAGGACGGCGGAAGCCCTCGACATGAGCGAACGCACCTTGCGCCATAAGCTCAAGCAGTACCGAGAAGCAGGCTTTCTGGATGGAGATGACCTCCTATAATTAGTTGCAGGAGGCAGGGCGATGAGCAATATCGATCAGATGGTTAATCAGCTCCGCGCCGTCGCGGCGCAAGCATCGGCTGCGCCCGCGCCCCAGCAAGTCGGCTCCCAAGATTTTGCTGCCATGCTGAAATCTGCCGTGGACGAGGTCAACAACGCCCAACTGGACGCCAAGCAGTTGACCCGCCAGTTCGAAGCCGGCGATCCCGATGTCAACCTCCAAGACGTGGTCCTCTCACTGCAAAAAGCCAGCCTGTCCTTCCAGACTATGGTTCAGGTTCGCAATAAGTTGGTTTCCGCTTACCAGGAAATCATGAATATGCAGGTCTGATCAGGCACGGTTGACGGATGGCTTCGCAGCCCCAGCAGCTCCTTTCCAACTTCGCCCACCGCTTCAACGAGCTTCCCGCCTCCCGGAAGATGGGGCTGGCGGCGACCCTGGCGGCATCCATCGCGCTGGTCGTAGGCGTATTCCTGTGGTCCAACACGCCGGATTACAGGGTGCTGTTCTCGAATCTCTCGGAAAAGGACGCCGGCTCGGTCACGGCGACGCTGCAACAGCTCAACGTACCCTATAAGACCGAGGCGAGCGGCACCCTGCTGGTTCCCGCAAACCAAGTCTATGACCTGCGTTTCAAGCTAGCTGCCCAGGGTCTGCCCAAAGGCGGTGGCGTCGGCTTCGAGTTGATGGATTCCCCCAAGTTGGGCATGACCCAGTTCCAGGAACAGCTCGCCTTCCAGCGCGGTCTGGAAGGCGAGTTGGCGCGCACCATCCAGTCGCTTTCCCCGGTCGCCTCGGCACGGGTGCATCTGGCCATTCCCAAGCCCTCGGTGTTCATCCGTGACAAGCAATCACCCTCGGCCTCCGTTCTGGTAAATCTGCATCCTGGCCGGGCACTGGACCCGGGCCAAGTGCAATCCATCGTCCATCTGGTTTCCAGCAGCGTTCCGGAACTTTCACCGAACAGCGTCACAGTGGTCGATCAGGCCGGCAACCTGTTCACGGCAAAATCCGACAGCCAGGCCATGCGCGGCCTGAATTCCAGTCAGCTGGACTACATCCGCCAGATGGAGGCCTACTACGCCCAGCGTATTGAGGCCATCGTCGCCCCCATCGTCGGCAACGGTAACGTCAAAGCTGAGGTGCGCGCCGACCTGGATTTTTCCGAGGCAGAAGCCACCAGCGAGACGTACAAGCCCAACCCGACCCCCGATGCCCAGGCTATTCGCAGCCAACAATCAGTTGAGGATTCCAACTCCGGCGGCGGCGGACACGCCCAGGGCGTACCCGGCGCGCTCAGCAACCAGCCGCCCGGCCCCGCCAGCGCCCCCTTCAACGCTCCCCAGGGCGCCAACGCTGGTGCCAATACCGGCTCGGGCCAGGGGCAAGCGGCCTCAGGAGTGTCGAGCCGCAAGGAAAGCACCGTCAATTTCGAACTGGACAAGACCATCCGCCATACCAAGGAGCCCCAGGGCCGTATCAAGCGGCTTTCCGTTGCGGTAGTGGTCAACTACAAGGCAGCCGCCTTGGGCAACGATGGCAAGCCTGGCAAACCCACCCCCCTTACCCCCCAGGAACTCACTCAAATCAATAACCTGGTGAAGGAATCCATGGGCTTCAGTCAGCAGCGGGGCGATACGGTGAACGTGGTCAACGCAGCTTTCACCGAAATAAAAACTGAAGTGGACATTCCACTCTGGAAGGACCCCGACAATGTGTCCATGGCCAAGTCTCTGCTGAAAAGCCTGATCGTTTTCGGTTTGGCTTTCTACCTTGTTTTCGGTGTCCTACGCCCCCTTCTGCGCGACCTGGTCAAACCGCCAGAGTCCGTGCAGCGTGCCGGTGTCCCTGGCCATGGTGAGGGCGGCTCCGGGCCCCGAGGTTCCCCCGAGGTGGCCTATACGGACTCCCTGGGCAAGGTCAAGGAATTCACCAAGTCCAATCCCAAGGTCACCGCTGATATCGTCAAAGAGTGGATGAATAAGGAATGAGCGACACCAGCGTCAACGAGTGCGCCATCCTGATGCTCGCCCTGGGCCACGAAGAGGCCGCCGAGGTCTTCAAATACCTGGGCCCTAAGGATGTACAGCGCTTGGGTGTCGCCATGACCAGCATCGGCAACGTCAGCAGGGAGCAGATGGAGACTGTGCTGCGCTCGTTCATCGACGAAACCGAGGGTCGCGTCAGTCTCGCCGATTCGGACGAATATATCCGCTCGGTGCTCAAGAAGGCCCTGGGGGACGACAAGGCCGCTCACCTCATCGACCGCATCCTGCAGGGCAACGAAAGCGCCGGTATCGAAAGCCTGAAATGGCTGGATTCAGCCAGTGTCGCCGAGATGATCCGCAACGAGCATCCACAGATCATCGCTACCATCATGGTGCACCTGGAACGGGATCACGCCAGCGAAATCCTCAACCTGCTGCCGGAGCGCCTGCGCAACGACGTTATGGTGCGCATCGCCACCTTGGAGGGTGTGCAGCCCATGGCCATGCGGGAACTCAACGAGGTGCTCACCCAACTGCTGTCGGGCGGCGAAGTCACCAAGAAAACCTCTCTGGGCGGCGTCAAGACCGCCGCGGACATTCTCAACTACATGGGCGGCGCCATCGAAGCCTCTGTCCTCGCCAGCATCCGCGAGCACGATGCCGAACTCGCCCAAAAGATCCAAGATCAGATGTTTACCTTTGACAACATCCTGGAACTGGACGACCGCTCGGTACAGTTGCTGCTGCGCGAGGTTCAGTCGGAAACCCTCATCATCGCCCTCAAGGGCACTTCCCAGGAACTCAAGGATCTCATTTTCAAGAACATGTCCAGCCGCGCCGCCGAGGCGCTTAAGGAGGATCTGGAGGCCAAGGGCCCGGTACGGCTATCCGAGGTGGAAGCCGAGCAGAAGGAAATTCTCAAGATCGTGCGCAAACTGGTGGACGAGGGCCAGATCGTCCTCGGCGGCAAGGGCGGCGAGGAAGGTCTGGTGGAGTAAGTCGTGGACTGCACGCTACCGTCCCCGGCACAAGGCTGATCGATGTCCAAGGTCATACCCAAGGAACAACTGACCGCCTACCAGCGCTGGGAATTGGCACCCTTCGACGAGGCCGACACGGCCCGTCCACCATGCGCCGCAGGGACGCAGAGTGAAGATGGCAATGGCAAGGTCGTCCTGCCCACCGCTGAGGAGGTCGAGCGGCTGCATCAGGATGCCTGGCGCGAAGGCTATGACCTGGGCCTTGATGAAGGTCGCAAGGCCGGGTTTGAGACGGGTCTGCAGGCCGGAGAGGCACAGGTCCGCCTGTTGCGAACCCTGGTGGAAACCCTGGATGCGGCACGCCTGCGCCAAGACGAGGAAGTGGCGAGGGAAGTCCTGACACTGGCACTGACCATGGCCCAGCAGGTCGTGCGAAAAGCCATTCAGGTGAAACCGGATCTGGTGTTGGAAGCTCTGCGCGAAGCCCTTCTTTCCCTGCCGGTTCTCAATGGCCACCATAAGCTCGCAGTTCATCCGGATCACGTCGAACTGGCTCGGGAATGGCTGGCCCATGAACACGGCCACCTCTCCTGGAAAGTGGTGTCCGATCCGCAAATGGAACCGGGCGGCTTCCGGCTGGAAAGCGCCTACAGCGAAATGGATGGCAGCCTGCAGGCGCGTTGGCGCGAAATCACCGACTGCCTGGGCATCGACGACGACTCATGGTTGAGTTGACGGCCTCCAACGAATCGCTGCTCACCTACCTGCGCGATTGCCAGGAAGCCGTTTGCCAGATCACGCCTTGGCGCACCACAGGCCGCCTTACCAGGGTCGCTGGATTGATCATGGAGGCATCGGGGCTGAAACTGGCCACGGGTGTGTCCTGTCGCGTAGCCATGGCCGGTGGCCAGCAGGTAGACGCCGAGGTGGTCGGCTTTTCCGGCGAGCGCCTGTTCCTCATGCCATCCACAGACGTCTACGGCCTGGGCCCGGGAGCGACTGTGGAGATGGCAGCCGCCTGCAGTTTCGACCCCCCCCCGCATCAACAAGCCCTATTCCCGCCGTCGTCGTATCGAGGACCGCATTCGCCAGGTTGCCGTCGGCCCGGAACTCCTCGGCCGTGTGGTGGACGGAGCCGGCCGCCCCCTCGACCGCGTGGGAACGCTCGAGGCCTCACGCCGGGCTCCGCTGCATTCACGCCCCTTCAACCCTATGGAGCGCGAACCCATCAAGAACGTGCTGGACGTGGGTGTGCGCGCCATCAACGCCCTTCTCACCGTCGGACGTGGCCAGCGCATGGGACTGTTTGCCGGCAGCGGCGTCGGCAAGTCCATGCTCTTGGGCATGATGGCCCGCTATACCGAGGCCGACGTTGTCGTGGTCGGCCTGATCGGAGAACGGGGACGTGAGGTCAAGGATTTCATCGAGAACATTCTGGGCGAGGAGGGCCTCAGGCGCGCCGCCGTGGTCGCCGCCCCCGCCGATTCGCCCCCGTTGCTGCGCCTGCACGGTGCCGCCTACGCCACTGCCATCGCCGAGTACTTCCGCGACCAGGGCCAACACGTCCTGCTGATCATGGATTCACTCACCCGCTTCGCCCAGGCACAGCGCGAGATCGCTCTGGCTGTGGGCGAGCCGCCGGCCACCAAGGGCTACCCGCCCTCGGTATTCGCGAAACTGCCGCAACTGGTGGAGCGAGCCGGTAATGGTCGCAGGGAAGGCGGCTCTATCACCGCCTTCTATACCGTGCTCATGGAAGGGGACGACCAGCAGGACCCGGTCGCCGATGCAGCCCGCGCCATCCTGGACGGACACATAGTGTTGTCCAGGCAGTTGGCCGATCAGGGTCATTATCCGGCCATCGACATCGAAGCCTCAGTGTCCCGCGCCATCACCGAGCTATTGCCCAAGGAACAACTGGAGCAGGTGCGACGCTTTCGCGGCCTGTATGCGCGCTACCAGCGCAGCCGCGACCTTATTACCATCGGGGCCTACGCACGTGGCAACGATCCGCAACTGGACGAGGCCATTGCGCTATACCCGAACATGGAGAAATTCCTCATGCAGGACTTCCTGGATAAGGAGGGCTACCGGACCAGCAGGCTACAACTGGATGCCCTGCTGGCGGCTTCCTGAGCGCCAGCAGGGCGGCACACTGACAAGCCCCGAGGGTGCTGCTATAGGTGTGTCGGGTAAGACTTGCTACGGAGTGCTCAGTTATCGTTCTTCTGGCTCATTTTCGCGAACTTGGCCCACAGGAAAAGGCCCATGGCGACGATGAAGCCGAGAGTGAACAGGCTCAGCAAGCCGATGTCCGAACCAAACAGTTCCTGCATCACGACGTTCATTTTCGTGCTCTCCTTAGTTGCGCCCTTGCGGGTGGGTTGTTGAAG
>Ga0233425_10005518_pt1 | contig 19877 bp, 13 predicted proteins | sample Watercolumn_Towu_2_FD_181712 | JGI IMG/M metagenome (GOLD analysis project Ga0233425, IMG submission 181712) | Freshwater microbial communities from Lake Towuti, South Sulawesi, Indonesia - Watercolumn_Towuti2014_140_MG | ecosystem: Environmental > Aquatic > Freshwater > Lake | place... | reverse complement strand
TGGGGCCTCTCCGATGCCGTCGGCGTCGCCCTCAATGTCGCCCACAAGAACCGCGACGGCGCCGACACCGCCTGGGGCCGCCTGCGCGCCGGCCCCGACGGCCCGCGCGAGTACCGCCGCCTTCGGCTGCCCGCCCGCCCCGGACCCTTCGTCGCGATCGGCCCGCGCCGCACGACGATGCCCCTCCCCGTCGACGCCGCCGAGGCCATCGTGGCCGTCGGAGGCGATGGCCCGGCCGTCGCGCGAGCCTCCGTCGGCGCCGCGACCGCCGCGCGCGAGGTCGAGGCGCGTCCCGGCGGGGCCCGGTTCGTCGTGCGCGCGCCGGCGGCACTCGTCACGGCGGAGGCGGACCGCCTCGCCGTCGAGGCCGCGCCGCCGGGAGGCGCGACGGTCGCGCGCGCGTTCGAGCTGCGGACGCCGGCCGTTCAGGCGGACCGCGTGCGCGCCCGCCTGGCGGTCCTGGCCGCGACGGTTCCCAACGACCCCGCCGCGCTTCACGTCAAGTCCGTCGGCGCCGTCGTGGATTCCGCCTTCCGGAATCTGGCGTGGGAAGTGGACCGCCGCCCCGAACGCGCCACGACCTTCATCGAAATGACCGCGGTCCTGCTCCGCCAGCTGCCGGCGGAGCGGTTCGACTGGGACCGCCACGTCAAGCAGTGCCGGCCGCTGGTGTTCGCGTTCGTCTCGGACGCCGACCGATCGTTTCAGTTCTACGCCCTCCAGCTCCCGTACGGCTGGGTGCCCGACCGCCCCTACCCGCTCACGATCTACCTGCACGGCATGGTCGGCGACGTCAACCCGCTGAACGGCCTGTCCACGGCGTTCGACAACGCGCATCAGGATACGCTGTTCCGCGAGGCGGACATCGACCCCGCCCGCGTGCCGCCCGCGCACCGCGGCTACATCCTGGCGCCATGGGGACGCGGCAACCAGGGCTACCAGGCGCTGGCCGAGGAGGACGTCTTCGAGGCGATGGCCGACATGAAGCGGCGGTTCCGCGTCGACGAGGAGCGCCAGTACATCACGGGCTTCTCGATGGGATGCAACGGCGCATGGTCCATCGCCGCGCGGACGCCGCAGCTCTGGGCCGGCATCGGGCTGGCCGCCGGCTTCGGCCCGTGGAGCTGGACGGCGGCGGAGTACCTGGCCGAGAACGTCCGCGGCATCCCCGTCGCCAACTGGTGCGGCGCGCTCGACGGCATGGTCGAGGGCGCGCGGCGGTTCCAGGAGACGATGGATCGGAAGGGCCTGGAATCGACGCTGAAGGTCATCGAGAACGTGCCGCACACCTACCCCTACGACCACTACCAGGAAACCGTCGGCCGCATCATGGGCCGGACCCGCCCGCCCGCGGCGCGGTTCTCGTTCCTGGCGGACACGCTCGCCCACCCCGGCCGCAACGGCGTGGAGGTTCCGGTGCCGCGCGCGGCGGCGCCGGATGCCTGGCCGCGCTTCACATGCGCGGTCGAGGGTCCGACGGTCCGCATCGACAGCGAGAACGCGGAGCGGTTGCGCGTCGACGCCGGCGAGGACGGCCTGGGCCTGCAGGGCGACATCGCGATCGTGTGGAACGGCCGCGAGGCGTACCGCGGACCGGCGAAGCGGGTCGATCTGCCGGTCGATGAGAAGGGAAAGTAGGTCGGGCGATTCTCCGGACCGGGACGCGCGCCGCCCGGCCTACGTCCCTCTTCTCGGCGCGGGGCCGGTGCTGCCGCGCACGACGAGGCGCGAGGGAACGAGCACTTCGACGCCGTTGGGATAGGCCGTTCCCGCCTCCAGCATCCCGACCATGAGATCGGCCGCGCGCATGCCGATGGCGGGCAGTTCGTGACTGATCGTGGTCAGCGGCGGGAGCGCGAGGCCGGCCCAGAGATCGTCGAAGCCCACGACCGAGACCTCCCTCGGGACCTCGATGCCGCGGGCCCGCAGCCACGAGACCATCGCGACGGCGACGAGGTCGTTGTAGCACACGACGGCCGTGATGCCGGCCGGCACGCCGGTCTGCTCGATGTCCGCCCGGTAGCCCGCGATCTGCTCCTCCAGCGGAATCTCCTCTGCGAAGACCCCGTGCAGCCAGCGCGCCTCGTGACGGAGGCCGGCCTGCGCGGCCGCCTCGCGGAACGAGGCGTAGCGTTCCGGCAGCCGGACCTCCTCCCCGACGCGCGTGCCGAGGTACAGGATGTCGCGATGCCACAGCGCGGCCAGGTGCCGCACCGCCTCGCGAATCCCCGGCGCCGCGTCGAGATGCACGCCCGGATAGCCGTCCTGCGGGGGCCTCCCCATGAGCACGAGCGGCCAGACCGGCTCCGGCAGCGTCGGCAGCCGCCGCGTCGGAGGCATCGCCACGATCAGCCCGTCGATCCGGCGTTCCTGGAGGGCGCTCGCCCCGTGGTCCAGCAGCGACTCGCTGCGCCCCTGGCCGACGAAGAGGAAGTCGTATCCCTTCTCGCGCAGCCGGGCGCCGGCGCCCTGGGCCGCCGTCCACCAGAACACCATGTGGCGCAGGGGGGAGACGTTCTGCGCCAGCCCGATCGTCATGGCCCGTCCGATCGACAGCGACCGGGCCAGGTAGTTCCCGCGGTAGCGCAACTCCCGCGCCGCCGCCCGCACGCGTTCCGCGCAGGCGCTCCCGATGCGCAGTTCGTCGCCCCGGCCGCTGAGCACCAGCCCCGCCGTCGAACGGCTCACCCCCGCCAGCGCCGCCACGTCCTTCAGTGTAGCCATGGCCTCACTCCCCGCCGCGCCCGACAGCCGGACACGACACCGGACGCCACTCGTCGCCCGCCGCGCCCACCGTCCCCCTCACCGGCCCCGTGCTCTCCCGCACGACCAGGCTCGACGGCACGGCGATCTCCCGCTCGCAGGGATAGGCCCCGCCGCCTTCGACGAGATCGATCGCGAGGTCGGCGGCCGCGGCGCCGATGCCGCCCAGTTCGTGCCGGATCGTCGTCAGTCGCGGAACCGCCAATCCCGCCCACAGGTCGTCGAACCCGACCACCGACAGGTCCGCCGGCGCCGGCGCGCCCCGGTCGCGAAGGATCGACAACAGCGCCAGGGCGACCGCATCGTTGTAACAGACCGCCGCCGTGACCTCCCGGTCGGGGCGGAAGAGACGTTCCAGCTCCGCCCGGTGCGCGCCCACGCGCTGCTCCAGCGCCGGGGCCGCGATATCCCAGGTCAGGCGGATCTCGTCGACGTCCATGCCGGCCGCTCCCGCCGACTCCCGCAGCATCCGCGACCGCTGGGGGCTGCGTTCGCGGCCCTCTTCGTTCATGCCGATCCAGATCAGGCGGCGATGCCCCAGCGCCCGCAAGTGCTCCACGGCCGCCTCGATGCCCGGGCGCTCGTCGAGCCGGACGCCCGGATACCCGCCCTCCGAAACATGGTTGACCAGCACGACCGGCCACGGCCGGCCGCCCGACGTCGCGAGTCGGTCCGCCCGGCCCTCCGGCACCAGCAACGCGTCGATCCGGTGATCCTCGATGCTGTGCAGCGCGTGTTCCACCGACGGGCGCCCGTCATCCATCCCGAGCAGCAGCATGTCGTAGCCGCGGGTCCGCGAGCGCACAACGGCGCCTTCGACGATCGGCCACCAGTACAGATGGTGCCGTCCCTCCGCGAAACCCATGGCGAAGCCGATCGTGTGCGACCGCCCCACCGACAGCGACCGCGCCAGGTAGTTCCCGCGGTAGCGCAACTCCCGCGCCGCCGCCCGCACGCGATCCGCGCAGGCGCTCCCGATGCGCAGTTCGTCGCCCCGGCCGCTGAGCACCAGCCCCGCCGTCGAACGGCTCACCCCCGCCAGCGACGCCACGTCCTTCAAGGTCGCCATGGTCACCCCTTCCGACCGGCGAGGATAGCCCGATGCCAAAGGAATGAAAGCCGAAAAGACGAAACCCGGTGCGATGCGCGCATCGGCGGGTCGTTGACGTTCAGGCCGGTGCGCGCGCGGCCCGGGCGGCTCGCGGCAGCTCGCTTGGAGATTCCGCCTCCCCGACGGTGACCGGCTCTCGGGCAGGGCGATCTCTCCGAGCGAGCCGCCGCCGTGTCGCCTTTCGCCTGGCGGACACGGATGGTCGGAAGCGGCGGCCATGCCCGCGGGAGCCTGCCCCGCACCGTGCGGCGAGACGCTGCGAGCCGCACGGGTGCGGGGACTACTCGGCCCACCGCGCAACGGCCCGGCGCGGCCAGCCGGAGCGGATGCGGGCCTGGACCTCGTCCCATGGCCGGATGCCGCTGGTCGCATCCGGCGCCTCGCACGAGCACGCCCCGACCGCCACTGCGGCGGTGACGACCTCCGCCGGCGGCAGGCCCTTGAGAAGGCCGGCGAGGAAGCCCGCGATCGTCGCGTCGCCCGCGCCCGTCGTCCCGGCGACGCGCACCTTGAAGCACGGCGCGCGAAACGTGTCGGCCCCCCAGTCCACGAACAGACCCTCGTCCCCCAGCTTCACCCCGGCGATACGCGCGCCCCAGCCACGGAGCCGGCCCGTCAACTCGCGAAGGCGCTCTCCCCGCCAGCCGAGCAGGAGCCGCATCTCGTCCAGGCTCGGGAGAAAGACGTCGACGTGCGGCAGCGTCCGCCGGAGGATGCCCGCCCAGTCCGCGCGCGCGGCCGGCGACTGGGGATCCGGCAGCGACAGGTCGAGCGAGGTCGTCAGCCCCAGGGCCTTCGCGCGGCGGAACAGCGACTCCAGGTCCCGGCCGCCATCGGCGTAGGTGCGGCGCATGAGCGGCGGATAACCGAAATGGAACAACCGCGCGCCGCGGAGCGCCTCGTCCCGCACGTCGCCCGCCTCGAACGTCGCGTTGGCGCCGGCGCAATGCAGGAATATCCGGTCGACGTCGGGCGGGTTCACGACCACCGTGTACGAACTCGTCTCCCCCGGAGCGACGATGAGCCCGCCCGCCAGCGCCGGGTCGATCCGCCGCACGAATTCCCGGATGATGCGGCCGAATTCATCGTCGCCGATCTTGCCCATCAGGCGGGTGCGGATGCCGAGCCGGTGCAGCGCCAGGCCGGTGTTCGAAACCGCCCCGCCCGTGGACATCGCCGCCGGACCCACCTCGACCAGCGCACCGGGCTTCATCGCCCTCGCGAGGTCGCCGACGGGCCCGGGAAACGCGGGGATGATGTCGAGACACAGATGCCCCGCCACGATCGCCTCGGGCGGATCGCCGGCCCGCCCGGCCCCGGCGTCGTCCGCGACGTCGTATCGCCCGCGCCGACCGGATGGGCGGGCGCGTCCTCCGCTCGCTCTCCGACGTTCAGTCATGGATGCTCCCCTTCGCGTCCTTCGGGCCGGTGCGAGACCGTCCGGCGACCCTTGCTTTCGACCGTCAGGCGGAACGGATGAGTCCCGCCAGTTCCGCCTTCCGCCCGGGCGGATCGTCCGGCTCCGGCCAAAGGCGTTCGATCCCGCCCGGCCGGGGCACGTCCGGGTCCTCGGCGGCCAGCCGGCGGACGGCCGCGGCGGCGCCGCGGGCGAAATGCGCCGGCCGCACCCCCGCGTCCAGCGCCAGGCGCATGGCGCCCACGAGCCGGTCGCTCCAGCCCAGCTTCCGGCGCGGATCGCGAATGACGCGCGCGACCTGGTCGCCCAGGTGCGGGTTGATCATCCGGCGCAACAGGTCCTCGGCATAGGCGCGGAAACCCTCCGGCGTGAACAGCGGATCGATGCCGCCGTGGCGCGCGAGCAGGGCCGGACGCGATTCGTCGAGGAAGGCCCCGCGCGCCACGCCCATGAGTTCCGCGTCGCCCGCGGCGTCGGCCATCGACGCCAGCCCCCGCTCGTGAGCGAGGTAGCCGATGAGGGCGTGGACGGCGTTGTGGCCGTAGAGCTTGGCCTCCTCGAACGGCAGCAGGTCGTCCTTCTCCTCGAAGACCGCGATGCCGCGTCGGAAGCCTTCCAGCGCGATCCGGCCGATGAGGATGCGGCAGAAGGATTCCACGAGGAAGGCCCTTGGCAGTCCCGGAATGGCGGGCGCGAGGCGGCGGCCGGCGATCTCCGCGGCGTCGGCGATCACTCCGCTCATCTTGCCGATGACGGTGTCCACGGGCTGGAACCGCGAGCGCCGCCGCGCGCGGGCGTCGTCGTCGAGGCGGCGTTCGACCGCGCGCCGCAGGATCGACGCCGCATGATTGTTGTTCTCGGCCGCGTAGAGCACGCACGGCGGCCCGTCCCGGCGGACGGCTTCGGCCAGTATGGCGGCGGGCGAGGCGTCGCCGCGGTCGTAGAACTCGACGCTCGGCAGGGCGGTGGCCATTTCCGGGGCGGCGGCCACGGCCTCGATCAGCGCCCGGCGGTCGGCGGGAACGGCGGGGTTCAGCGCCTCGACGCCGGACACCTCGTGCGTCTCGATGCCGTCATCCGTCGCCACGTTGACGCGGAACCGTCCGCCCGTCCGGCGCAGCGCGGCGACGACCTCGGGCACGACCTCCGCGACCACCAGCCGCCCGAACGCGCCCGACCGGAACGCTTCGTCGAGGAAGAGCCCCGCCTGGATCGGGCCGAAGCCGAAACCGACGAAGATGCGCTGTCCCACATCGCTCATGCAGGTTCTCCATGACGGAGAGTACGCATCCGCCGCCGCGGGTCAATCGCGGGATGCGGCAGAGGAGTCTTGAACTCGGCGAATCAGGAGGGGAAGAGCCCGCGCCCCGGCCATCGTGTTCCTGAGATCCTGATCGAATTCCGGGCGGCCGCTACGGCGACGTGGCCCCGGGGCGCGCCGTCTCGTCCGAAACGGCCGCCGCGGCCGGCGGCGGTTCGGCGCGTTTCGGGTGCATGATCTTCGCGAGGCTCGCGTCGACCCCGGTGAAGCCCATGAAGGAGAGCGAGAGGATGCCGGCGATGATGAGCGTGATGCCCGGGCCCTGCAGCGGCTTGGGGACGTCGCACAGGTCCAGTTCCTCGCGGATGCCGGCCATGATGACGATCGCGATCAGGAAGCCGGCGCCGGCGAAGAAGGCGTAGATCAGGGCCTTGTCGAGGCCCCACGGGTCCGGCGCGCCGAGGCCGACGTGCTTCATGATTTCGAGGCAGACGAAGAGGATCACGCAGTTGGTCGTGATGAGCGGCAGGAAGACGCCGAACGCCTTGTAGAGCGGCGGGAAGTACTTCCGGACGTACATTTCGACGAGCTGCACCGCCCACGCGATGGCGAAGATGTAGACGACGTAGCTCAGGATGCTCAGGTCGGCCGTGCCCTGGTAGCCCACGAGGCCGGCGATCCATGCGGTCAGCTTCGCGCCCGGCGCCATCACGTAGTACGTCATCGCCCAGCTCAGCAGCGAGGCGATGGTGGTCACGAAGGTCACGGCGGCGCCCATGCCGAACGCGGTGTCCACGCGCCGGGAGACCCCGATGAACGGGCAGTTCCCGACGAAGAAGTGGAAGACCATGTTGTTGATCAGGGCCGTCGAGACCGCCAGCAGGACGATGGTGGAAAGGTAGTCCATGGTCACCTCATGCGGCGGCCTTGCGCGAACGGGCGACGAGGTGGTTGATCGCGCCCATCAGCAGGCCCAGCGTGACGAACGCGCCCGGCGGCAGGATCATGACCACCCACGGCGACCACACCGCCGGCGGCGCGACCGGGATCACCCGCCAGCCGAACCACTGGCCGAACCACGTGCCGAAGCCCAGGATCTCCCGGATGCTCGCGATGGCGGCGATCGAGAGCGCGAAGCCGAGCGACTGGCCGACGGCGTCGGTCACGGCCGTCCACACGCCCTGCTTGGCCGCGCAGATCTCGCAACGCGCGATGATGATGCAGTTGACGATGATCAGCGGGATGTACGGCCCGAGCTGCTTGCTCATGTCGTAGAGGAACGCCGCCAGGATCCGGTCCGCGACGGTCACGAACGCGGCGATCACCAGCGTGAACACGAGGATGCGCAGGTGCGGCTTGAGGAGGTGCCGGATGAGGCTGATCATGACGTTCGAGCAGACCAGCACGAACAGCACGGCGCCGGCCATCGTCACGGCGCCTTCCATCGTGTTGGTGACCGCGAGCGACGGGCAGATGCCGAGGATCTGGCGGAAGATCGGGTTCTCGCGGAGGATGCCGCCGGTGAAGCGGTCGAGGGGTCCCGGGCCTGTTGGCTCGCTGCTCATGCGTCCTTCCCCGTCAGGCGCCGGCGGCGGCGCGATGGCGCCGGAACCGTTCCAGCGCGGCGTTGACGATCTCGACGACGCTGCGCGACGAGACGGTCGCGCCGGTGACGGCGCGGATCTCGTTCGCGGCCGAGGCGTCCTTCTTCACGACGGTCAGCGGGACGCCGGCCGGCTTCCCGGCGAACTGGTTGAGGTACTTCTCGCCGTCCTTGATGAAATCGCCCAGGCCCGGCGTCTCCTTCTGGTCGAGGACGTAGAGGCCGGTGATGCGGTCCGCCGCGGCGTCCACGCCGATCAGCACCTGGATCACGTCGGCGTAGCCCTGGCCGCGCGCGGGCACGGCCCATCCGACCAGCGCGCCCGCCGCGTCCGTCGCGCGGTACACGGTCTCGCCGCCCACGTCGGTCTTCTCGGCCCGCGCGGCGCCGGGCACGAGGGCGGGGATCTGCTTCTCCGCGTCGCCCCGCTGGTTCTGGAGGATGCGCGGCGTCAGCGCGATATAGACGCCGGCCAGCGCCGCGCCGAAGACGGCGGCCAGGACCAGCACCAGCCAGGCGTCGAGGAGGTCGTTGTTCTTCATGCCGGGCGCTTCCGTTCGGGGACCGGCCCGCCGACCGGCACGGGGATCGTCCACCGGTTGATCAGCGGCACCAGCGCGTTCATCACGAGGACGGAGAACATGACGCCCTCGGGGTAGCTGCTCAGCTTGCGGATGAGCATCACGAGCAGGCCCGTGCCGACGCCGAAGATCCACTTCCCGCGCGGCGTGAGGGGGCTCGTGACCGGGTCGGTGGCGATGTAGAAGGCGCCGAAGAGCAGCGCGCCGCTGCAGATCTCGTGGCCGACCGTCCACGCGCCGCCGGGCCCGAACAGGCGCCCGAGCCCCGCGACGGCGGCGACGGCGGCGACGACGCCGGCGGGTATCTGCCACGAGGCGGTGCGCCGCAGGCAGAGGTAGGCGCCGCCGACCAGGCACGCGAGGGCGCTGGTCTCGCCGACCGAGCCGTTCGTCGTCCCCAGGAACAGCGCCCGCAGGTCGGCCACGGCCCCGCCCATCTGCAGCGCGGTGAGGGGCGTGGCGAGCGTGAGCGCGTCCACGCCCGCCTGCGCGTCGATGTAACCGCCCGCGGCCATCGCCTGCGGGAACGCCATCATGACGAACGCCCGGCCGACCATGGCCGGGTTGAAGATGTTCTGCCCGAGGCCGCCGAAGACCGCCTTGCCCAGGCCGATGCCGGAGAGCGCGCCGACGAAGCCGACGTACCAGGGCGCCGTCGCGGGCAGCGAGAGGGCGAGGATCAGGCCGGTGACCGCGGCGGAGCCGTCGCCGAGCGTCGGGCGCCGCCCGCGCATCGAGCTGAAGACCGCCTCCGCGGCCAGCGCGCTCGCCACGCCAATCGCCATCTGCAGCAGCGCCCGCTCGCGGAACACGAGGAACGAGGCCACCGCCACCGGCAGCAGCGCGAGCAGGACGTCCAGCATCATCCGCCGCGTCGTGAACGACCGGCCGCCGATGTGCGGGCCGGGGGCGATCGAGACCGCGGGGGCCTTCGTCGTCTCTGCGGGGGCGTTGTCCATGGCCGAGCGGCCGGGCGCGCGGGAGCGGGGTCCCGCGTCAGGTCCGGGCCTCCTCCTTGAGCATCTGCACCTTGCCCATGCGGATCAACTGCACCAGCGGGATGGCCGCCGGGCAGACGTAGGCGCAGCAGCCGCACTCCATGCACGCGAGCAGGTGGTGCCGCCGGGCGAGCGCCCAGTCCTTGCGCCGCGCCGCCAGGGCGATGCGCGTGGGGACGAGGTCGAGCGGGCAGACGTCCACGCAGCGCCCGCACCGGACGCAGGGCGTCTCCATCGCGCGGCGGACGTCGGCCTCGGTGAGCACGACGATGCCGCTCGTGCCCTTGGTCACGGGGACGTTCAGCGCCTCGATCGCGAAGCCCATCATCGGCCCGCCCGCGATCACCCGCCGCGCCTCGGGCGTCAGGCCGCCGGCGGCATCCACCAGCGACTGGTAGCTCGCGCCGACGGGGACGAGGAGGTTGCGCGGCTCGCGGACGCCGCCGCCGGTGACGCTCACCACGCGGTGGGTCAGCGGCTGGCCGCGCAGCACGGCCCCGGCAATCGCCGCCGCGGTGCCGACGTTGATCACGACGACGCCCACGTCCAGCGGCAGGCCGCCGGTCGGGATCGTGCGCCCCAGCACGGCGCGCACGGTCTGCTTCTCGCCGCCCATCGGGTAGCGGGTTTCGACCTCGACGACCTCGACGCCGGCGCCCTCGGCCGCGCGCCGCATCGCCGCGATCGCCTCGGGCTTGTTGTCCTCGACCGCCACGACCACGCGCGCGGCGCCCGCCGCGCGGGCCGCCAGGCGCGCGCCCGCGACGATCGGCGCCGGCGCCTCGATCATCAGGCGGTGGTCGGAGGTCAGGTACGGCTCGCACTCGCACCCGTTCACGAGCACCGTGTCGACCGGCTTCTTCTCGTTGCGGACCAGCTTGACGTGCGTGGGGAAGGCCGCGCCGCCCTGCCCCACGATGCCCGCCTCGCGGATCGCCGCGACGATCTTCGAGGGATCGTGCGCGTCGAGGCCGCGGATCGTCCAGTCGCCGCCGAACAGCCGCTCCCAGAGCGCGTCGCCGTCGAGGTTCCCCTCCGCGCCGGTCTGGATGGGGATCGTCTTGACGTGCCGGCCGTTCGGGAGCGTGGCCACGGACTCGCGCTGGACGACGCCCGCCAGGGGGGCATGGATGGGCGCCGAGACGAAGGCCTGGGCGTCGCCGATCTTCTGGCCCGCGACGACCGCGTCGCGCGCCTTCACCAGCGGCGCGCACGGCGCGCCGGTGTGCTGGAGGATGGGGATCGCCAGCTCGGGCGGCGGCGGCAGAACCTCGATCTTGCGGCCGGCCGACAGGGACTTGCGGTCCGCCGGGTGCACCCCGCCCGGGAACCGACCCGTCCCCCTGCTCTCGATAGTCGCTATGCTCATGTTGGACGACGTTGACGCCGATGAACGTTGGCGGGGTCGGCCCGGCTCAGGCGCCGGTCCCGCCCCGCGGGCGGATCCCCGCCAGCACGCCGCGCGCGATCAGCGCGCCCGCCGCCAGGCCGCCGAGGGCTCCGGCCAACTGGCCCGTGCCCGATGGTCCCAGCCGCCAGGCCCCGGCCGCCGCCAGCGCGATGGGCGCGAGGAACACGGCGCAGGACCCGACCACCAGCCGCCAGCCCCGCAGGGCCAGCGGATCGTCGGGGATCTCGCGTTCGGAGGCGCACTGCCCGCAGCACCCCCCCGCCCGCCCGCGTTCTCCGGCATCCTGTTCCGATCGAGCCATGAAGACCCGAACGCTAGTCAAGAACGGGCGATCGCACAAGGGCAAAGTGAGGGCCGCGAGGGCGCGGGGCGCATCGGCGATTCGTTATACCGCGCAGGCGCCACGGGCCATACGGCCGCGAGATGGCCCCGGCTCGGTCGGAGACATCGCCCCACCGATGGCTACCGGACGACCGGTAGGGCAAGCTCTCCGAGCGAGCCGGCGTGCACAGCCCATGTCGCGCACGAACCGACCTCGACGGCAACCACTCGCCGATGCGCCCGAGGGCGCGACACGCCGGGGGCGCATCGGCCGCGAGGGCTTTCTGTTTGACGCCGCCGGCGGGCCGGACTATTGGAACGCCATGAGCGATGCCTGTGCCGCGGTGCCGATGCGGTGGGTGGGACCGATCCGTTTCGCGGGGCCGGAGGTCGAGGGCGAGATCGAGATCCCGCTGGCGACCTACGAGTCGCCGCTCTGGCCGTCGGTCGCGCGCGGCGCGCGCGCGACGGCGGCGGCCGGCGGCCTCCGCGCCGTCGTGATCGACGACCGCATGGCCCGCTCGATCCTGCTCGAGGCGCCGGACGCCGTCACGGCCGCGCGGGTCCTGTCGTCCGTGCTCGGCCGGCGGGACGACGTCGCCGGCGCGGTCGCGGCGACGAGCTCGCACGCCTCGCTCCTCGATCTCCACGGACAGGTCTGCGGGAACCTGCTCTTCCTGCGCATCGAGATCGCGACCGGCGACGCGGCCGGCCACAACATGGCGACCAAGGCGGCCGACGCGGTGATGGGCCGCCTGCTGGCCGACCATCCCGCGCTGCGGCACGTCTCCGTGTCCGGGAACTACTGCTGCGACAAGAAGGTCTCGGCCGTCAACGGCATCCTCGGCCGGGGGAAGAACGTCGTCGCGGACGTCGTCCTGCCGGCGGACGCGTGCGGTCGGTTTCTGCGCGCGACGCCGGCGGCCATCGCCGCGCTGAACGTGCGGAAGAACCTCGTCGGCTCGATCCTGGCGGGGAGTGTTCGCAGCGCCAACGCGCACCATGCGAACATGCTGCTGGCCTTCTACCTCGCGACCGGGCAGGACGCGGCGAACATCGTCGAGGGCAGCCAGGGCGTCACCCATGCCGAGGCGCGGGAGGAAGGGCTGTACTTTTCCGTCACGCTGCCCAACCTCGTCGTCGGCACGGTGGGCAGCGGCAAGGATCTCCCCTTCGTGCGGGAGAACCTGCGCCGCCTCGGCGTCCTCGAACCGCGCGCCCCCGGCGCGAACGCCCGGCGGCTGGCCATCCTCGCGGCGGGCGCCGTCCTGTGCGGCGAGCTCTCGCTGCTGGCGGCCCAGACCAATCCCGGCGAGCTCATGCGCGCGCACCTGAAGCTCGAGCGCCGCGCGCCGCCGCGGACGAGATAGCCGCGCCGGCCCGGATGCCGTCGGCCCGGCGCCGGCGCCCGCCGGATCTCGAGCACGCCGAATCGCCCCCCGAACCCGTCGCGTCGCGGGTCAACTCCGGGAGCGGAGATGATCGCCTGACCTCAGCGGCCGCTGAAGCCAGGCGATCATCTCCGGATGACTTCCCGTCCACGCGCCGCCGCCGGAACCGCCTCGCATCGGCGAGGAGGAGGGCTGAATGGCGCGCCCAACCTCGTCAACCGGGACAACGGCATGGGCGGCGGCTGGCTTCCGGCGATGACGCGCGATTGGCGGCCGGGCGTTTCCGGCGGTGTGATCGCTCCACGAAGAGGATGCCGTGCGCAAACCTTCTGTTGTCCGCCTCCCTGGTCGCCATCGCCCCCGCCGGCGACTGGCCGACCTACCTGGGCGACAACACGCGACAGGGCATCTCTCCGGACCCGGTGGCGCCGGGCCTGTCGATCCGATGGATTCACGCGCCGGCCCACCCCCCCCGCGCCGGGTTTCTACCCCGAGTTGCGCGAAGAGACCCTGGCGCCGCTCGCGGGTCAACTCCGGGAGCGGAGTGATCGCCTGACCTCAGCGGCCGCTGAAGTCAGGCGATCATCTCCGGATGATCTCCCGTCCACGCGCCGCCGCCGGAACCGCCTCGCATCGGCGAGGAGGAGGGCTGAATGGCGCGCCCAACCTCGTCAACCGGGACAACGGCATGGGCGGCGGCTGGCTTCCGGCGATGACGCGCGATTGGCAGCCGGGCGTTTTCGGCGGTATGATCGCTCCATGAAGCGGATGCCGTGCGCCAGCCTTCTGTTGTCCGCCTCCCTGGTCGCCATCGCCCCCGCCAGCGACTGGCCGACCTACCTGGGCGACAATACGCGACAGGGCATCTCTCCGGACCCGGTGGCGCCGGACCTGTCGATCCGATGGATTCACACGGCGGCCCACCCCCCCGCGCCGGGTTTCTACCCCGAGTTGCGCGAAGAGACTCTGGGGCCGCAGAAACTGCTCGCGCCGCCGGTCACGTTCGACTTCGCCTTCGCGCCCGTCGTGGCCGGGGGACGGCTCTTCCTCCCGTCCTCGTCGGAGGAATCCGTCTCCTGCCTCGACGCGAAGACGGGCCGGCCGCTATGGACGTTCCACGCCGAGGGGGCCGTCCGCCTCGCGCCCGTCGTCGACGGCGGCCGCGTCTACTTCGGTTCGGACGACGGCGGCGTGTACGCGCTCGACGCCGGCGACGGCCGGCCGGTCTGGACGTTCCGCGCGGCGCCTGCCGACCTGCGCATCCTGGCCAACGGCCGATGGGCCTCGCAGTGGCCCATCCGCACGGGCGTGACGCTGAAGGACGGCCGCCTCTACGCCGCCGCCGGCCTCTTCCCGACCGCCGGCGGCACGTTCCTCTTCGCGCTCGACGCCGGCGACGGCTCGCTCGCGTGGAAGCGGCCCATCGCCCTCCCCCCGCAGGGCTACATCCTGCCGCAGGAGGGCGGGCTCTTCGTCCCGAACGGCCGCGCCGGACCGGCGGAATACCGGATCTCCGACGGCGCCCCGCGCGCCGCCGGCACCGATCTCCGCCGCGACGGGGCGGGCAGCTACACGGCGTACGTTGACGGCATGGTCGTCTACGGACCCAACGAGTACGGCGTTCTCCGTTTCCGCGTCGCGCCGCAGGACGCCGGCCCGCGCGACTACAACAACTCCCTCCTGCGCGCCATCCACGGCGGGCTGACCGGCCTCGCCGGGCGCCGCCTGCTCGTGCGCGGCGACACGGCCTGGTTCCTGCGCGCCGATCGCCTGACGGCGTACCGCGCCGCCGACTTCCGCGCCGTCCTGGACCGCAGCGCGGCGGCCTTCGCCGAACGCCAGAAGAGCCGCGTCGTCGCCGTCAAGAGCGGGGTTCAGCAGACGACCGACCGGGCCGCCGAGGAGGAACTCGCGGGCGCGGCGCTCTGGGACCGGCCCGTTCCCGGCGGTCGGGCGCTGATCATGGCCGGCGACCTCGTCGTCGTCGGCGCGTCCAACCGCGTGATGGCCGTGCGCGGCGACACGGGGGACGTCGTCCTCGACGCGCCCGTCGAGGGCGAAGCCTGGGAACTGGCCGCCGCGGAGGGATGGATCTACGCCAGCACCGGCCGCGGCCGCCTCCATGCCTTCGCCGGCGGCGCCGCCCCGGCGGCGCCGCCCCTCCCGCCGGCGCCGGCGGCGCCCGCCGCCCCGGCCCCGGACCCCCTCGCCTCCGCCGTGCGCCGGCTCCTGGGCCGGACCGACACGCGCCGCGGCTGGTGCCTCCTGCTCGGGGCCGGCGACGACGCCCTCGCCGCCGAGATCGCGCGGCAGTCCGAATTCCGCATCCTCGCCGTCGAGCGCGACGCCGCGTCGGCGGCGCGGGCCCGGGAGCGGCTGGCCGCCGCGGGCCTCTACGGCGCGCGCGTCACGGTCCACGCGTGCCCCGGCGGCGCGCTGCCCTACGCCCCCGGCTTCGCCAACCTGATCGTGTCCGGCGGTGTCTTCTCCCCGCCGGACCCGGCCGCGACGCCGCCGTTCGCCGCCGCCGACCTGCACCGGCTGCTGCAGCCGTACGGCGGGGTCCTCGCGCTGCCGCGCGGCGCGCGCGCCCGCTCGCCGGATCTCGCGGGCTGGACCGACGACGACCCCGCGGCCGGACCGTGGGACGTGCTCATCCGCGGGCCGCTGCCCGGCGCGGGCGGGTGGACGCACATGTTCGCCGACCCCGCCAACACCTCCTGCAGCGGCGACGCGCTCGTCGGCGGACGGCACTACCGCCTCCAGTGGTTCGGCGACCCGTCGCCCCCGCGCGACGCCGGCTGGCACGCGAACGGCATGGGGCCGCTGTACCGGGACGGCCGCCTGTATACGATCAAGGTCGACCGCATCGAGGCCGTCGACGCCTACAATGGCACGCCCCTCTGGAGCCTCGACATCCCCGGCGCGGCGCGCTTCAGTCCCGGCCGCGAGGGCGGCTCGGCCTGTGTCGACGCCGATTTCCTCTACGTGGCCGCGACCAACGACTGCCGCGTGCTCGACGCCTCCACCGGCCGTCCCGTCGCCGCGTTCGGCGGACCCGAACCCGACCGCGCGCTCGACTGGGGCTTCCTCGCCGTGTCGGGGGACCTCCTGTACGGGACGAAGCAGCCGGCCGGGGCCACCGCGAGCCGCCAACGGCCCCTGACGTCGATGTGGAACTCGTCGGAAGTCCGGTTCGCCCTCAGCGCCTCGCTCTTCGCGCTCGACCGACGCACCGGTGCGGTCCGCTGGCGCCGCGCCGTCCCCGGGCACGCGGCCATCAACTCGACCGTCACGATCGCGAACGGCCGGCTGTTCTTCGTTGAAACCCGCGACCCCTCGCTGGCGGCGACGGCGGACGGTTCCGTCCTGCTGCGGGACCTGACGGCCCGCGGCCTCTGGCTGGTCGCCCTCGACGCGGAATCCGGCGCGCCGCAATGGGAACAGCCCTTCCCGTTCGATACGCGGACGATGCTCTACCTCTCCGCGCGCGGCGGCCTGCTGCTCGCGTCCGGCGCCCACTGCACCGGGCCGCTGGCCGACGCCCCGCCCCACGAGCGGGCGACGTCGGCGCTCGCGTCGGTCTTCACGGACAAGACGGTGAAGGAACTCGCCGCGCTCGCCGCGGAGACGCGGATCCGCTTCCTCTTCCAGGCCCGCGACGCCGCGACGGGCGCGGTCCGCTGGGAACGGGCGTATGCGTCGGGCGGCCTGCTCGGCGCGCAGCACAACTTCAACGTGAGCCATCCGGTCTGGACGACGGAGGCCATCTTCCACGCGCCGGCGGAGCAGCATCTCGTCCGGATCGAACCCGCGACCGGCGAGTTGAAGGAGTACCCCCAGATTCGCCGCGGCAAGGGCTGCGCGACGCCCACGGCCTCCGACCGCGCCATCTTCTACCGCAGCCTGGCGATCGCCTCGTTCGACATCGCGAGCGAGCGGCAGTTCTACCTGTCGTCCGTCACCCGTCCCTCGTGCTGGATGAGCATCCTGCCGGCCGGCGGGCTCGTGCTCATGCCGGAGTACAGCTTCGGCTGCAACTGCGCGTTCCCCCTGCAGACCTCGGTGGCGATGTATCCCGCCGAAGGCCCGCCGCCGGCCGACTGGGGCGTCGACCTGAACTTCACCGAGGGCGGCCGCGGCGGGAACGAGTAGTCGGTCCGACGGTCGGGACAGTCAGACGGTCGGACAGTCCGACAGTCGGGACAGTCCGACGGTCGGGACGGTCCGACAGTCAGACGGTCGGGACAGTCGGACGGTCCGACGGTCAGACAGTCAGACGGTCGGACAGTCCGACAGTCGGGACAGTCAGACGGTCCGACGGTCAGGACGGTCGGGACGGTCGGGACAGTCAGACGGTCAGACAGTCGGGACGGTCAGACAGTCAGACGGTCCGACGGTCCGACAGTCAGACAGTCCGACGGTCAGACGGTCAGACGGTCAGACGGTCGGGACGGTCCGACAGTCCGACGGTCGGGACGGTCCGACAGTCCGACAGTCCGACAGTCAGACGGTCAGGACGGTCCGACGGTCTGACAGTCAGACGGTCGGACGGTCCGACGGTCAGGCAGCCGGGACGGTCCGACGGTCAGACAGTCCGACGGCCCGACGGACAGCGGCCCCCGGCGCGCGGGGCGGCGCAACCGGCGGAGTCCAGCGCCCCGCGCCGCCGTCTCAAGCAGGAAACGGCCAGGGACGCGCACCGGGCGCGCCGGGCGCATTGCGTCCTCGTCCCGATCGCGCTACGCTCCGATCCGCCGGCCGCCGTGGGGGATGGCGGCCGGGAACGCATGAACCGCACTGAAACGCACGGCCGCCGGTGGATGACGCCCGACGCGGATGCCGCGCGCGTGGGCGATCTGGCGGGCGCGCTCGCCCTCCCCGCGCCGATCGTGCGCGCGCTGCTGCACCGCGGGCTCGGCGATGCCGCCGCCATCGACCGCTACCTTCGCCCGCGGTTGAGCGATCTCGGCGATCCCTTCGCGCTGCCCGACATGGCGCCGGCGGTCGACCGCGTCTGGCGCGCCATCGACGCGGGCGAACGCATCGTCGTCCACGGCGACTACGACGTCGACGGCGTGGCCGCCACGGCGCTCCTCACGCGCGCGCTGCGCGGACTGGGCGCGGACGCGCAGTCGTTCCTGCCGCGGCGGATGGACGACGGCTACGGCCTGCAGGAGGACACGGTCGACCGCTGCGTCACCGAGCTCGGCGCCCGCCTGCTGGTGACCGTCGACAGCGGCACGAACGCCGACGCGGCCGTCCGTCGGGCCGCCGCGCAGGGCGTCGACGCCGTGGTGACCGACCACCACGAGCCGCACGGCGCGCTCGCGCCCGCGGTCGCGGTCGTCAATCCCCGCCGCGCGCCCGACGCCCCGTGGAGCGACCTCGCCGGCGTGAGCGTCGCCTTCAAGCTCGCGCATGCGCTGGTCAAGCGCGGCCGGGACGCCGGGCGCCCCGCCGCCGCCGCGCTCGACCTCCGCGGCGACCTGCCGCTCGTCGCGCTCGGGACGATCGCCGACATCGTCCCCCTCCGCCGCGAGAACCGCATCCTCGCGCGGTTCGGTCTCGACGAGATGACCCGCGCGCCGTCGGCGGGCCTCTCGGCGCTCATCGCGAAGGCGGGCGTGCGGCCGCCGATCGACGGCGAACACGTCGGCTATTACCTCGGCCCCCGCCTCAACGCGGCCGGCCGCCTCGGGACGGCGGAGGCCTCCCTCGAGCTGCTCCTGACGGAGGACCCCGCCCGGGCCCGCGCGCTCGCCGAGGAACTCGATCGCGCCAACCGCGAGCGGCAGGACGTGGAGAACGGGATCCTCGCCGAGGCGGTCGCGCAGGTGGAGGCGGCGTTCCGGCCGGAGCGCGACTACGCGATTGTGGCGGCGGCGCGCGGCTGGCATCCCGGCGTGATCGGCATCGTCGCCAGCCGGCTGGTCTCGCGCTTCCGCCGGCCGGCGGTGGTGATCGCCCTCGACGGCGCGGGCGGCGGCCGCGGCTCGTGCCGCAGCGTGCCGGACCTGAACCTGGTCGAGTCGCTCGCCGAGTGCGAGGCGCACCTCCGCCGCTTCGGCGGGCACGCGATGGCGGCGGGGCTGGAGATCGAGGAGGCGGCCGTCGGCGCGTTCCGCGAGGCGCTGAACGCCGTCGCCGCGCGGCGGCTGGCCGGAATCGATCTGCGTCCCGTGGAGACGATCGACGCCTGGATCTCGCTGAACGAGGCGGACGAGTCCCTGCTGGGGCACATCGACGCCATGAGGCCCTTCGGCTGCGGGAATCCCGCGCCCGTATGGGCGACCTCCGGCGCCCGGCTGCTCCGCCCTCCCCGCGTCGTCGGCACCCGGCACCTGAAGTTGTGCGTCGCGACGGCCGGATCGCCGATCGAGGCGATCGCGTTCGGGATGGCCGGCCGGGCGATTCCCGAAGGTCCGATCGACATCGCCTTCCGGCTCCAGCGCAACACCTTCAACGGCGCCACGCGCCTCCAGCTCAACGTCCGCGACCTGCGCGCGTCGGCCGGTTGATCACCGGGCCGCCGGCCCGACGGCCCGCCATTCCGCTGGCCAGCGCGGGGCGCGTGGCCTAGATTGCACGCCCGGACCCGAACGGAAGGACACGGCATGAAGATTCTGGTCACCGGCGCGGATCTGCCCTTCGGCGGGGCGGTCGCGCGTCATCTGGCGTCGAACCACGAGGTCCGCTCCGCCGGCCGTGGGCCCTCGGCCGATGCGCCGTCCTACGCCGCCGCCGACTGGCGGCGGCCCGACACGGCCGAGGCGCTCGCGAGGGGCGTCGACGCGCTGGTCCACGCGGCGCATTTCGAGGCGCCCGTTGCGCCCGGCTGGCGCGGCGAGGACGATGCGATCGAACGCGCGACGCTGGGCACCTACGCGCTGGTCCGCGCGGTGCGCGAGGCCGGCGCGGATCGCATCGTCGGCATCGGCTCGCTGCGCATCTTCGACGCGTATCCGGAGAACTACCTCATCGACGAGATGTGGAAGCCGCGCCCGAGGCCCGAGCCGG
>Ga0233425_10005517_pt1 | contig 19880 bp, 14 predicted proteins | sample Watercolumn_Towu_2_FD_181712 | JGI IMG/M metagenome (GOLD analysis project Ga0233425, IMG submission 181712) | Freshwater microbial communities from Lake Towuti, South Sulawesi, Indonesia - Watercolumn_Towuti2014_140_MG | ecosystem: Environmental > Aquatic > Freshwater > Lake | place... | reverse complement strand
CTCGGCAATGGCTACAACAGCGCCAACGGCAAGGCGGTCCTCTATGTGGTGTTCATCGCCGACGGCATCGACGGTACCTGGAGCAGCGGGGACTACATCAAGCTGGTCGCCGACTCGCCGACTGCCGCGGACAACGGCCTGTCCACCCCGGTGCCCATCGACACCGATGGCGACGGCTTCGTCGACACCGTCTACGCCGGCGACCTGAAGGGCAACATGTGGAAATTCCTCATCGGTCCCAACGCCAGCGACAACACCGTGACGATCACCAACACCTCTTGGAAGGTGGCCTTCTCCAACGCCAACTGCGGCGCCACCACGCCCAGCACCTGCAACCCCCTGTTCATCGCCAAGAACAGCAGCAACCAGATCCAGCCCATCGTCTGGCCGGCCGAGGTCACGCTTCACCCCATCAGCGGACAGCTGGTGATGTTCGGCACGGGCAAGTACCTGGAAAGCAGCGACAACAGCAATACCCAGGTGCAGAGCCTGTACGGCATCTGGGACCAGCACACCAGCAATAGCGTGCCTGCGCCGCCGTCGCCGTTCTCGCCCACCGCCACCGTGTCCCGCGCCAACCTGTTGCAGCAGACCATCACCTTCCAGTCCATCAGCAACGGCACCACCACCAGCACCTTCCCGGTGGCAAGCTCCAATGCCATCAACTACCCGACCCACAAGGGCTGGTATATCGACCTGACCACCTATTCCAAGGAGCGGGCCACGGGCGTACCCAAGCTGATCAACGGCGTCATCAACTTCACGTCGCTGATTCCCTCCGTGTCGCCCTGTGACGCGGGCGGCGACGGCTGGGAATATGCCCTGTCCTACTACAACGGCGGCCTGATCAGTTTCCCGATGTTCGCCACCAATGCCGCGACAGTCGCCGCGAGCACCACCCTCGTCAGCGGCTTCCACGTGGGCGCCACCATCGGCGGCGTGACCTTCATTCCCGGCATCTCCGGCAACACGGGCGTGATGATCTGGCAGAACCTGACCGGTACCGGCGGCGGCGGCTCAGGCCCGGGCGCCGGCGGAACCGGCGTGTCGCTCGGCGCCAACCTGCAAAGCCGCGTGAGTTGGCGGGAAATCGTGCAATGAAGGAACGGACCATGGACTCCAAACACCCCCTTCCCCTTCCCGCGGTCCTCGTGCCGCGAGTCGGCGGCGTGACGATGATCGAACTGCTGATCGTGATCCTGGTTCTCGGCATCCTGACGGCCATCGCCGTGCCTTCCTACCAGGAGCACGTGGCCCGGTCCAACCGGGCCGAGGCCAAGGGCATCCTTCTGGAAACAGCGCAGTTCATGGAACGCAACTACACCGTCGCCAACCGCTACGACTTGGACGGCGCGGGCAATGCCACCGTGCTGCCGTTCGCCACCTCACCGAAACCCGGTGGCGGCGCCGCGAAATACAACATTACCGCCGCCTACGGCGCCGCCCCCGCTCAGACATTCACCCTCACCGCCACCCGTACAGGCAGCATGGCCACCGATGCCTGCGGCGACCTGACCGTGGATCAGACCGGGACGCGGGGTCTGGCCAACAATTCACTGACCGTGGCTGAGTGCTGGGGCCGCTGAACCGCTTGCCGATTCCGCGCGTCCGCTCAGCACACTTTCCTAGCACAAGTCTTTTTTTTTGCTAGAATCCGCGCGATCGATCGGTGTGTGACCGCACGCCGATTGATTTTTCGACATGTTGATCAACTTTGTAAGGGAACACATCAATGAAATATTCCGTCCTGCTCGCCGCCCTGCTCGCCGTTTCTCTGACCGCCTGCGGTAAGAAAGAACAACCCGCTCCGGCTCCCGAAGCCGCTGCTCCGGCTCCCGCTGCTCCGGCCCCCGCTGCTCCGGCTCCGGCCCCCGCTGCTCCGGCCGACGCCGCTGCTCCGGCTCCCGCTGCTCCGGCCCCCGCTGCTCCCGCCAAGTAATCGGCGAACGCGGTATGAAAACCGGCCTTCGGGCCGGTTTTTTTTCGCCCCCACGTCCGACGCAGACGGGATGCGGCCGTCGCCAATAACTCGTCACACGTGTCCGAGGGCGATCAATACGCCCGCTCAAGCGGTTGACATCACTCTGTAATCAATTGTTTTAATTGGATAATTAAGATGGCATGGATACTGCTCATGTTTGATCAGACTACACACAAGGCTGGAGAACGAAATGCGCAAGTCCAACATGTTGCTGGCGGCGATGGCCGGACTGATGGCCTGCACGGGGGTATTCGCCGCATCGATCAAGGTCGACGGCAATCTGGTCGATGATTGGAAAATCAATCCTGCCACTTGGCAGACCAGCAAGCCGCATGTGCAGACGGCCATCGAGGACCAGACCGGTTCCGGTGCCTTCTACCTCGCCCCCGGCTGGGGCGGCCAGGCCTACGATGCCGAGGCGCTCTATGCGCTGATCGAGGGCAACACCCTGTTCATCGCGCTGGCCACCGGCCATAACCCCAATACCGCCAACAATCCCGGGGCCAACAGCTATGGCGCCGGCGATTTCGCCATCGACTTCGGCAAGAACGGCAGCTACGAGGTCGGCATCAACGTCAAGCCCGGCCGGGACACGTTCGGCGTGGCGGGCGGCGTCTACAAGAACCCGACCTGGGCCCTGGGCCTGTGGAACACCAACGGACAATACGATCCCGCGCATCCGGACACGAAGCACCCCACCTCCCTGACCGCCGGCACCTATGTGGGCCTGGCCGAACTGGCGATCAGCGCCGGAAAGACCGGCTATGGCGCCAAGGCCAGCGATGTGCATTACTTCTACGAGTTCGGCCTCAGCCTGGATCTGCTGCGAAATGCCGGCTGGCAAGGCGAGTCCTTCGACATCCACTGGACCGAGAACTGTGCCAACGACAGCATCATGGTCGACCCGCCCGGGGGCCAAGTCCCGGAACCCGGCACCCTGGCCCTGCTGCCGCTGGGCCTGGTGAGCCTGGCCGCCATGCGCCGCCGCAAGTCGGCCTGAGGGACCGGGCTACAAGGCTCGGGCCATTCGCCCCACGGCCTCCCGGATCCGCTCCAGGGAGGTGGTGTAGGCGAAGCGGACATGCCGGCTCGCCGCATGCGAGCCGAAATCCGTCCCCGGGGTGATGGCCACCCCGGCTTCCAGAAGCAGTTTCTCGGCCAGTGCTTCCGCGTCCATACCGAACGCCTCGATGCCCGCATAGACATAGAAGGCCCCCTGCGGCGCCGCGCCGACCCGAAACCCCAGCCGCTCCAGTTCTGGCAGCAACCAGTCCCGGCGCTCGCGCAGTTCCACCTTCCTTTGCTCCAGCAATCGGCGCGTGCTGGGCGCCAGCGCCGCCAGTGCGGCGTGCTGGGCCACGGTGGGCGCGGACAGGAAGATGTTCTGTGCCAGCCGGTCGATGGCGGGCATCAGGGACTCCGGCGCCAGCAACCAGCCCAGGCGCCAGCCGGTCATCAGCCAGTACTTGGAGAAGCTGTTGAGGACGATGACGTCCTCGTCCAGTCCCGCAGCGGTGGGCGGTGACCCCGCATAAACCAGCTCGTGGTAGATCTCGTCGACGATCAGCCGGCCGCCCTTCTCCCGCACCAGGGCATGGATGGCGCGCAACTCCGCTTCGGGGATGAGCGTGCCGGTGGGGTTGCCGGGGTTGGCCACCAGCACGCCCCGGGTCCTGGGGCCCCAGTGCCTCGCGACCAGGTCGGCGGTGAGCTGGTAACCGGTCTCCGGCCCCACTGGTACGCCCACGCCCCGCGCTTCCACCAGGCGGGCGAAATGGCGGTTGCAGGGATAGCCCGGGTCGGCCAGCAGCACTTCCTCGCCAGGGTCGAACAGGGCCGCCATCACCAGCAGCAGGGCACCGGAGGCGCCGGGGGTGACGCAGACCCGGCTTTCCGACACCTCGACGCCGTGCCGCGCCCGGTAGTAACCGGCGATGGCCTGCCGCAGCGCGGGCAGGCCCAGCGCCGGTGTGTAATGCGTATGGCCGGCGCGGAGGGCGTTGATGCCGGCCTCGACGACGGGTTCTGGGGTGGGGAAGTCCGGCTCTCCCACCTCCATGTGGATGATGTCCCGGCCCTGGGCCTGCAATTCCCGGGCCCGGCCCAGGATGGCCATGACCCGGAAAGGCTCGATCTCCAGGGCGCGGCGGGCGGTCAAGGTAAGACCTTGCTGTTGTCCACGAAGGAACACGAAATAACACGACAGAAACCCCGGACGCGGTGAAGGTTCAGGTCGGCAAAGCCCGAAACCCATCCTTCCCGCCGGGAAATATTCGTGTTCTTTCGTGTTCTTTCGTGGACCCGATCCTTCTCCATGGCATCAATCCAGGTGCTCGTCGATGAACTGACGCACGAAGTGCTCCGGCTTGGCGCCGTGGAAACGGTCGACCACCTCGCCCTGCTTGTACAGCAGCACCGTGGGGAAGCCGCGGGCGCCGTTGCGGCCGGCGATCTTCATGTTGTCGCCCTCGTCCACCTCCACCTTGGCGAGCTTCACCCGGCCGTCGTAGGCGGGGACCACGCGGGTCAGCACCGGCGTCAGGAAGTGACAGGGGCCGCACCAGTCGGCCCACAGGTCCACCAGTACCAGCTGGAAATGGGAGGCCTCCACGACGTCCTGCTCGAAGTGGTGCAGGTCGGTGTCGATGATGCACTGGCCAGCACAGGCCTTGTCGTGCTGGTGGTCATGGTGTTGCAGGGTCATGGCTGAAGGCTTCCAGTCGCTTTAACGGGTCTTGACGATAGAAACGCCGCATCTGCGCATAGACGGCGGGATACTCCGCCGCCAGCAGGTCCGGCAGCTCGAAGAAATATTCCGAGAGCACGGCGAAGAATTCCGCCGGGCTTTCCGAGGCATAGGGGTCCAGATCCAGTTCACGGCCCACGCGCTCGGCGTGGTCCACGCGCCGGCAGAAATCGGCGTAGGCGGGTTCGAAGGCCGCGGCCCAGCCGGCGGCGGCCATGTCGGAATGCAGGGGTGGCAGGCCGTCCACGGCGCCGTTCTTCATGTCCAGCTTGTGGGCGAACTCGTGAACGACCACGTTGTAGCCGTCCCGCCAGCCGGAAGCGGCCACGTCGTCCAGGGACAGGATGAGGGGGCCGCCTTCCCAGGCCTCGCCGGACAGGGGCTGGCGCACCCGGTGCACGACGCCGAAGTCGTCGGTGACCTCCCGCTCGGGGACGAACTGCTCGGGGTAGAGGATGATTTCGTTCCAGGTTCCGTACCAGCTGGCGCCCAGGTTCAGCACCGGCAAGGCGGCCTGGGCGGCGACGGCAGCAATGTCCCGGCCGGCGGGCTCGGCGCCGGAGACGGGGGTGATGGTCTTCTCCGCCAGCAACCGTTCCGCCAGGGTCCGCAGGGTGGCGCGCTCATTATCACCCAGGCCATCAAACACAGGCATTTCCAATACTGTCCTCCAGTCTTCCTCGGCTGGTATCGGCGTGGACACCGGCTTGCCGAACAGGGCTTGGAAGATGCCGGCCATGTCCGAGGCTGACTTACGAGCCTTCCCGGGCCGCCCGCTTGCGCTCGTGCTCGTTGAGGAAGCGCTTGCGGATGCGGATGGTCTTGGGGGTGACTTCCACCAACTCGTCGTCCGCGATGAACTCGATGGCCTTCTCCAGGCTCATGTCGATAGGGGGCACCAGGCGCACGGCTTCGTCGGTGCCGGAGGCGCGCACGTTGGTGAGCTGCTTGCCCTTGATGGGGTTCACCACCAGGTCGTTCTCGCGGCTGTGGATACCGATGACCATGCCTTCATACAACTTGTCGCCCGGGTTGACGAACATGCGGCCACGGTCCTGGAGCTTCCACAGGGCATAGGCCACCGCCTCGCCGTTCTCCTGGGAGATCAGCACGCCGTTGCGGCGTTCGGCGACGCCGCCCTCCTTGATCGGCGCGTATTCGTCGAACACGTGGGAGAGCAGGCCGGTGCCCCGGGTCATGTTCATGAATTCGCCCTGGAAGCCGATGAGGCCCCGGGCGGGAATGCGGTACTCGATACGCACCCGGCCGCGGCCGTCCGGCACCATGTCCTGCATGTCGCCCTTGCGCAGGCCCAGGCTTTCCATGACGGCACCCTGGTGGCCCTCTTCCACGTCCACGGTAAGCTGCTCGTAGGGTTCCAGCTCGACGCCGTCGATGATCTTCTTCACCACCCGGGGCCGGCCCACGGCCAGTTCGTAGCCCTCGCGGCGCATGTTCTCGATGAGGATGGACAGGTGCAGTTCGCCCCGGCCGGACACGTCGAAGATGTCCGCGTCCTTGGTGTCGTGCACGCGCAGGGCCATGTTGGTGAGCAGTTCCTTGTGCAGGCGGTCGCGGATCTGGCGGCTGGTGACGAACTTGCCCTCGGTACCCGCCAGTGGGCTGGAATTCACCATGAACTGCATGGACAGGGTGGGTTCATCGATCTTGAGCAGGGGCAGGGCCTCGGGCTGGTCCGGGTCGGTGATGGTGGCGCCCAGCACCAGATCCTCGATGCCGGTGATCTGCACGATGTCGCCGGCCAGACCCTCGTCCAGCTCGACCTTGTTCAGGCCCTGGTAGCCGAACACCTGGCCCACCTTGGCCTTCACCGGGACGCGCTCGTGCTCGGCCATCTCCTCGTCGGTGCCGAACAGCACCAGCACGGGCTGGCCGGTCTTGACCTTGCCGCGCTGGATGCGGCCGACGCCGATGCGCCCCACGTAGCTGTTGTAGTCCAGGGCGGAAATCTGCAATTGCAGGGGCGCGTCCGCATCGGTGGCGGGCGGCGGCACGTGCTTCAGCACGGTCTCGAACAAGGGTTTCATGTCCACCCGGGGCTGATCGAGCTCCAGGGCGGCCCAGCCGTTGAGACCGGAGGCGTAGACGATGGGAAAGTCCATCTGCTCATCGGAAGCACCCAGCTTGTCGAACAGGTCGAAGGTCAGGTTGACCGCGTTGTCGGCATCGGCGCCGTCCCGGTCCACCTTGTTCACCACCACGATGGGCTTGAGCCCCAGGGCCAGGGCCTTCTTGGTGACGAAGCGGGTCTGGGGCATGGGGCCTTCCACCGCATCGACCAGCAGCAGAACGCCGTCAACCATGCCCAGCACCCGTTCCACCTCGCCGCCGAAGTCGGCGTGGCCGGGAGTGTCGACGATGTTGATGTGGACCCCCTCGTAATTCACCGAGGTGTTCTTGGCCAGGATGGTGATGCCCCGTTCCTTTTCCAGGTCGTTGGAATCCATGACCCGCTCGGACACCTGCTGGTGGGCGGCGAAGGTGCCGGACTGGCGCAGGAGCTGGTCCACCAAGGTGGTCTTGCCGTGGTCGACGTGGGCGATGATGGCGATGTTGCGAAGGGCGCGGGACATGGGGCTAAGTTCTTATCAGCAAAGCCGAATATTCTACACCGCCCCCGTTTCCCGAACCGCTCCGGACGGATTCGAGAGCGAAAAATACTAGGCGCCTGTGTCAGCCACGGGCCGGACCCGGGATGCCGCCTCCTTGGCCCGGGCACGGGCTTCCGCCACGTCCTTGCCCTCGGCCAGGGCCACGCCCATGCGCCGGCGTTCGAAGGACATCGGCTTGCCGAACAGGCGCAGGTCGGATCCTGGCACCCGCAGGGCCGCGTCCACCCCCTCGTAGCGGATGCCCCCGGCCTCGACACCGCCATAGATCACCGCCGAGGCGCCGGCATTGCGCAGCGAGACGTCCACCGGCAGGCCCAGGATGGCGCGGGCGTGCAGCTCGAACTCGCTCTGGCGCTGGGTCGCCAGGGTCACCAGGCCAGTGTCGTGGGGGCGGGGGCTGACCTCGGAGAACCACACCTCGTCCCCCTTCACGAAGCACTCCACCCCGAAGATGCCCAGCCCGCCCAAGTCGTCGGTGACTGCCTTGGCGATCTGCCGGGCCCGAGCCAGGGCCTTGGGACTCATGGGCTGGGGCTGCCAGCTTTCCACATAGTCGCCCTTCACCTGGATGTGGCCGATAGGCTCGCAGAAATGGGTTTCGGGCTTGCCGTCGGTCCCCAGTGCCCGCACAGTCAACTGCGTGATCTCGTAGTCGAAGGCCACCACCCCCTCGGCGATGACCCGGCCCTTGTTTACCCGGCCGCCGGCATTGGCGTAGTCCCAGGCCTTGGCCAGTTCCTCCGGGGCGTCCACACGGCTTTGGCCCTTGCCGGAGGAGGACATGACCGGCTTGATGATGCAGGGATAGCCGATGCCGGCCTTCCCTTCCACCGCCGCTTTCAATTCCTCGAAGGTGTCGGCGAAGGCATAGCTGGAGGTGGGCAGCTTCAGCACTTCCGCGGCCAGGCGGCGGATCCCTTCCCGGTTCATGGTCAGGTTGGCCGCCCGCGCGGTGGGCACCACCCGGCAGACGCCGGCGGCTTCCAGCTCCAGCAGGGTTTCCGTGGCGATGGCCTCGATCTCCGGCACCACGATGGCGGGCTTTTCCGAATCGACGAGCCGGGCCAGCACGTTGCCGTCGCTCATGTCGATGGTCTGGGCCCGGTGCGCCACCTGGTGGCCGGGAGCGCCGTCGTAGCGGTCCACGGCGATGACTTCGACGCCCAGGCGCTGCAGGGCGAGGATGACTTCCTTGCCCAGTTCCCCCGCCCCCAGCAGCATGACCCGGGTGGCGGACGGCGAAAGCGGCGTGCCGATATGCATAAAACTCTCCTCTCTTGCACCTTTTCGGTGCCACATCATCGAGTGCGCGGCTTATAGTTGCGGGCGAAGCTTACCGTATGAGCCTGACCATGCGCGCCTACCCGTTCCTGAGCATTGCCCTCGCCAGCTGCCTTGCGGCGGGATCCGCATCCGCCGCCGACTGGCTCTATCTCACCGTGCCGGGCGATACCCTCATAGGCATCGGCCAGCAGTACCTGAAGAAGCCCCAGGACTGGCCCAAGGTGCAAGTCGCCAACACCGTGGCCGACCCCAAGCACCTGCCGGCCAATACCCGCATCAGGATTCCTGTCGAACTGCTGAAGCTCACCCCGGCCCCGGTCACCGTGACGGCGGTGAACGGCAACGTGCGCGTGAAGACTGCCGACGGCCCCTTCCAGGCATTGGCTGCCAACACCCAGCTCAAGGGGGGCGAGACCGTGCTTACCGGACCGGGCGGCAGCGCCGCCTTCCGCTTCGCCGACGGCACCACCCTGACCCAGCAGGCCTCCAGCAAGCTCGTGTTCGGCCGCCTCGCCGCCTACGGCAAGACCGGCATGGTCTCCACCGAACTCAGCCTGGACAGCGGCCGGGTGGAAGCCAGCGCCGCCCGACAGCAGGCCCCGGCGGGGGGCTTCAGCGTGCGCACCCCGGTGGCGGTGGCGGGCCTGCGCGGCACCGGTTTCCGCCTGAATGTTTCCGAGGATGGCCGGCGCCTGGCCAGTGAAGTGCTCGAAGGCGCGGTGGCCGTGGCCTCCCAGGGCAAGGAGGTGCGCGTGGAAGGCGGCTTCGGCACCGTCGCCGAGGCGGGCAAGCCGCCGGCGGCGCCCCGGGCTCTGCGCCCCAAGCCCAATCTGGCTGGCTTGCCGGCCAAGATCCTGAGCCTGCCGCTCAGCTTCACCTGGCAGCCCAACATGCCCGCCGCCGCCTGGCGCGCCCAGGTCGCCGCCGACGCGGAGTTCCGGAGCGTCCTGCTGGAAGGCCTGTTCGCCGGCCCCACCGCCCGGTGGGACACGGACTTGCCGGACGGCGATTACTTCCTGCGGGTACGGGCGGTGGACGAAGCCGGCCTGGAGGGCTTCGACAGCCTGCATGCCTTCACGCTGGACGCCCACCCCTTGCCGCCCCAGCTCAGCGCGCCGACGCCGTCCGAACGCCTGTACCGCAACGAGGCGGCCCTGGAATGGGCGGCGGCGGTGGGCGCCCAGGGCTACCTGCTGCAAATCGCGCCGACGCCGGACTTCAGCGGCGACGTGCGGGAGCATCGCCTGCCGGCCATACTGCGCCACGTCCTGACCTTGTCCGACGGGGACTGGCACTGGCGGGCGGCCAGCCTGGACGAGGCCGGTCAGCCTCACCTCTGGAGCCCGGCCCGTTCCTTCAAGATCCAGCCCCTGCCTGGCGCCCCCGCCGGCGGTGAAGCCCGGGCCGACAGCGGCCTCGCGCGCTTTTCCTGGAGCGCGGCCAAGGGCGCGGCCCGCTATGGCCTGGAAGTCAGCGGCGGCAGCGAGATGAAGGCGCCGGTCCTGACCCGGGAAACCGAAAAGACCGCCATCGCCGAGGCCCTGCAACCCGGCAAGTACTACTGGCGCGCCCGCGGCCTGGAGGCCGACGGCCAGGCCGGCGCCTGGAGCCAGGCCAGCCCGGTGATCCTGCCGCCGAAAACGCCCACCGCCCTGGCGGCGCGGATGGAGGGTGACCAACTGCTTGCCGGCTGGCAGGGCGAGGCCGTCGCATACCGGGTGGAACTGGCCAGGGATGCCCGTTTCTCTTCCCTCGCCTTCCGGCAGACGCTGACCGAGGCGAAGCTGTCGACAGCCAGGCCGGAACCCGGCGAGTACTGGCTGCGCGTCACCGCCCTCGGCGTCGAAGGGGTGGAAAGCCCGCCCAGCGCCGCACTGCCCGTCACCGTGGAGCGGGACATTCCCTGGTGGCTTCTGGTCTTCCTGATCCCGTTGTTCTGAGGCAGCCCCCCCTCGACGCATGCATCCCGCACCATGACATCCCCCTCCGAAGCGCTGCTGACCCATCTCATTGCCATCACCGAGCAACGCGATCAGCTCTCCCTGGAAACGGGCCTGTACCAGGCCTGCGAGGAGCTGTTCCAGCCGGACATCCTCGTTTCACTGGAATGGATCCTCGCCGGAGACGGCCATCAGGTCATCGTTCACCCGAACCATCGCGCGGATTCGCTGCCCGAGGCGGTGAGGGAGGCGACCCGGACCCTGTTCCTGGATGTGCGGCGCGTGGCCGGCGACACGGGGACCGACTACCTGCTCATGCCCGTCGACGCCATGGCCGAAAACGCCCATCGCGTCCTGGTGCTTCGAAAGACCGCCTGGACCGACACGGAGGCGCGCATGGCCCAGGGCATGCTGCGGGTGTATCAGAACTTCCTGCGCCTGCTCAACGACAGCGAGAAAGACACCCTGACCGGACTGATGAACCGCAGGCGCCTGGAGAAGCATCTTGGGGCACTGCTTGCCTCGCGCCACAAGGGTCGACGCGGGGATGACCAGCGGCGCAGGGACTTTCTCGCCGTGCTGGACATCGACCACTTCAAGCGCGTCAACGACACCTTCGGCCACCTTTTCGGGGACGAGGTGCTGCTTGCCTTCGCCAACCTGATGCGGCAATCGCTGCGCGAGGGGGACAACTGCTACCGCTACGGAGGCGAGGAATTCGTCATCCTGCTGCGGGAACTGTCCAGGGAGCAGGTCATGAGTGTGCTGGAACGGCTGCGCGGCCACGTGGCCAACCACGTCTTCCCCCAGGCCATGCATATCACGGTCAGCATCGGCTTCACCCAGGTCGGAGGGCAGCAGTTTCCCGCCGAAATCGTCGAGGAGGCCGACCGTGCGCTCTACTATGCCAAGAACCACGGCCGCGACCAGGTCCGGGAATTCCAGGCCCTGAGCCGGGCCGGCGAGATCGAGATGCCCGAGGCCAGCGGTTCGGTGGAAATGTTCTGAGCCGGGAATCCCGCCGCCTTACCCCACCCATTTGCGCGCGTTGCGGAACAGGCGCAGCCAGGGACCGTCCTCCTTCCAGCCGTCCGGCCGCCAGGAATGCTGCACGGCGCGGAACACCCGCTCCGGGTGGGGCATCATGATGGTGAAGCGGCCGTCCGGGGTGGTGAGGCCGGTGATGCCCTTCGGTGAGCCGTTCGGGTTCAGCGGATAGTCCTCGGTCTTGCGTCCGCGGTTGTCCACGAAGCGCAGGCAGACTTCCGCCGCCTTGCGCTGGGCCTTGGCGTCGAACACCGCCCGGCCCTCGCCGTGGGCCACCACGATGGGCATGCGGGAGCCCGCCATGCCGTCGAACAGGATGGACGGGGTTTCCGGCACTTCCACCATGACGAAACGGGCCTCGAACTGCTCCGACAGGTTGCGTTCAAAGCGGGGCCAGTGCTCGGCGCCGGGGATGATGTCCTTCAGCCGGCTCATCATCTGGCAGCCGTTGCACACCCCCAGGGCGAAGCTGTCGGCCCGCTCGAAGAAGGCCTGGAACTCGTCCCGGGCCCGGGGGTTGTGGAGGATGGACGCGGCCCAGCCGCCCCCCGCCCCCAGCACGTCGCCGTAGGAGAAACCGCCGCAGGCGGCCAGGCCCTTGAAGCCCTTCAGCTTCACCCGGCCGGCCAGGATGTCGCTCATGTGCACGTCCACCGGCGCGAAGCCGGCCCGGTGGAAGGCGGCCGCCATCTCCACCTCGCCGTTGACGCCCTGCTCGCGGAGGATGGCCACCTTGGGCTGGACCCGCTTCCTTTTCACGTAGGGAGCGGCAACGTCCTCGTTCAAGTCATAGCTCAGCTTGGCGCGCAAACCCGGATTCTTCTTCGCCGTGAGGGCCTTGATTTCCTGTTCGGCGCAGGCCGGGTTGTCGCGCAGGGCCTGCATGCGGTAACTGGTCTCCGACCAGGCGAAAAGCAGGTCGGCCCGGGCCTCGTCGAACACGGCCACGCCTTCCCGCAGGATGCGGAGCCGATCCACCTTGTTGGGAGCGCCGATGATGTAGAACTCGTCGCGCAGGTCGGCCTCCAGGATGGCATCCATGACCGCGCGGGTGTCGCTCTTGCGTACCTGGACCACGGCCCCCAGTTCCTCGTTGAAGAGGATGCCGAACAGGCGGCTGGTGTAAGGCTCGTGGGGATCGGGCGCGTCCACCACGTCTTCCATGATGTCGTCGTGGATGCGGTGGTACCTGAGCTCGTCCACGTCCAGGTCTACCCCGCAGCGGCCGGCGAAGGCCATCTCGCACAGGGTGGCGAACAGGCCGCCGTCGGCCCGGTCATGGTAGGCCAGCAGCTTGCCCTCGGCGTTCAGCTTCTGGATCAGGGCGAAGAAGGTCTTCAGCCGGGCGGGCTCCTCCAGGTCCGGACAGGCATTGCCCAGTTCACCATAGACCTGGCCCAGGACGCTGCCGCCCAGGCGGTTCTGGCCCCGGCCCAGGTCGAACAGGATCAGGTCCGTCTCGCCCTGGTCGGTGCGCAGTTGCGGCGTCAGGGTACGGCGCGCATCGGCACAGGGGGCGAAGGCGGTGATGATCAGGGACAGGGGCGAGACCACAGCCTTCTTCTCCCCGTTCTCCTCCCACAGGGTGCGCATGGACATGGAGTCCTTGCCCACGGGTATGCTGATGTCCAGGGCCGGGCACAACTCCTTGCCCACCGCCTTCACCGTGTCGAACAGGGCGGCGTCCTCGCCCGGGTGGCCGGCGGCAGCCATCCAGTTGGCGGACAAACGCAGGTCGGAAAGGTCGTTCACCGCCGCCGCGGCGAGGTTGGTAATGGCCTCGCCCACCGCCATGCGCCCGGAGGCGGCCGCATCGATGAGGGCCACGGGGCTGCGCTCGCCCATGGCCATGGCCTCGCCCAGATAGGCATCGTAGCCAAGGGTGGTCACGGCAACGTCCGCAACCGGCATCTGCCAGGGGCCCACAAACTGGTCGCGCGCGGTGAAGCCACCCACGGTGCGGTCGCCGATGGTGATGAGGAAGCTCTTGCTGGCGACGGTGGGATGGCGCAGCACCCGGTAGGCGGCATCCACCAGGTCCAGCCCCTGAGCGGTAAAGGGCTTGAGGCGGGGGGGCATGTGGGCCACCTTGCGGGTCATGCGCGGCGGCTTGCCCAGCAGCACGTCCATGGGCATGTCCACCGGCTTGTTGCCGAAGTGGCGGTCGGCCACCACCAACTGGCCGTCCCGGGTAGCCTTGCCCACCACGGCGAAGGGGCAGCGCTCCCGCTCGCAGAGGGCCTGGAACAAGGGAAGGTCCCTGGCAGCGATGGCCAGCACGTAGCGTTCCTGGGCCTCGTTGCACCAGATTTCCCGGGGAGCCATGCCCGGCTCCAGGCTGGGCACGTCGCGCAGTTCGAACTTCGCCCCCAGGCCGGCGCCATGGGCCAGCTCGGGCATGGCGTTGGACAGGCCGCCGGCACCCACGTCGTGGATGGAGAGGATGGGATTCGCCGCCCCCATCTGCCAGCAGCGGTCGATGACCTCCTGGGCCCGGCGCTGGATTTCCGGGTTGCCCCGCTGCACGGAGTCGAAGTCCAGGGCCTCGGCGTTGCTGCCGGCGCCCATGCTGGAGGCGGCGCCGCCGCCCAGGCCGATGAGCAGGCCGGGGCCGCCCAGCTGGATGAGCAGGGCGCCGGACTTGAAGCGCTTCTTGTGGATGTGGTCCTCGCGGATGTTGCCCACCCCGCCCGCCAGCATGATGGGCTTGTGGTAGCCCCGCACCTGGCCGTCCGGCGTTTCCATCTCGAAGGTCCGGAAATAGCCGGTCAGGTTGGGCCGGCCGAACTCGTTGTTGAAGGCGGCGGCGCCGATGGGGCCTTCCAGCATGATCTGCAGGGGCGAGACGATGCGCCCGGGCCGACCGTGATCCTTCTCCCAGGGCTGCTCGAAGCCGGGAATCTGCAGGTTGGAGACGGTGAACCCGCACAGGCCGGCCTTGGGCTTGGAACCCTGCCCCACCGCGCCCTCGTCGCGGATCTCGCCGCCGGAGCCGGTGGCGGCGCCGGGGAAGGGAGAGATGGCAGTGGGATGGTTGTGGGTCTCCACCTTCATGAGGATGTGGGTGGGCTCCGCATGGAAGCCGTAGACGCCCTTCTCGTCGGGGTAGAAGCGGCCGATGGAGGCGCCCTCGATGACCGAGGCATTGTCGGAATAGGCGGACAGTGTGCCCTGGGGGCGGACATGATGGGTGTGGCGGATCATGGCGAACAGGGATTCGTTTTGCTTCCTGCCGTCGATCACCCACTCGGCGTTGAAGATCTTGTGCCGGCAGTGCTCGGAATTAGCCTGGGCGAACATCATCAGTTCCACGTCGGTGGGATTGCGCTTCACCGCCTTGAAGTTCTTCACCAGGTAGTCGATCTCATCCGGGGACAGGGCCAGGCCCCACTCGGCGTTGGCCTTCTCCAGTGCCTTCCTGCCGCCCTTGAGGATGTCCACGGTATTGAAGGGCGGCGGCTCGACGTGACGGAACAATTGGTCGGCCCCCACCTCGTCAAACAACACGCTTTCCGTCATGCGGTCGTACAGAAACGGCAGGGCATCCAGGATCGCTTCCTGCGGCAGGCGGCGGCCCTTCTTGCCAGCGAGGGTCCAGCGCACGCCGCGCTCGATGCGGGCAACACCCCTCAAGCCACAATTGGCGGCGATGTCGGTGGCCTTGGATGACCAGGGAGATACCGTGCCCAGCCGGGGAACGACCAGCACCACCTCGGCCTCCGGGATGTGGGGGCGGGCATGCAGCAACTCGCCGAGGAAGTCCAGGTCGGTCTCGTCCAGTTCGTCCGCCAGTTCGACGAAATAGCGGAATTCCGCAGCCAGGCGGGCGATGCCTAGGGCCTTCAGCCCGTCCAGAAGTTTGTCAATGCGGAAATCGGAGAGGGCGGGACCGCCCTTCAGATGGAGGACACGAGACATGGGCTTGCCCATCAGGGTTGGGAAGCCGCGTATTTTAGGGCCTATTCAGGCGACGATCATGTCCCGTGACGGGGGCCGTCAACGCAACTCAACCGAAAGCATCGGCCGGCGCCTTCATGGCCGCGCGCAGGGCCGAGCCGACGCGGCCGGCCTTGAAGGGCTTGACGATGAAGCCCACGGCGCCGAAGCCCACGGCTTCCCGCACGGTGGCCATGCTGGAATCGCCGGTGACCATCACCACGCGGCAATCCCTGCACTTGGTCTTGATGGCCTTGAGCACATCGATCCCGGACATGCCGGGCATATTCACATCCAGGCAGATCAGGTCGGGCTGGGCGCGTTCGAGCTGGGCCAGGGCACTGAGGCCATCCTTCGCTTCTCCCGCGACCGTGAAGCCTTCTTCGCGCAACAGGGCCTTAAGCACTTCACGCATCAGGGTGTCGTCATCCACCACCAGGACTCGAGTCTCTTTTTCCATTGCGTCCACATCGAAAAACCAAGACCTAACCGGCCGGAAGCTGTTATATCGGCAGATGCAAGCATTACTTTAGTAATGCGGATGATCCGGACGCAAACGGATCGGAGGACTAAGAGCCTATTTCAGTAGGCTCTAATCCTCCTCGCTCGGGAGTGACCACCTGCCCAGGTAGTCCAGGCCGCAATAGTGGGCAACGGCATCGGCGCCGTCCGGAGTTTCCAGTACAGTGGGCGCGTACTCGTCGAGCTCGCTCTCGCAATCCAGGATGGGGCAGGCATCATCCATCTCGCAGGACAAGGGCTTGCCACCGGAAGGGATGATCGGACTTGTCATGACATCCTCCTTCATTTGGGCTGTAATGGTTTTATAGGTCGCTGATTCGCAAAGAAAACCATGCTGACAACAGGCTTGTTTCCCATGCCCTTCCGGTTGTCCCCACGGCCGGCGGATTGCCACAAGGGGGACTTCGGCGCGGTGGGCGTTCTCGGCGGCGCCCCAGGGATGGGTGGCGCGGCGCTGCTGGCGGGGCGTGCCGCCCTGGCCTGCGGCGCCGGGCGCGTCTATGTCGGCCTGCTTGATGCGCGCATCGCGCTTGACCCGGTGACGCCGGAATTGATGATTGCCCCCCCGGAAAAGCTGCTGGCCCTGCCACAGCCCGCCTGCCTGGTGGCCGGCCCCGGGCTTGGATGTTCCGCCGCCGCAAGGGATTGGTTGCAAGGCATCCTCACCTTGGAGCACCCCCTGCTGCTGGACGCCGACGCCCTGAATCTGGTCGCCGGCGACGGCGCCATGCTGGAACGCGTGCGCGCCCGGACGGCGCCCACCCTGATCACCCCCCATCCCGGCGAAGCCGCCCGCCTGCTGGGCCTCAGCCCTGCCGAGATCCAGGATAATCGGGAAAGCGCCGCAGAACGACTGCTCGGGCTGACCGGCGCCACCGTGGTGCTCAAAGGCGCCAATACCCTGGTCCGCGCCCCGGTGAGCCCGCCCTGGCGCAACACCACCGGAAATCCCGGAATGGCCGCGCCGGGGATGGGCGATGTGTTGTCCGGAATCATCGCCGCCCTGCTGGCACAGGGCATGACGACAGAACAAGCGGCGGTGGCGGGGGTCTGGCTGCACGGTGCCGCCGGGGACGCGGCGGTGGCCGCGGGTGCCGGGCCGGTGGGGCTGGCAGCTTCGGAAGTCGTGACCGCCGCCCGCCGCATTCTCAACGAATCGCTGATCCTTGGACGCTAGCGCCAGAACGGCCGCGCCCGGGCCATGCGCCGCCAGACCGCGTCGGACAGGTTGCCGTGGTGGGCGATGCGCTCGCTCACGACGCCGCTGATGCGGCCGGCATCATAGGCAAAGGCCAGGTTGGCGCCGCGCAGGTCTTCCAGCAAGCGTATAGCGATGTAGGCGTCATTGGCCCGGCCCAGGCAATCCTGCAATTCGGCCAGGCGCTTGATGAAGTCCTTGCCCCGCTTGCCATACAACCCCACCAGGGCATCCGCCGCATAGCGCAGCTTCTTGGCGGCGATGCGGGCTTCGTGGCGACCACCCGGCCCCAGTTCGGAAGGCTTGCGGCACAGCTTGCGTAGCTTCTTCCAGCGTTCTTCCAGAAGGTCAGTTGCCCAGGGCGCGGTCTCCGTCGGCGTCGGCGGGATGTCCTGCAATCTCACACCGATGTCCAGCACCAAGCGGGTAAAGGCGGGGGAGGCAACCCGCTCCTGGGCCTCAAGCCGGGCCTGCCGGGCTGAACGGCGGAGGCTGTCGAGGAATTCCTCGCCCAGGGGTGCCCCGCCCAGGGCCTGTTCCACGGAGGGCAGGGTTTCATGCTGGAAGACGTCCCAGTCCCGGGCCGCGTTGAGGCCCCGCATGATCTCGCCCAGGGCTTGGGACCAGGCCGGACGGGCGATGCCCAGACTCCTGCCGAGTCCGATGAAGCCTCGCAACCGGCGCAGGGCGATGCGCAACTGGTGCAGGTATTCGATGTCCTCGGGGTGCTCCAGGAAGCCCGGGACATTGGCCACAACCTGCGCCAGAGCCGCCGCGCCCACCGCCGCCCAGGCCTCGCCTGTGGGCTGGCCGGAGGCGATGGCCGGACGGACGACGCGAACCGGCTCGGAAACGACGGCCTCACACAACAGGTAGCCCCGTTCCGCCTTGCTGCGCGGCTCGACCTGCAATGGAACGGCCTGCAGCAGAGCACTGGCCAGGCCGAACAGATCGGAGGCATGGCCGGACTTGAGTTCCGCCTCCACTTCCGAGATGGGCATCCTGCCGTCGCCGGCCTGGATTTCCCCGCTGTCCAGGGCAAGCTCGACCACGCTTTCCCCGATTTCCAGATCCCAGGTGGCGCGGCGGAAATCCGTGACGAATACGGGGGCGAGGCGGGTGAGGTCGATGTCCGCCAGCAGGGCCATGGCCTCCGCCGGCAGTACCGCGAAGTCCGGCTCGGAACCGGCCACCGCCATTTCCCACTCGGGCCGGCTGGACAGGGCGCCCACCGCGCGGGACTCGGCTTTCAGGGTCTGGACCCAGTGGTAGCCCAGGCGGCGCAGGCGGAAAGCGAGGCAACGCCGCATGAGGTCGAATTCCGGCGTGTCGAAATACACGCTGTGCAGATGGCGCCGCCGGGGCTTCGCGCCAGACAGCAGGGGATGCCGCTTCAGGCGGGCGGCATGGCGGGCATCCAGTGCAAGCTTGATTTCGATTTCCATGGGGCGTGGGGATAGATTCGAGATAGAAGGCCGGCGGGCTTTGAGGTTAGCATCCCAAGTTGTTTTCCAGGTTACAGAAGCCGCCATGACCCACACGCCTCCCAGCGAATACCTCATCAACCGCGAACTGGGCCTCCTGGAATTCAACCGACGTGTGCTGGCCCAGGCCGAGGATCCCTCGACGCCGCTGCTTGAGCGCCTGCGCTTCCTGTGCATCACCTCCAGCAACATGGACGAGTTCTTCGAGATCCGGGTGGCCGGTCTGAAGGAACAGATGCGCCTCAACCCCGAGCACGTAGGCATCGAGGGCCTGACCGCCAAGCAGGTCTACAAACAGGTGGCAAAACAGTCCCACGCCCTGGTGGCGCGCCAGTACGAGTTGCTCAACGAGGAGGTGCTGCCCGCCCTGGCCGCCGAGGGTATCCGTTTCCACCGCCGCAACCACTGGACACCGGAGCAGGCCGAGTGGATACGCGAGTTCTTCTTCAATGAACTGATGCCGGTGCTCACCCCCATCGGGCTGGACCCGGCCCACCCCTTCCCCAACGTGCTCAACAAGAGCCTCAACTTCGCCGTGGAGCTGTCCGGCAAGGACGCCTTTGGACGCGGCTCCGGCAAGGCCGTGGTGCAGGCGCCGCGCGCCCTGCCCCGGGTCATCCAGTTGCCCCGGGAGGTGGCCGGCTGCGAATACGGCTTCGTCTTCCTCTCCTCCATCCTGCACGCCCATGTCGGCGCCCTGTTCGCCGGCATGGAAGTCCTGGGTTGCTACCAGTTCCGCGCCACCCGCAACTCCGACCTGTTCATCGACGACGAGGAGAACAAGAACCTGCGCGAATTGCTGCAGGGCGAACTGCCGCATCGCCATTTCGGCGACGCCGTGCGCCTGGAGGTGGCCGACAACTGCTCCGAGGAAATGAAGGAATTTTTATTGCGCCAGTTCCATCTGACCCGCGAAGACCTCTACCAAGTGCGCGGTCCGGTCAACCTGGTGCGGCTGATGAACGTGCCAGACCGGGTGGAGCGGCCCGACCTGAAATTCCCGCCCTTCACGCCGGGACTTCCGGCCCAGCTCGGCAAGGGCAAGCAGGAAGATATGTTCAAGGCCATCTCGGCCGCCGACATCCTGCTGCACCACCCCAACCAGTCCT
>Ga0233425_10005516_pt1 | contig 19880 bp, 18 predicted proteins | sample Watercolumn_Towu_2_FD_181712 | JGI IMG/M metagenome (GOLD analysis project Ga0233425, IMG submission 181712) | Freshwater microbial communities from Lake Towuti, South Sulawesi, Indonesia - Watercolumn_Towuti2014_140_MG | ecosystem: Environmental > Aquatic > Freshwater > Lake | place... | reverse complement strand
TGTTCACCGAGTAGTTCTCGAAGGAGATCACCCGCACCGGGCAGGCGCCCATGCAGGTGCCGCAGCGGCGGCAGCGGGACTCGTTGAACAGGGGGAAGCGCTTCTCGTCCTCGTCGATGGCGCCGAAGGGGCATTCCACGGTGCAGCGCTTGCACTGGGTGCAGCCTTCCAGACGCACGGTCGGGAAGGACAGGTCACCGGCGCGCGGGTGGGCGGCACGGCCGAGGCCGGCGTTCTCCATGGCCTGGATGGCCTTCATGGCGGCACCGGTGGCGTCCTCCTGGGCCTGCAGGATATCCATGGGACGGCGCACGGGACCGGCGGCGTAGATGCCGGTGCGGCGGGTCTCGTAGGGGAAGCAGATGAAGTGGCTGTCGTTGAAGCCATGCTTGAACTGGGGCATGTCCGGACCCTGACGGTAGGTCAGGTTCAGGATGGACTCCACCGGGATGCTGGCCACCACGTCCTTGGGCGCTTCGCCTTCGGCGGGGGTTTCGGCGGCGGCCGGCGCGGCGGCGGCGTCGATGTTGACGCCCGAGTTGGGCACCACGCCGGTGGCCAGCACCACCAGGTCGGCCTGGGCCTCGGTGTCCTCATTGAGGATCAGGTCCTTGAACTTGACCGAGCAGGCATTGCCACTGGGGGTCACGCTGGAGACCACGCCCTTGGAGAAGATCACGCCCTTGTTCTGGGCGGCGCGGTAGAAGTCCTCGCCGTTGCCGGGGGTGCGCAGGTCGGTGAACAGCACCACGGTGTCGATGTCCGGGTTGCCGTCCTTGAAGTACATGGCCTGCTTGATGCTGGTGTTGCAGCAGAAGCCGGAGCAGTACTGCAGGTGCTTGCCGGAAGCGTCGCGCTGGCCGGCGCACTGGACGAAGACCACGGATTTCACGGGCTGACCATCAGAGGGACGGCAGATGGGCTTGCCGGCGGCGGCGGCCTCTTTCGCCAGGGCTTCCAGACCGGCCTGGTCCACCACGTTGGGGGTCTTGCCGTAGCCGAATTCGGGCAGCTTGTTGGCGTCGTAGAGGCTGAAGCCGGTGGCCTGGATGATGGCGCCGATGTCTTCCTGTGCGATGGCCCCGGATTCCACGGCGATTTCCACCTTGAAGCGGCCGGGCGCGCCATCGGTCTTGGCCAGGGTGGCGTTCAGGTAGACCTTGATGTTGGAGTCGGCCTCGATGCGGGCGGCCATGTCGGCCACGCCGTTGTCCTCGGGGGCCTTGAACGGCTCCCGGGTGGGCACGCGCTTATGCAGCTTGCCGGCCCAGCCGCCCAGGGCGCCGGTCTTCTCCACCAGGACCACCTTGTAGCCGGCCTTGGAGGCTTCCAGGGCGGAAGTCATGCCGGACATGCCGCCGCCCACCACCAGCAGGGTCTTCACCGTGCCGGTCTTCTGGTTGCCCGGGGGCACCTGCATGGCTTTCACCTCGGCGCAGGCCATGCGGACATAGTCCTCGGCCATTTCCTGGGTGGTCTCGCGGGCTTCCTCGGTGTCGGGACGGATCCAGATCACGCCTTCGCGCAGGTTGCCCCGGCTCATGGCGATGGTGGGGAAGTTGAACGCCTCGGTCTTGGCCCGGCGGGAGCAGGCACAGAGGGCGGCGTGGGTGACACCTTCGTTGTCGATGTCGTTGCGGATCATCGCCACGCCATCGGCGGAGCAGAGGAAGTCGTGCTCGCGCACGAGGTTCATCTTGCCGGACTTGGTGGCGGTCTTTACCAGGGCATCGGCATCGAGACGGGTCCCGAGCTCGCAACCCTTGCAGATGTATGCAGCAGTTTTCGTTTCAGCCATTTTTCTCAAGCCTCCGCACGGGCGACTTTGTTGACGACCTGGATGGCCCGCAGGGCGGCGGCGGTGGCGCTCTGCACGGCCCGGTTCACATCCAGCGCGTTGGTGGCGCAGCCGGCGCCGAAGATGCCGGCGTTGGCCGGGTCGGCCATGATGAAGCCGGAGGAATCGCTCATCACTTCGGCGGGGATGCTCACGCCCTTGACGGCGGGTTCCATGCCCAGGGCCAGCACCACCAGGTCATGGGTGTTGGCGTAGCGGATGTAGCCCTCGGTGTTGACGCCGTTGCAGACGGGGTTGCCGGCCTTGTCCTCGGTGATGCGGGCCACCTTGGACTTCACGAAGGTGACGTTCGGGTTGGCCTTCACCTTCTGGTAGAAGTCCTCGAAACGGTCGATGGCACGGATGTCGATGTAGTAGATGGTGGACTTGCCCTCGTCGCCGTACTTCTCCTGCACGTAGTGGGTCTGCTTCAGGGAGCCCATGCAGCAGAAGCGGGAGCAGTGGCGCAGGTGGTTCTCGTCCCTGGAACCGGCGCACTGGATGAAGGCGATGTTCTTGGCTTCCTTGCCGTCGGAGGGGCGCAGGATCTTGCCGCCGGTGGGGCCGTGGGGATCGGCCAGGCGCTCGAATTCCACGTTGGAAATGACATTGGGGAAGCGGTCGTAGCCGTAGTAGACGATCTTCTCGGCGTCGTAGGGCTTCCAGCCGGTGGCCCAGACGATGGCGCCGGCGGACAGATTGATGACCTCTTCCTTCATGTCGAGGTCGACGGCGCCGTACTTGCAGGCGGCCTTGGCCTTCTCCGCTTCGGGGGTGCCGATGATGGAACCGTCGATGACGTAGCGCTGGGGATAGGCCATGTTGGACGGCAGGTAGGCCGCCTTCACCTTGCCCAAGTTATAGTTGAACTCGTCATTGATCTCGGTGGACACGGCCTTGCCGCATTCGCCGCAGGCGGTGCAGTTCTCGTTGACGTAGCGGGGCTTCAACTTCACGGACACGCTGTAGGCGCCCTTGGTGCCGGTGATGCCGGTCACCTCCGCCAGGGTCAGCACCTGGATACGGGGGTTGGCCTTGAGGCGGCGCAGGTTGATTTCCAGGCCGCAGGTGGGATGGCACATCTTGGGGAAGTACCGGTAGAGCTGGACGGTGCGGCCGCCCAGGTACGGGTTCTTCTCCACCAGAACGACTTGCTTTCCGGTTTCCGCCGCTTCGAGCGCGGCCGTCATGCCGGAGATGCCGCCGCCCACGACCAGAATGGTCTGGTTGGTCGCCACTACAGACGTCATGTATCGCCTCCGATGGGTGAAGACTTCAGGGATTCCGAGAGACCGGACGAGCTACCGCGGCCCGGCCAAATAGGCGCGAATGTTACCCGTAAAGACCCACCCCCCGCGAGACAGGTTTAATCGAATGTTCTTATGAACGAATAGACTGGGTAAATCCGAGAAAAGGACGGGGTCTTGGACACCCCGGCCGCACGGGTCATGCCAGCCTGGCCCGCTGGCTGCGCAGCTTCTCCAGGATTGTGCCGAAGTCGGCCAGCCGCTTGCGTTCCTGCTCCACCACCGCGGCGGGGGCCCTGTCGACGAAGCTGGGGTTGGCCAGCTTGCCCTCGGCCTTGGCGATCTCGCCTTCCAGGCGGGCGATCTCCTTGTCCAGGCGGGCCTTCTCGGCCTCGCGGTCGATCTCAATGTGCAGCATGACGCGCCAGTCGCCCACCACGGAGACGGGGGCGTCGCCCTCGGGCAAAGCGGCCACCGCCTCCACCCCGGACAGGCGGCCCAGGGTGGCGATATAGGGGGCGTAGGCAGCAGCCCTGCCGGCATCGCCCTCCAAGTAGACGGGCACCTTCAAGGCCGGGGACAGGTTCATCTCGCCACGCAGGTTGCGCACGGCGTTGACCAGATCCTTGAGACCCGCCATCTCCGCTTGGGCGGCGGTGTCGACACGGGCGGCATCGGCTTCCGGGTAAGGGGCCAGCATGACGCTCTCCCCCGCCTTGCCGGACAGGGGCGCCACCGCCTGCCAGAGTTCCTCGGTGATGAAGGGGATGATGGGATGGGCCAGGCGCAGCAGGGTCTCCAGCACCGTCAGCAGCGTGTGCCGGGTGCTGGCCGCCTCGGCGCCGCCCCGGGCGATCTGGACCTTGGCCAGTTCCAGGTACCAGTCGCAATACTCATCCCAGACGAACTCGTAGACGGCCCGGGCCGCCATATCGAAGCGGTACTGGTCGAAGCCGGCCCGCACCTCGGCCACGGCCTGGTCCAGGCGGGCCAGGATCCAGCGGTCCACGAAGCTGGTCTCGCCTGCGGCGATGTCCTGGCCCTCGCAGTTCATCAGCACGAAGCGGCTGGCGTTCCACAGCTTGTTGCAGAAGTTGCGGTAGCCCTCGCAGCGGGCCATGTCGAACTTGATGTCGCGGCCGTGGGTGGCCAGGGAAGCGAAGGTGAAGCGCAGGGCGTCGGTGCCGAAGCTGGGGATGCCGTCGGCGAATTCCTTGCGGGTGGCCTTCTCGATGCCGGCCGCCTGCTTGGGATTCATGAGGCCGGTGGTGCGCTTGGCCACCAGGTCGTCCAGGCTTATGCCGTCGATGAGGTCGATGGGGTCCAGCACGTTACCCTTGGACTTGGACATCTTGTTGCCGTGGGCATCCCGCACCAGGCCGGTGACGTAGACGTCCCGGAAGGGCACCTGGTCGGTGAAGTGCAGGGTCAGCATGACCATGCGGGCGACCCAGAAGAAGATGATGTCGAAGCCGGTGACCAGCACCGAGGTGGGCAGGTAGTGCTTCAGCGCCCAGGTGTCGTCGGGCCAGCCCAGGGTGGAGAAGGGCCACAGGGCTGAGGAGAACCAGGTGTCCAGGACGTCCTCGTCGCGGCAGATTTCCCGGCCGCCGGCCTGTTTCCTGGCTTCCGCCTCGTCCCGCGCCACGTAGACGTTGCCGTCTTCGTCATACCAGGCGGGGATGCGGTGGCCCCACCAGAGCTGTCGGGACACACACCAGTCCTGGATGTTCTCCAACCACTGGCGGTAGGTGGTGGTCCAGTTCTCCGGCACGAAACGCAACTCCCCGGAATCCACCACGCCCAGGGCCTGCCTGGCCAGGTCTTCCATGCTCATGAACCATTGGTCCGTGAGCATGGGCTCGATCACTGCGTGGGTGCGGTCGCCGCGCGGAATCTGGAGCTTGTGGGGCTTGGCGGAGACCAGCAGGCCCTTGGTCTGCAACTCGTCGAGAATCTTCTGGCGCGCCACATAGCGGTCCAGGCCCTGGTATTCGGCGGGCGCGAACTCGTTCATCTTCGCGTCCAGGGTCAGCACGTTGATGGCGGCGAGCTTGTGGCGCTGGCCCACCTGCCAGTCGTTGAAGTCATGCGCAGGGGTGATCTTCACCACGCCGGTGCCGAACTCCCGGTCCACGTAGTCGTCGGCGATGATGGGGATGGTGCGCTCCGCCACGGGCAGGCGCACGCTCTTGCCGATGAGGTGGGTGTAGCGCTCGTCGGCCGGGTTCACGGCCACGGCGGTATCGCCCAGCAGGGTTTCCGGGCGGGTGGTGGCCACGGTCAGATGACCCGAGCCATCATCCAGCGGGTAGCTGATCTCCCAGATGAAGCCGTCCTCCTCATCGCTCACCACTTCCAGGTCGGACACTGCGGTCTGCAATACCGGGTCCCAGTTCACCAGGCGCTTGCCACGATAGATCAGGCCCTCGTTGTAGAGGCGCACGAACACCTCGGTGACCGCCTTGGACAGGCCCTCGTCCATGGTGAAGCGCTCACGGGACCAGTCTGGGCTGGTGCCCAGGCGGCGCATCTGGCGGGTGATGGTGGAGCCGGAATGCTCCTTCCACTCCCACACCTTCTCCAGGAACTTCTCCCGCCCCAGGTCATGGCGGCTCACCTTCTGGGCATCCAGTTGGCGCTCCACCACGATCTGGGTGGCGATCCCAGCGTGGTCCGTGCCCGGTTGCCACAGGGTGTTGTCGCCCAGCATGCGGTGGTAGCGGGTCAGCGCATCCATCAAACCGTGCTGGAAGGCGTGCCCCATATGCAGGGTGCCGGTGACGTTGGGAGGCGGCAGCAGGATGCAGTAGAAGGGCTTGTTCTCCTCCCGGCCCATGCCGTAGTAGCCGGCACCTTCCCATTGGGCGTACCAGCGTTTCTCGATATCGTGGGGCTCGAAGGATTTGGCGAGTTCCATGCTGCGGTCCTGAAAAACGCAAGGCGCGGAAAATGGCCGCGCCTCGGATGAAAGAAGGCTAGAAATTATACGGGCAGGGCCGCCCGGACCGCAGCGGGGCTCAGTGCCCGTCTTCGCCCGGCCGGGTCATTTCGTCGCGGATGGCCTTGCGCACCGCCTCCTCCATGCGCAACTGCTGCCGGATGAACATATCGACGAGACGCTGTTCCATGGCAGCCACCAGTCGCGCCATCTCGCCCATGTCGGCAGGCAGGGGCGGCGGCGGTTCGGCCTGGAGATCAGCGGCGCGGCGCCCATCCTGACGCCGGTCGCCTAGCCGTCTGTCCAGTTCCCGCCGCTCAACCCGGCGACGTTCCGGCTGATTTCCGCCGACATCTTCGTCACACTCGTTGACGACCTCGGTAAGAAGGGGGAAATCCTCGATGTCCAGACCCTTGTCCAGCAGCGCGTCGGGAATGCGCCTGCCGAGCAGGGCATCGATCTTGCCGAACAGGTCAGCCTTGGGATCGCTCATTTGCCCCCCGCCAGGTCGTGAGTCTCCACCGTATAGCCCCGTTCCCGGAAAAAGCGCAGTCGGGCCCGGGCCCGCTCCCGGTCCTCCGGCTCGGTGGTGACGATCTCCATGACCCGGGCGAAGCGTCCGAAGAAATCCGGCATCTCGTCCTCGAGGTTGATGAGCACATCGGCACTGCCCAAATCCGCGGGGTCGTCGCCGATAAGGATGGGAGTCTGCCGCGCCAGGGGATGGCCACAACGCACGTGCGGCAGGAAGGAAAGCTGCTGCACGGTCCAGAACAGGCCATCCAGTTCCTGGCCCCGGTTGGGCTGGCGTGTGTAGACCAGGGCCTGCTGCCCGGCCTGGAAGGCCTTGGTCGCGAGCTTGCGGGCCACCTCTGCCTTGGCGGGGGCGTTGAAATAGAAATCGACGCGGGTCATCGGTTGTGCAGCTGGTCACGCGGGTGTGCGAAGGTTAGTGCTATAACCCGCTTGGCGCCAGTCTTGGAACTCCACCAAGGCGTAGTGCTCTGAATTCACTCAGCCACAGCACGAGGAGAAGACATGACCCCCCTAGCCCGCATGTGCCTGCCTGCACTGGCACTCGCACTTGGCCTCGCCAGCGCCCTGCCCGTCCGTGCCGAGATCGAGACCTTCAGCATCGACAACACCCACAGTTTCGCCAACTGGGAACTGCGCCACGTGGTGGCGCGCACCAGCGGCACATTCTGGGACATCAAGGGCAGGATCCTGCTGGACACGGCGAACATCGCGAAATCCTCGGTGGAAGCCAATATCAGTATCTACAGCCTGAATTCCAGCCACCTGCGCCGGGACGTGCACGTGCTCACCGACGAGTTCCTCGACGCCCGCAACTATCCGGAGATGAAGTTCGTCTCAACCGCCGTGAACCCGTCTACCGCCGAAAAGGGCTCCATGACCGGCCAACTCACCCTGCACGGCGTCACCAGACCGGTCACCCTGGAGTACCAGATACTGGGTCTGGGCCAGGATCCCTGGGGCGGCATGCGCGCCGGCTTCAAGGCCACCACCCGCATCAAGCGCTCCGACTTCGGCATCAGCAAGTACGCCAGCGGTGGCCCGGTGGGCGACGAGTTGGACATTACCCTGCTCATCGAAGGCATCAAGCTGGGACCCGACGGCCAACCTTGGAACGCGAAGAAGGCCGCCGAGGAAGCCGCCGCGAAGAAAGCGGCGGAGGACAAGGCCAAGGTTATTTCCTATCCCGCGCCTGCCACTTCCACGCCCCCGGCCCAGACCACCCCCGCCCAGCCGACGCCTGAGAAGAAAGAAAGCATCGAGGATCAATTGAAGAAGAAGTTGAAGGGGCTATTCTGAGGTTGCCGCTTCAGGCTCGTCTTTTCGGAGGTTGCCATGAAATCCTGTCGTGAATTGCTCTTGATCCCAATTGCCCTGGCGGGCCTTGGCCTGGCCATCCCGTCCTGGTCGCAAACACCGCCCCCCAACCAGGAACGTCGCGCAGACTGCCAGAAACAGGCTGCCGACAAGGGCCTGCGCAGCGGGCCGGAGCGTCAAAGCTTCATGCGCGAATGCGTGCATGGAAAAACCGCCGCGAAGCCGGCCGTCCCGGCAGAGCCTGCCAAGGCCGCGGTGCCGGCTGAACCCGCCAAGGTTGCCACACCCGCAACCCCGGTCCCGCCGGTGGAAGCGACCAAGCCCACGACAGCGAGGGAACCCGCCAAGTTCGCGCCGCCACCGCCCAACCGGCGCGACGAATGCCGCAAACAGGCAGACGCGAAATCGCTGCGCGGCCCCGAACGCCGGGACTTCATGCGCAGTTGCATGCAGGGAAAATAATCCGGGATGCCGGGATAATGAAACACTGCCGGGAGATCCCGGCAGTGTTTGCATGCCACATCCGTGTCAGCGGCCGCGCCGGATCGCTTCCGCACAGACTTCGCCCAGCCCCGCGGGGCTTTGGGCCACCACCACGCCTGCGGCTTCCAGTGCGGCAATCTTCTCCGCCGCCGTGCCCTTGCCCCCGGCGATGATGGCGCCGGCGTGGCCCATGCGCTTACCGGGCGGCGCGGTGACGCCGGCGATGTAGCCGGCCACCGGCTTGGTGACCTTGGCCTTGATGTACTCGGCCGCCTCTTCCTCCCGGCTGCCGCCGATCTCGCCCACCATGATGATGGCCTCGGTGTCCGGATCGGCCTGGAACATCTCCAGGCAATCGATGAAATCCAGGCCCTTGATGGGGTCGCCGCCGATGCCCACGCAAGTGCTCTGGCCCAGGCCCAGCCTGGTGGTCTGGTAGACCGCCTCGTAGGTCAGGGTGCCTGAGCGGGAGACGATGCCCACCTTGCCCTTGCGATGGATGAAGCCAGGCATGATGCCGATCTTGCATTGCTCCGGGGTGATGATGCCCGGGCAGTTGGGGCCGATGAGCACTGCGCCGTTGGCGCGGATGGCCGCCTTCACATTGATCATGTCACGCACCGGGATGCCCTCGGTGATGCACACCACCACCTTGATGCCCGCATCCGCCGCTTCCAGGATGCCGTCGGCGGCATAGGCCGCAGGCACATAGATGACCGAGGCGTCGGCGCCAGTGCCCCGCACCGCGTCCTTCACCGTGTTGAACACGGGCAGGTTCAGGTGGAACTGACCGCCCTTTCCGGGGGTGACGCCCCCCACCACCCGGGTGCCATAGGCAATGGCCTGCTCGGAATGGAAGGTGCCCTGCTTTCCGGTGAAGCCCTGGCAGATGACCTTGGTGTCCTTGTTGACCAGGATGCTCATGTCAGTTCCCTTCCACGGCGGCCACGGCCATCTTCGCCGCCGCGTTCAAATCGTCGCTGGCCTGGATGGGCAGGCCGGAAGTGGCAACAGCCTCCGCCAGCATCTTGCGGCCCAATTCCACATTGGTGCCTTCCAGGCGCACCACCACGGGGATGGTGACCCCCACCTCCTTCACCGCGTCGATGACGCCCTGGGCGATGACGTCGCAGCGCATGATGCCGCCGAAGATATTGATGAGCACCGCCTTCACGTTGGGGTCGGCGAGGATGATCTTGAAGGCCTGGGCCACCGTGGCCGCCGTGGCACTGCCGCCCACATCCAGAAAGTTGGCGGGCATACCCCCGGACAGCTTGATGAGGTCCATGGTGGCCATGGCCAGCCCGGCGCCGTTCACCATGCAGCCGATGTTTCCGTTCAAAGCGATGTAGTTCACCTCGTGGGCGTGGGCCTCGGCCTCCTTCGGGTCGATCTGGCTTTCGTCGGCGATCTCTGCCAAAGCCTTTTGGCGGTAGAGGGCGTTGTCCTCCACCCCCATTTTGCAGTCCAGGGGCAGCAGCTTGCCGTCGGTGGTAACGATGAGGGGGTTGATCTCCAGCAGGGCCAAGTCCTTTTCCAGGAAAACCTTGTAAAGGGTCTTAGCCAGCTTCACGAAAGCGCCGATCTGCTCGCCTTCCAGCCCCAGGCCGAAGGCCAGGTTGCGGCCCTGGTAGTCCATGAAGCCGGTGACCGGGTTGACCCATTCCTTGAGGATCTTCTCCGGCTCGCTGCGGGCCACCTCCTCGATTTCCATGCCCCCGGCGGCGGAGGCCACGAAGCCGATGCGCTCGGCGCCCCGGTCCACGGTGATGGAGAGATACAGCTCCCGGGCGATGGGCAGGGTCTCCTCGATGAGCAGCTGGTTCACCGGCTGGCCATCCGGCGCGTTCTGGTAGGTGGTGAGACGGGAGCCCAACAGCTGGCCGGCGACGGCGGCGAGATCGTCCGTGGAACGCACCAGCTTCACGCCCCCCGCCTTGCCGCGCCCCCCGGCGTGGATCTGGGCCTTGGCCACCCAGGCGGCACCGCCCAGTTCGGCGGCGGCCGCCGCGCATTGCCCGGCCGCGTTCACCACCACGCCCCGGGGTGTGGGAATGCCATAGTCGCGCAACACGGACTTAGCTTGATATTCGTGCAGGTTCATGGCGATCGGACTCCTCTCTCGACACAGATTGCCATTCTCCGGCAAAGCGTTGTGCACCGCCATAAGCCAACCGCCCGGCGCGGTATCATGGCGGCCTTCTGGAAAGGCCCGACATGAAGGAAATCCTGGTTCTCTACTACAGCCGACACGGTTCCGTGCGGCAACTGGCCCAGCACCTGGCCCATGGGGTCGAGTCTGTACCCGGCATGGCCGCCCGGGTGCGCACGGTGCCGGCGGTCATGACTGAAAGGGACTCACCCGCCAAGCTGCTGCCGGATGAAGGCGCGCCCTTCGCCACCCTTGACGACCTGCGGGAATGCGCCGGCATAGCGGTGGGTTCTCCCACCCGCTTCGGCAACATGGCGGCGGCCATGAAACATTTCTGGGACGGCACCTCGGGTCTGTGGCTCAACGGCGACCTGGTGGACAAGCCCGCCTGCGTCTTCACCTCCACCGCCAGCCTGCACGGCGGCCAGGAAGCCACCCTGATGTCCATGATGACGCCCCTGCTGCACCACGGCATGGTCATCGTCGGCCTGCCCTACACCCTGCCGGAACTCAACCAGACCCGTTCTGGCGGCACGCCCTACGGGGCCAGCCACTGGGCGGGGCCGGACGGCCAGGAACCGGTGACCGACGAGGAACGCAAGCTGGCCTTCGCCCAGGGCAAGCGGCTGGCGGAAATCGCCGCAAGGTTGGTGAAATGAGCGAGGAAGGCAGGCACGGCGGTCACGAGGCACGCCGTTTCACCCGCGCCCAGCACAGCGGCGTCCTTTCCACTCTCTCCAAGCGGGTGGAGGGTTTCCCCTTCGGCTCCGTGGCACCCTTTATCCTGGACCACTCAGGCCGGCCAGTCATCCTCATCTCCGCCCTGGCGGAGCACACCAAAAATATCGACGCCGACCCCCGCGTCTCCCTCATCGTCCAGCCCTACAGCCCGGACATGCAGGTGACCGGCCGGGTCACGGTGCTTGGCCAGGCGCAAAAGCTTGCCGACAAATCCGAACTGGGGCCCCGCTACCTGCGATTCCATCCCCAAGCCGCAGATTATTTCGCCATGCACGACTTCTGCTTCTACCGCATCGAGCCGGTGCGCATCCGCTGGATCGGCGGCTTCGGCCGCATTCATTGGGTGGAACCCGCGCGGTACCTGCTACCGCCCTCGGCGCTGGCGGAACAGGAAAACGGCATCCTGGCCCACATGAATGCCGACCACACGGACAGCCTGCGGGCCTATTGCCGGCATGTCCACGGCACTGAGACCACCAGCGCGGAGATCATCGGCATCGATCCGGACGGCTTTGACGTGCGCGCCGACCAAGGGCTGCTGCGCTTCGACTTTGACGCTCCCGTCGCAGATGTCCAGGCGGCCCGGACGGCTCTGGTGGCCCTTGCCCAGGCGGCGCGGTCTTGAGTCCTGCTCGCCTCCGGTACATTGCTTCATCCAGCCTTATCGCCCTAATCTTGTTGAGTGTGGCATGGGAGCTCTGGCTAGCCCCTTTGCGCCCAGGTGGCTCCTGGTTGGTGCTGAAGGTCATTCCGCTGTTGCTGCCGCTGTTCGGCATCCTGCGTGGCAACCGTTACACCTACCGCTGGTCAACCCTGCTGATCTGGCTGTATTTCGCGGAAGGCGTGGTGCGCGCCTGGTCGGATTCGGGGCCTTCCAGTACCTGGGGCACGGTCGAGGTAGTCATGTCGCTGGTCTTCTTCGTGGCGGCCGCGTTGTATGCCCGCAACCCGGAATCTCACCTTGACTAAGCCCCGTTGATCGATATCAATGAAAGAGTTCCATGTCCGGATATCATGCCAGGCGTTACATTAGCTGTTTCTGATATTCCACCTTCGCCTCAAAGGTATTGTCATGACCAAGCTGAACTACGTGCATTTCAAATTTCTGCCCATGTCCCTGCGGGTCCTGTTTTCCATGGTTTTGCTGGTGTTTGGCGTCGGCTACCTCATGGCCATGATCCAGGTCTGGGAGTCCCACGCCGGTAAGGACGGTGATCCCATGCTCTCGGGCAAGGACCTGATGATCGCCTACAGCGGCAACAAGGAGGGTACCAAGCTGGAAACTGCACTGCGCGGCCCCATGCAGGACATGCTGCCGGCAGAGAAGCGTCAGGTCATATTCGACTGGCTGCATAGCGGCGCCACACAGGATGGCTTCGATGGCAAGGTCAACGCGATCCTGCAGGAACACTGCATCGCCTGCCATAACCCCGAAGCCAATCCTCATCTGCCCGATTTACGTAGCTTCCAGGGGGTGGCCAAGGTCACCGCCAAGGATGAGGGCATGACCATCCCCACCTTGGTGCGTGTCTCGCACATCCACCTGTTCGCTATCACCTTTATTTTCTTCATCGTCGGCTACATTTTCAGTCATGCCTATGTGCGGCCCACTTGGCTGAAGTGTCTGGTGATCGCCATCCCCTTTGCCACCCTCATCACCGACGTCGCTTCCTGGTACCTGACCAAGGTATGGGTAGGGTTCGCCTGGGTAGTGATCATCTCCGGGGCCTTCATGGGGTTGTCCTTCGCCATCATGTGGGTACTGTCCATGTGGCAGATGTGGTTCTGGAAGGTGCCCGAAGAGATCAGCGACAACGATGGTCGCATTCCCTGCGTGCACAGCGAACAGTGAGCCACCTCGCCAATAAGAACGGGCGGCCGTGGCCGCCCGTTTTGTTTTCGATGTTCCTCGTCAAACCTGCGGATGGGCTCGTTCCTCGGCACCGAATAACTTGTTCAGGGCATTGAGATAGGCCTTGGCCGAAGCAATGACGATGTCGGTATCCGCCCCCTGGCCGTTGACGATGCGCCCGTTTCGGCTCAAGCGCACTGTTACCTCCCCTTGGGCATCCGTGCCTGTGGTGATGTTGTTCACCGAGTAGAGCAGCAGGGTCGTGCCGCTTTCCACCATCTTTTCGATGGCCCGGAAGGAGGCATCCACGGGACCGCCCCCCAGTTCGTCGGCGCGGATCTCCTTGCCGCCATCGGAGAGTACCACGTGGGCATGGGGTGTCTCGCCGGTCTCCGAACACACCTTGAGGGAAACCAGCTTGAAGCGGTCGCAGGCATCGATGTTGGCGTCCACCGCCACTAGGGCCTGCAAATCCTCGTCGAAGATTTCACGCTTCTTGTCGGCCAGAGCCTTGAAGCGGGAAAAAGCGGCGTTCAGCGCCTCCTCACTCTCCAGGACGATGCCCAATTCCTGCAGGCGAGTGCGGAAGGCGTTGCGGCCCGAGAGCTTGCCCAGGGTGAGCTTGTTGTGGCTCCAACCCACGTCCTCGGCTCGCATGATCTCGTAGGTCTCCCGGTGCTTGAGCACACCATCCTGGTGTATGCCGGACTCATGGGAGAAGGCGTTGGCGCCGACGATGGCCTTATTGGGCTGTACAGGGTAGCCGGTAATCTGAGACACCAGACGCGAGGTGGGCACGATTTGGGTGGTGTCGATACGGGAGTCGCAGCCGAATATGTCCCGTCGTGTCTTCACCGCCATGACGATCTCCTCCAGGGAGGCATTGCCGGCCCGCTCGCCCAAACCATTGATGGTGCACTCCACCTGACGGGCGCCGCTCATCACGGCTGCGAGGGAGTTGGCTACCGCCATGCCCAGGTCGTTGTGGCAGTGGGTTGACCAGATCACCTTGTCCGAGTTGGGCACCCGCTCGATCAACTGGCGGATGCGCTCGCCCCACAGAGCCGGAATGCTGTAACCCACCGTGTCAGGCACATTGAGGGTTTTGGCGCCGGCCTGGATCACCGCCTCAAACACACGGCAAAGGAAATCCATCTCGGAACGCACCGCGTCCTCGGCTGAGAATTCCACGTTGTCGGTATATTCCAGGGCCATCTTCACCGCCTTGACCGCCGCCTCCACCACCTGATCCGGCTGCATGCGCAGCTTCTTCTCCATGTGTATGGGGCTGGTGGCGATGAATGTGTGGATGCGCCCGGAGGCGGCGGGCCTGATGGCCTCACCGGCGGCGCGCACGTCCCGTTCATTGGCCCGGGCCAGCGAGCACACCGTCGAGCTCTTGATGATGCCGGCAATAGTCTTGATGGCATCGGTATCGCCGGGGCTGGCGGCGGCGAAGCCCGCCTCGATGACGTCCACGCCCAGGCGTTCCAACTGCCGCGCGATGCGGATCTTCTCGTCCTTGGTCATGGCCGCGCCGGGACTCTGTTCACCGTCACGCAAGGTGGTATCGAATATGATCAATCTGTCTGACATGACAAGCTCCAATGGCTTACCCGCCCATGCCTGGGGCGGTCAGGAATAACCGTTGCTGTATAACCGAGGGGGAGGTGTGATCAGTGCCCGCGCCGGGGCAGCAGCAGCCGGGTGGCAAGCCGCATAAGGCCAACGATCTGGCAGAAGAAGTGGACGGTGGAGAATTCGTCGCGCATGGGACCGAATATAAACAGCTATTCCGCGCTCGGCAAGGCATCCGGTCGTTTCCGGGAAAGGCGCCGCTTCAGCCAGTAGACATAGCCCGACAGGCCATAGGCGAGAAGCAGTAGGAACAGCATGATGGGCGGGTCCACGGCGATGAGGCTGAAGGCCAGGGCCACTAGGACGATGGCCACGAAGGGCACGCTCTTCTTCAGGTTGATGTCCTTGCCGCTGTAGAAGCGGAAGTTGGTGATCATGGTGATGCCGGCGAACAGGGTGAGCCCCCAAGCCAGCCAGCGCACCTCGCCGCCCTTGACGTGGTTATCCACCATGACCCAGATGAAGCCCGCCACCAGGGTTGCCGCCGCCGGACTGGGCAAACCCATGAACCAGCGCTTGTCCTGCACCGCCAGCATGGTGTTGAAGCGGGCCAGTCGCAGGGCGGCGCCAACGCAATAGACGAAAGCGGCGATCCAGCCCAGTTTGCCCATGTCCTTCAGGGCGAAGCTGTACATCACCAGGGCTGGTGCGACGCCGAAGGACACCATGTCGGAGAGGGAGTCGTATTCGGCGCCGAAGGCGGACTGGGTGTTGGTCATGCGCGCCACGCGGCCGTCCAGGCCGTCCAGGATCATGGCGATGAAGATGGCCACGGCGGCCATCTCGTAACGGCCGTTCATAGCCTGGACGATGGCGAAGAAGCCGGCGAACAGGGCGCCGGTGGTGAACAGGTTGGGCAGGAGATATATGCCGCGGCGGCGCGGATTGGCAGCTTGTCCACCTTCCCGGGTTTCCGGCCTCGTGATGGGACCGGGTTCCATGTCATGCATGCTCAAAGCTGCGCCAGCACGTCGCTGGCGGCGCGAACCCTGTCACCGAGCGAGACCCGAGGCGTGGCGTCTGTGGGCAGATAGACATCCACGCGGGAACCGAAGCGGATGAAGCCGTAGCGCTGGCCCCGCCGGAGTTGCGTACCGGGTTCCACATAACAGAGGATGCGGCGGGCGATGAGACCGGCTACCTGGACGCTGGTGACGTCCTTGCCGTCCGGCGTCCGGAACCACACCGCGTTGCGCTCGTTCTCGGTGGAGGCCTTGGCCAGGTCGGCGTTGACGAATTTTCCCGGGTTGTACCAGCGGCCCTTGACCTCACCGTCCACCGGCGCCCGGTTGGAATGAACGTTGAAGACGTTCATGAACACGCTGATCTTCAGCGCTCGGCGCTGGAGCCAGGGGTCATCTGTTTCTTCCACGGCCACGATACGGCCGTCGGCGGGCGATAGCACCAGACCCTCGCCGATGGGAACGACGCGGGCCGGATCACGAAAGAACTGGAGGACGAACAGGGCGATGATCCAGACCGGGGCAGCCCATTCCCAACCAGCAAGCCAGGTCACCGCTAGGGCAGCCACCACGGCAAAGGCCAGGAACGGCCAGCCCTCGCGAGCGATGAGGGGGTGAGGCCAGGGCGCTTTGGTCGGGGGCATGAGTCCGATGCACACGTTGTCGAGTGTCGAGTGGCGAGTGGCTCGACTCACCACTCGCTACTTGCGACATACCCAATCAGTTCCGGCTCTTGTCCACCAGCTTGTTAGCCTTGATCCAGGGCATCATATCGCGCAGCTTCTCGCCCACGACTTCGATGGGGTGCTCGGCGTTGAGACGGCGGCGGGCGGTCATTTCCGGGTAGTTGGTCTTGCCCTCGAGGATGAAGCGCTTGGCATAGTCGCCGGTCTGGATGTTCTTCAAAGCCTCGCGCATGGCGGCGCGGGACTGTTCGTTGATGACCTTGGGGCCGGTCACATACTCGCCGTACTCCGCATTGTTGGAGATGGAGTAGTTCATGTTGGCGATGCCGCCCTCGTAGATCAGATCGACGATCAGTTTCAGCTCATGCAGGCACTCGAAGTAAGCCATCTCGGGCGCGTAGCCGGCTTCCACCAAGGTTTCGAAGCCCATCTTCACCAGCTCCACGGCACCACCACACAGCACGGCCTGCTCGCCGAAGAGGTCGGTCTCGGTCTCTTCACGGAAGTTGGTCTCGATGACACCGGCGCGGGCACCACCGTTGGCGGCCGCATAGGCCAGGGCGATGTCCTTGGCCTTGCCGGACTTGTCCTGGAAGACTGCGATCAGGGAGGGTACGCCGCCGCCAGCCAGATAGGTGGAACGCACGGTGTGGCCGGGACCCTTAGGGGCGATCATGATCACGTCCAGATCGGCGCGGGGCACGATCTGGTTGTAATGGATGTTGAAGCCGTGGGCGAAGCAGAGGGTGGCGCCCTTCTTGATATTGGGCTCTATTTCTTTGTAGTAGACACCAGGCTGCTGCTCGTCCGGAACCAAAATCATGACCACATCGGCGTCCTTCACGGCGGCTGCCACTTCCTTGACGGTAAGGCCCGCCTTCTTTGCCTTCTCCCAGGAAGCGCCGTCCTTGCGCAGGCCCACGGTGACCTTGACGCCGGAATCCTTCAGGTTGTTGGCATGGGCGTGGCCCTGGGAGCCGTAGCCGACGATGGCGACCTTCTTCTTCTTGATCAGGGAGAGGTCGCAATCTTTTTCGTAGTAAACCTTCATGGGGTGTCCTTTCAGGGTTTCGCTCAAATTTTCATGATGCGGTCGCCGCGGCCGATGCCGGAGGCGCCGGTCCGCACGGTTTCCAGGATAGCGGCGGGATCGATAGCGGCCAGGAAGGCGTCCAGCTTGGTGCCTGGCCCGGTTAGCTCGATGGTGTAGGTTTTGTCCGACACGTCGAGGATATGGCCGCGGAAGATGTCGACCATACGCTTCATCTCCTCGCGCATCTCTCCGGTGGCGCGCACCTTCACCAGCATGAGTTCGCGCTCGATGTGACTGCCGTCGGTCAGGTCCTGCACCTTGACGATGTCGATGAGCTTGTTGAGCTGCTTGGTGATCTGTTCGATAACGTCGTCGGAACCACGGGTGACGATGGTCATTCGCGACAGGGTGGCATCCTCGGTGGGCGCCACGGTGAGGGATTCGATGTTGTAGCCGCGGGCGGAGAACAACCCGGCGACGCGGGACAGGGCGCCGGCCTCGTTTTCCATCATCAGGGAAATAATGTGTCGCATCGCCTTGCCCTTACACCAGGATCATCTCGGACAGGCCCTTTCCGGCGGGAATCATGGGAAACACGTTCTCGCGGGGGTCGGTAAGGAAATTCAGGAACACCAGCCGGTCCTTGTACTTGCCGAAAGCGTCGCGCAGCGCAGGCTCCACGTCCTCAGGTTTCTCAATTGTCATGCCTACGTGGCCATAGGCCTCGGCAAGCTTCACAAAGTCCGGCAAAGAACTCATGTAGGACTCCGCATAGCGTTCCTCGTAGAAGAACTCCTGCCACTGGCGCACCATGCCCAGATAACCGTTGTTGAGCAGGATGATCTTGAGGGGCAGCTTGTTTTCCTTGCAAGTGGACAGTTCCTGGATGTTCATCTGGATGCTGCCCTCGCCGGTAATGCAGGCGACCACAGATTCCGGATGTGCCATCTGCACGCCCATGGCTGCAGGCAAACCGAAGCCCATGGTGCCTAGGCCACCAGAATTGATCCAGCGTCGCGGCTTGGCGAACTTGTAGTACTGGGCCGCCCACATCTGGTGCTGGCCCACGTCTGAAGTCACATAGGCATCGCCGCCGGTGACCTCGTAAAGCTTCTCGACCACGAACTGGGGCTTGATCACCGCCGCCGACCGGTCGTACTTGAGGCAGTCCTGCGAACGCCATAACTCGATCTGCGCCCACCAGGCCTTGAGCGCCTGCTCGTCCGGCTTTTCCTTGCCGGCCTTGATGTGCTTGATGATTTCATCCAATACCTGGCCCACCTCGCCGACGATGGGCACGTCCACCCGCACCCGCTTGGAGATGGATGAGGGGTCCACGTCGATATGGATGATGCGGTGGGCTTCCTTGGCGAAGTGCTTGGGATTGCCCACGACCCGGTCGTCGAAACGGGCGCCCACCGCCAGCAGCACGTCGCAGTGCTGCATGGCCATATTGGCCTCGATGGTGCCATGCATTCCCAGCATGCCCAGGAACAGAGGATCGGGTGATGGATAGCCGCCCAGCCCCATCAGGGTGTTGGTGACAGGGTAGCCCAGGTGACGGGCCAATTCGGTAACCTGGCCAGCCGCATTGCCCAACACAACGCCCCCGCCCGTGTAGATCATCGGGCGCTTGGCTTCCAGCAACATCTGGACAGCCTTCTTGATCTGGCCCGCGTGGCCCTTGCTGGTCGGATTGTAGGAGCGCATGGCGACGCTCTTGGGGTAGGCGTACTCGCACTTGTGCTGGGTGACATCCTTGGGCACATCCACCACCACGGGGCCCGGCCGGCCGGTGGCTGCGATGTAGAAAGCCTTTTTGATGGTGGATGCCAGTTCCTTGACGTCTTTCACAAGGAAATTGTGCTTAACACAGGGCCGGGTGATGCCAACTGTGTCCACTTCCTGGAATGCATCCTGGCCGATGGCGGCGGTGGGCACCTGGCCGGTAATCACCACCATAGGGATCGAATCCATATAGGCAGTGGCAATGCCGGTCACTGCATTGGTAGCGCCGGGGCCAGAGGTGACGATGGCCACACCCACTTCCCCAGTGGAACGGGCATAGGCATCCGCCGCGTGTACGGCAGCTTGCTCATGACGAACTAGGATGTGTTCGAAATCCTTTTGCTTATAGATTTCGTCATAGATATTGAGCACCGCGCCACCAGGGTAGCCAAATACATGCTTGATGCCCTCATCGCGCAAGCAGCGGACGACGATCTCCGCACCGGTCAGTTCCATGTCAGCCATGGCGAGAATTTCTTAATATTCTGAAAAGGGTAAAACACTAGCGATTGCGCCCAGCATGGTCAAGACAGCATCCGAAAGAGGCTGAAAAAAAGGGGTTTGGCATCCGCCAAACCCCTGTATTTTTGGTGGGTTGTCACAGATTCGAACTGTGGACCTACGGATTAAGAGTCCGCTGCTCTACCAGCTGAGCTAACAACCCATTTG
>Ga0233425_10005515_pt1 | contig 19882 bp, 12 predicted proteins | sample Watercolumn_Towu_2_FD_181712 | JGI IMG/M metagenome (GOLD analysis project Ga0233425, IMG submission 181712) | Freshwater microbial communities from Lake Towuti, South Sulawesi, Indonesia - Watercolumn_Towuti2014_140_MG | ecosystem: Environmental > Aquatic > Freshwater > Lake | place... | reverse complement strand
GCGCCCGGCATATACACGGTGGGAGTGAGCAACCTGTGCGGTACAGCGACGGCAACGGCTGTGGTGACTTCCTTTACACTCGATCCATTGATCGTTTCGGCAAGCAGCACGACCATTTGTCCGAACGAAACAGCGACGCTGACTGCCAGCGGTGGCGGGTCACAGGGCAATCCGCCTGTCTATACCTGGTCGAACAGCAGCCTCACCGGGCCTGTGGTGACCACCACTGGCGGTACAATCACCGTGATGGCCACCAACAGCTGCGGAACCTATTCTCAATCCATCGTCGTGTACAATTTCCCGGTGAACGCGGCTCTGACAGCAAACCCGGTGAGTGGCGTGAAGCCGCTGACGGTGACCTTTACCAATGGAAGCACCGGCGCGACAAGCTATAGCTGGACCTTTGGCAATGGAAATACGGCTACGGGCTTTTCAGTACCTCCGCAAACCTACACGAGCGCCGGTGATTACACTGCTTCTATTACCGTAAGCGATGGCGTTTGCAGCGACCAGGCCTCGGTGGTGATCCATGTGCTCAACGAAGCGCCGGAGCTGGTGATCCCGAATGTGTTTACTCCCAACAACGACCTGGTGAACGATATTTTCAGGGTGAAGGGCTATAATATCAGTAATTTCCGCGGTGTGATCTACGACCGCTGGGGCCTGGAGCTTTTCAGCTGGAGCGATGTGTCGCAGGGCTGGGATGGTAAAGTGAATGGCAATACCTGCCACGATGGCACTTACTTTTACATCATCTCCTGCAAGGATGCCGATAATAAAGACATTAAAAGGCAGGGGAGCTTTACCTTACTGAGGTAGGGGCAGGACGATCTCCCGCCCGCATCTGAAATGCCCTTCGGGGCAGGCCTTGTAGCCATGAAGGCCGCAGGGCTTGCAATAGAGGTCTTTTACCTCTATGACTTCCGATTTGGCAGAGAGTGGGAAAAAACCGTAGGCCGGTACGGTAGAGCAGAAAAACGCCGTCACCGGCGCATTTACGGAGGAGGCCAGGTGCAGCGGACCGCTGTCGTTCACATAGTTCATCGTGGCATGTTTCATCAGCTCGCAGGATTCCAGCAGCGATAATTCTCCGGCAAGGATCCGGATGGCGGCATGGGTGCTTTGCGCTTTGATCTCTTCGCACAGGTCCTTGTCGCCGGGGCCTCCTAGCAGGTAGATCGTTTTGCCGGAAGGAACGGCATTGCAGAGCTCCACCCATTTCTCTTTCGGCAGCTGCTTTGTGAACCATACCGAAGAGGGCGCCATGCATATAAAAGGCTGCTGCACATAGGGCTCTATCTTCGTGAACTGTTTAAAGCTCGGATACAACCTGGGTTTGGCAACCGTTTTATCTGTAATAGGCTGGATGAGGTCGTTGTAGCGTTCCACCTCATGCCTTCCGTCGCCAATCCGGTGCGGTGATTTATGGTTGAAGAGGAAAGAAAAGGGATTCTTATTATAGCCGGAGGTATAAGGCGCTTTCGAAAAGGCCGTGAGGAAACCCGAGCTGGCGAAGCGGTGCAGGTTGATCACCGTATCGAAGCGGCGGTTGCGGATGACCTTGAGCAGCTGCATCAGGCTTTTGTATTTGCCCTCTTTTTTGTTCCATACCAGAACCTCGTGCAGGAAAGGATGCCCGGCATAAAGCGCTTCATTGCCCTTGCGTACCAGAATGGTAAGCCTGGCCTGCGGGTAAAACAGGTGTAGCTTTTCCAGCACCGAGGAGGCCAGGATGGCATCGCCGATAAAGGCCGTTTGGATAACCAATATGTTTTTATGTTCCAGCAAGGATTATACAGCTACGTTATGTTCTCTCAGGGCATCGTTCAAAGATGTTTTGAGGTCGGTGCTTTCTTTGCGCTTGCCGATGATGAGGGCGCAAGGCACCTGGTAATCGCCGGCAGGGAAGCGCTTGGTATAGGAGCCGGGAATCACTACGCTCCGCTCAGGCACATAGCCTTTGGTTTCCACAGGTGTGCTGCCGGTTACGTCGATAATTTTTGTGGACATGGTGAGGCATACATTGGCGCCAAGCACTGCTTCTTTGCCTACGCGCACGCCTTCCACCACAATGCAGCGGGAACCAATGAAGCAATTATCTTCGATAATTACCGGCGCGGCCTGTACAGGCTCCAGTACGCCGCCAATGCCCACGCCACCGCTCAGGTGGACATGCTTCCCGATCTGGGCGCAGCTGCCCACAGTCGCCCAGGTGTCTACCATGGTTCCTTCGTCCACATAGGCGCCGATATTCACAAAGCCTGGCATCACAATCACGCCTTTGGCAATGTAGCTGCCATAGCGGGCAATAGCCCCGGGGACTGTTCTCACGCCGGCTTCCGCAAAATTGGTTTTCAGGGCCATTTTATCATGAAACTCAAAGGGCTTCAGCTCCATCGTTTCCATCTGCTGAATGGGGAAATAAAGAATCACGGCTTTCTTCACCCAGTCGTTTACCTGCCAGTTTCCGTCTGCTTTTGGCTCTGCTACCCGTAATTTTCCAAGGTCGAGTTGGGCGATGATATCACGTATAGCTTGCTGATTTGCAGGGTCTTTGAGGAGTTCGCGGTCGTTCCAGATAGATTCTATGAGAGATTGCATGAAAAAAACGGTTAAAAATTGTTTGCAAGTTAACTAAAATATGTATATTTGCACTCCAATTTTTTTGGAATGGTTGTGTAGCTCAACTGGATAGAGCATCTCACTACGGATGAGAAGGTTTGGGGTTCGAATCCCTACACGATCACTAAAGTAAAACCCTTTGAATACAGAGGGTTTTATTTTTGAGAAAAAAATGGTGAGGTAGCTCAGTTGGTTAGAGCATCGGATTCATAACCCGAAGGTCAGGAGTTCAAATCTCCTTCTCACTACAAGAACCCTGGAGAAATTCAGGGTTTTTTTATTTTATAAAACTGCCAGAAGTTTATCCGCCAGCCGGAGGACCACTACAAAAGCTTGTTCTGAGAGAACAGTTTTTTTGTTTTGAGAGGAATACGTTGCAAATCCTGCATCGTAAGGCATGAGTTTCAGAGATTATCAGGTTTAGCGTGAATGATGCCGTAGCGCCCTGTTTGGTTCAAATTCCGGATCAACTTCAAAATTTTTTTTGTGCTATTTTCTCCACTTACGGTAAATTTTTAATAAATAATTCCCTTAACTTTCCATTACGGTTCGGCATAGTCAGCCTCATAGATGAATGACTTCATGTTTAATGCCTGAACAGCGTTCGTATGTGATTTACCTGGTCATGACAGCCCTCCGTATCCTGTTTTTAATGGCTTCATGATGATGTGCTATAAGTCTAATTATTAAAAAGAAAGGAGACCATTAAACCGAAATTTAAACAGCCTCCCTTTGCGGTGAAATTTTTCGAAGACCTCACCACCACAAAGGTATTGTTTTAAGTACAGATAAAAAAGATCAAGACTCCCCCGTTTTGCATTCATTGGCATAGCGCCTGTTGATGCAGGCTTTGCCGCTAGATGTATCGGATTGTGCCAAAACAAGAGTTAAAAAACAATTTTAGCGATTGAATAAGCCTTTTTGTGTACTTCTTATGTTGCTGTTGTTGCTTTGTATTAAAGCAGCACATGAAACCATGAAATGCCTACCGGAACTCTGAATTTCAGATCCGGTCTTTTACAGCGGCTTTTGGCCCTGGTAGTGCTCAATAGAAACAGTTATATAATTTATTCCAATCCTTGTTCCACCGGTAGCGATATAGGCATTCCAAATACCTTAAAATATCTGTTAACCCGCAGTAGTGCTGGTTAGTGTCGGTTTAGCAGGTTTTCAATATGCTCATAGTGATATGTAGTCTATATTGCTGTATGGCAACCATTGCATAGTGGCAAGGAATAGTGTGTTCAGATCATCAACACACAAAAAGGTTTTATTCAATTGTTCAGACAAAAAACAATTGATGATGAAAAGAATAATAATTTCCGTAGCCGTTTTTACGGCTTTTCAAAGCAGTGCACAGGTTGTGACAAATAATCCGCCTTTTTCATCTAACAGATGGATGGGGTTAGGGCCGTTGACAGGACCATCCGCTATTACCAGTGTCGGTTTTGGTGGAGGAATATCGGGCTTACCCGATAGCAGGTTCCAGATAAGCGACTTTAACTGGTCCTTACCAGGCAGTAACCCATCCATGGCAGGCAAATTGTTCCGTACCGATGGTAACCGTGGTGTGCTTAACCAATGGCAATTTTACACAGGAGGTGCCGGCAATGCAACCACCGAAAAGTTTAAATTATTTGTAGAAGCAGACAGTCTGGATGTAGGTCAGCAATCCACACAGGGTGAACTATTTTTTAAGACCGCTACCACCAATCCTTTGGCACCTGTTTCACCAACGCTACCGGGATCATTCAAAGTTGCCGAGCGGATGCGCTTGTCCTACGGCATTGGCGGTGATCTGGCCGGTGGGTTTAATAAGAAGGGTGTAACCAAAGTGCTTATCAGCCACGACGGTTTTGGCAGCGGCTATTTGCCGCCGGCTGTGGCCATGCTTAACATCGGTTCTTCTACGCCCAACCCTTCGGCCGGCAACAGGCCCTGGATGGATATCGGTACCTACTACTCCATGCATACCGATAACATGTATGTGGGGATGAAAGATGGCGGCTCTCAGAACAACGTGAGCTCGGTGATCAGCTGGGGCGACGATCCTGCCGGGACAAACAGCAATAACCGCTTGCTTTACCTGTTTACCGGATTTGGCAATGTGGGCGAAGCCTCTACTGTCGACGGCCTTGAAGTGGGTCGCATGTGGGCCAGCGCTAACGATGGCCGCATGGGTATTGGCGGCGACCCGGGGAACAATAAATACTTCAATAACTCCGATGATCCTACCAACACATTAGAAGTAAATGCACCGGGTGCATACACGGCAGGAGCAGTTGGCAGCAGTGGTTTACGCTTCACCAATTTAAGGGCGGCCTCAACGCCACAGGTGAATCCAAGCAGCAATGTATTAAGCGTAGATAACAACGGCGATGTGATTTTGGTGCCGGGGGGCGGGGCAACACTCACCGGAAATAACGGGATCTCTGTGACCGCCGGGGTGGCTCAGTTGGGTGTTCCCTGTACAGTAGGCGGTTTTCCTAATATAGGAGGCATTGTGGCATCGCAGCTAACCACTGATAGGGTCTTTGCCAACCGTAACCAGAATTTCTGGATCGCCTCGCTGGATACGGAAACAGGCGGTGTGGGCATTGGCGGCCAACCGGTAATGCCATTTTGCGGAACAGGAAATACGTTTGAGGTAAGCGCCAATTCAAAAAATACCAAATATGGTAGCACTGGTGCCAGCGGGATGCGTTTCACCAAGTTGACTTCTGCCTCATCCACTATTCCGAATGGCACTAACGGTGTGAACAGTAGCAAAGTACTGACGGTTGACAGCGACGGAGATATAGTATTAACGGATGCATCAGTAAGTGCAGGAACTACTATAGGCAATGTTTGCGGTGCGGCAACGGCCAACCCATTAGCCAACAACTGGGAGGTACCACTGAACAGTCATCATTATATCTTCAGCGAAACAGCCGCAGGCGGCGGAAAAGTCGGCATCGGCAATATAGCCACAGCCTGCACACCGGGCAATGTGCTGGAGGTAGCCAGAAACAGCGCGACGCCAAACGCTGGAGGAACCAGCGGCCTGCGTCTTACCGATCTGAGAAGCGGGGCCGGATCTGCGCCTGCAAACGGCCGTGTGCTATCCGTCAACTCTAATGGGGATGTGATCCTGGTTCCTGATCAGGGCACTTTTCCGGGAGCGCAAAACGGTGTTAACAACAACGTTACGGCCATTAACCCCAACGGTATGACGCAGCTCGGGCAGGATATCGGCGAGGCCGGTGATCCCGGCAAGCTCTTGAACGATCGGGAAATTCCGTTTTTCAGCAAAACCATCTACATGAATAATTTCGCCCGTGTGGTGATGAACAGGCCTGTCGGCGGACCTAAAGAAGCAACGCTGGAGATAGGTCAGCACAACAATCTTCAGGGGTTTGCTACGATTCCCAATTTCGGCGCGGTAAGCCTTGGCTTGAAAGTAGATATGCCGAATAATCTCGGCAACCCCAATATGGGCATCTATTCCGTGAGCAATTCGATGGCTGGTAACATAGGTATATATGGTGAAGGCGGAAACCTGAGCAACAATTCATGTTATGGGGTTATTGGTGTTGCGTATGCAGGCGCTAATAATACCGCCAATGGAGCAGGAGACGCTGCCTATTTTCCTACCATCGGCGTACAGGGGATAGCCCGCGGTTATTTCGATGGGACAAGGTACTCCAGGAACCTTGGCGGTTATTTCGTTGCCAATACGACGGCCAATTACAATTATGCCGTTTGGGCAACTGCGCCTTCATCAGCCAATGGTAGCTTAAACAACTGGGCCGGTTATTTTGATGGGGATGTCAAGATCCTTGGAAATGGTTATGTTAACGGTAATACTTACACTAATGGCAATACCTACACCAATGGCAATAACCTCCTTACCTCCGACCAGATGTTTAAAACCAATGTTGACACCATTGCCAATCCTTTAAGCATCCTGAAACAATTAAAGCCAAAAACTTATTTTTATGATACCACCAATGCCTACGGCATCAGATTCTCTGAAAAAAAGCAATACGGTTTTATCGCGCAGGATGTCAATGCGGTATTACCAGAATTGATAAGTACGGTTCATAAAGCAGCGGATGTAGATACCATGGGGAATGTGATTCACCCGGCCGTGTCTTACAAAACCCTGAACTATAATGCCCTGTTTGCGCTGCTTACCTCTGCTATGCAAAAACAACAGACCAAAATCGACAGCCTTACCCAGCGGCTCAACTCACAGGATAGCGCACAGAATGCCCGTTTGGCAGCTCTGGAAAATGCCATTGCCCAATGCTGCTCCAATGCGAATGCACGAACCAGCCATTCAATTCAAAACCAGCTGGATGTGGAGCTGAGCGACAAGGATGCGATCGTTTTAAATCAAAATGTACCAAATCCTTTTGCGGAGCAAACAACAATCACTTACAACGTGCCGGAAAGCGTCAGCAAGGCACAGTTGATCTTCTACAACAGCGCCGGTCAGATCATCCAGACGGTTGATATCAAAACCCGCGGCAAAGGCAAGGTGAATGTATTTGCCAGCGATCTTTCCAGCGGTCTGTACCACTACACATTGGTAGCCGATGGCAAAGTGGTGGATAGCAAAAAAATGGTGAGAGAATAATTAGATAGCGAATACGGATGAGATAAAAAAGTCCCGTTTTGATTTCAAAACGGGACTTTTTTTATGGTTATCTAATTATGCACCAAAAGATTCATTTAAAGGTGTTTCCGGTAGATGTGCCATCTATTGGAATCCATCTTAATTCCTTATTTTTGCATGAACCAGGCTCATCCAGGCGCCACATCACTCTGAGGAATAAACTAAAAGCGGCATGCAGAAAAAACTGAACTTAAAATCATTCAACCTCTACGAATTTCTGAAACATCAGAATGCCCATAGCCCTCAGGCACCTTTCTTTTTAGCCGACAGGCATGCCTATAAAAATGCCCACGTCAATTTTCCCTTCCGTACCTTTGCCTATGGGCTTGGTATGACCTATTCGGGAGAGGGAGATGTTTTTAAAATCGGGAGTGCGGACTTTACGGTAAGAGCTGGAAGCCTTACCACGGTTGGCCCGGGGCTTGTTTGCCAATGGACAGGAAACTATACGGCCGAGCACGATACCATCTATTTTACGGAAGAGCTGTTTGGAAACATGAAATCCAATTCGTTTTTGCAATCGCTCTCCTTCTTTTTTCATGGCGGCCATCATGTGATTGATCTGACAGATGAGCAACAGAAAAAAATGACGGCTTTGTTTGATCTGCTGAAAGAATTGAAAGATGAGAAGGAGGCTATTCCAGGCATCGTGTATTCGATGATCATGCTGGCGAATTCTTTTCATGCCAGCCACAACGGCTCCTCTCAGAACAATGGGAGCTCCAACAGGGAAAAAGTGACGAGCAGCTTCCGGAAGCTGGTAGCAGAACATTTTCCGGAGCATAAAGAGGTTGCCTATTATGCTCTTAAGCTCAACATCACACCCAAATACCTCAGCGAGATTCTGCAGGTAGAAGTGGGCAAGTCTGCCAAAGCCTTCATCGATGAATATGTGATGATGGAAGCGAAAAGCCTGTTGAAGCAAACCTCCCTCTCCATTCAGGAGATCTCTCACTGGCTGGGATACGATGACGCTTCTCACTTTGGCAAGTCCTTTAAGAAGCTTGCAGGCTCTACGCCTGGCGAATACCGCAAAGCATAATCCCGTTTTCTTTCCAGGTATAATACAGCCTACCGAATTTTTGACCATTTCTTCCGACATCCGTCCTAACGGCCCGGCTATCGCTTGCCTATCTTTGTCTCAGCAAACACTAAAACCTAAAACTATGACAAAGCAACTACACTTTCTTCTCGTCTCACTCTTATGGAGTTCAACACTTTTGTATTCACAAACCAAAACCAAAATAACGATGAAAAACGTCACAGAATTTAAAGTATCCGTTTCCCAACAGGTGTTGGATGACTTGCAAAACCGTTTGAAAAACACCCGCTGGCCCGGCGAAGCCGATGGCTCAGGCTGGAACTTCGGAACCAATGAGGCATACCTGAAAGAGCTGGTGAACTACTGGCAGACGAAATACGACTGGCGTAAGCAGGAAGAGGCGCTTAACAGGTATCCTCAGTACATTGCCGATGTAAAAGGTGTGAAAATCCATTTTCAATACATCAAGGGCAAGGGAAAGAATGCAAAGCCTCTTGTGCTCACGCATGGCTGGCCTGATAGCTACCTCCGCTTTCAGAAAATTATTCCGCTGCTGACGGAAGGCGAACAAAGTTTTGACCTGGTTATCCCATCCATCCCTGGCTTTGGCTTCTCTGACAAAACGGCGATGACGAGCGAGGCAGTGGCTGACCTGTGGAAGGTATTGATGACAGAAAACCTCGGTTATGCCACATTTTATGCAGCTGGCGGCGATGTGGGAATGGGGGTTACAAAAGCCCTTGCTTCAAAATATCCGGATGTGGTAGCAGGGGTGCATTTTACAGACATTGGCTACCCGATGGGGCAGGAAGATCCCAATACGATGACGGAGGCCGAAAAACAATTTGCACAGTTTGTACAGCAATGGTGGTACAGTGAAGGTGCCTATGCGATGGTGCAGGCCACCAAGCCACAATCGCTGGCCTATGGGCTGAACGATTCACCCGCCGGACTTGCTGCCTGGATTCTGAGCTTTACCAATGCCGGCGCTCCTCCCGAAATGATTGAAACGGCATTTGGAGGGAAGGATGAATTGCTCACGAACATCATGATTTACTGGACTACACAAACGGTTGCCACTTCTATGAGGATGTATAAAGCAGATGCAATGGCTCAATGGTCGGGCGCACAGCCATTGCAAAAATCGAAGGTGCCGGCTGGTGTAGCGCTTTTCCCGAGGGAAGCACAGTTTCCAAAAGAATGGGCGGAACGTTTCGTTCATGTTGTAAGCTTTCGTAAAATGGAAGAAGGCGGGCATTTCGCGGCGCTGGAAGTACCCGCTATTTTTGCCGGGGAGTTAAGAACATTCTTTTACAGCATTAAGTAGCATCCGAAGCACGTGTTTGGAAAAAGCAATCACCGGATGCTTACTCTCCAATGACTATATTCCGGAATAAAGAACAGGAGAAAACAATCACTCCTGTTTTTTTATTTTGTTTCCTCCTGGTATTCATGCATCTTGCAGTATATAAGATGCATCATGATCGCACAACTTAAAACAGTTCTGAATGTCATAACTCCTTTCCCCGAGGAGGATATGGAACGGGTCCTTGCCTGCTTCAAGCCAAAGCAAGTGCCTCAGGGCGCCTGTTTGCTTATAAACGGGGATGTCTGTAAAGAATTTTATTTCGTTGCCAAAGGCTGTATCCGCACGTATTTTATAGATGAAAAAGGGAATGAAAAAACACGGTATATAATGCCCGACAATCACATCGGCACTGCTCTTAGCAGCTTTATTTCCGCCCGCCCTTCCTTTGAACTGATGGATGCTCTGAGCGATTCTGAGCTGCTGGTGATAAGCTTCCGCGATTTCTATAAGCTCAACGACGAATTGCTGAGCTGGAAGAGCTTTTACCAGAAAATACTTGAAATGGCCTATTCCTTTCAAACACGCAGAATTGAAAGTATTGTGACGCTCACAGCACAGCAGCGTTTTGAGCAGGCCATGCACGAAAACCCCTCCCTGTTCCAGTTGGTTTCGAACAAAACAATGGCCTCATACCTCGACATGACGCCCGAAACACTGAGTCGTTTGAAATCCCGCTAACACGATTTTGATTTAGATCAATGCGCTTCCTCCCATAGCGGTATAGCTTTGTCCAAAATTCAAACCGATGAAAACCTATATCTTACTATTCAGGCTTGACATTCTCAGTAAAGAAGCACAGCCAGACAAAGAGCAAATGAAAATTTTTATGCAGCAATGGACAACCTGGTTGGACGACATCTCAGCGAAGGGGCAACTGGCAGAGGGCGGAAACCACCTGCAATATAGCGGAAGAGTCGTAAAGCCAGGAGGAGTGATTCTCAATCAGCCCTATTCGGCCAATTCCGAATCGGTGGCCGGATACATCAGGGTGCTTGCCAAAAACATGGACGATGTCACCCACATAGCTGAAAAATGCCCGATATTGAACGGGAGCGACAGGAACAGTGTTGAGATCAGGGAAGCAGCTGCGGTATGATACTGTCAGTTCTGTAACACAATCGGGGGCTGCCATTTACTGGTTTTTCGCGGATTCAAAAAAGGATTTCCGGAGCCCGGAAAAAGATGTTTTCACTTACAAAAGCCTGCCTTGATGAAAAGGCAGGCTTTTGTTGTTTATGTGTGAAATTACGAAAGTGTATGTATCTTTAGTTGCACGTACTCTTAACCCTTACAAAAATCAATACCTGTTTTCATGCATAGTATCTTACCCTTTTTGCTGGCCATGATCGCGGCCATCGTTCTTCTCGAAATGTGGGCGACTAAACTCAAAATCGCTTACCCTATTTTACTGGTGGTGGCCGGGCTGCTCATCAGCTTTGTACCGGGCCTTCCGGCCGTGAAGGTCAATCCCGACCTGGTCTTCTTTATATTCCTGCCGCCTTTGCTGTTTGAGGCCGCCTGGTCGATCTCTTTTAAGGAGATGAAAAAATGGTGGCGCATTATCGGAAGCTTTGCCTTCCTGGTGGTCTTCTTCACTGCACTTTCCGTGGCGGTGGTTACCAATTATTTCATCCCCGGCTTTCCGCTGGTGCTGGGCTTTTTGCTGGGAGGCATCGTCTCGCCGCCGGATGCGGTAAGCACCGGCGCCATTATGAAATTCGTCAGGATCCCGAGGTCTACCGCCACCATCCTGGAAGGTGAAAGTTTGCTGAACGATGCTTCCTCCTTAATCATCTTCCGCTTTGCGCTGGTAACGGTTGGCACCGGGCAGTTTATCTGGCATCAGGCCGCGTTGAGCTTCTTGTGGATGGTGGTTGGCGGAGTCGGCATCGGCCTGCTGCTCGGATGGCTCTTTGTGCAGATGCACAAGCGCCTGCCTACGGATGCTCCCTCAGACATTGCGCTGACCATCATCGAGCCGTATTTCATGTACTGGATCACCGAGCAGGTTCATAGCTCCGGCGTTCTGGCGGTGGTAAGCGGCGGACTGCTGATGTCGACCCAGCGCCTTTCGTTTTTGAATGCCTCCAGCCGCGTGCGGGGCTACAGTGTGTGGGAGAGCTTCATCTTTATCCTGAACGGCATTGTGTTCCTCATCATAGGACTTGAGCTTCCCGAAATTGTGAGCGGCCTCCGTGCCGAAGGCATTCCCTTGTCTACCGCCATTGCCTATGGCGTGCTGGTCACGGTGGTGCTGGTCCTTTCCCGGATCATTAGCTCCTATGCTGCTTTGGTGGCGACCCTGATCTTTCGCCCCAGTGTAGCGCCCGGCGGCGGCTCCCGGCGCAGGCGCCTGCTGCTGCCGCTCCTCCTGGGATGGACAGGGATGCGCGGCGTGGTATCGCTGGCTGCGGCACTGGCCATACCGGTGAGCCTCGGCAATGGCGACGGCTTTCCGTACAGGAGCCTGATTCTGTTCATCACCTTCGTGGTGATCCTGCTGACCTTGCTGGTGCAGGGACTTACGCTTCCTTACTTTATTACACGCAGCCGTTTATTCGACCCGGTAAACGAAGAATCGGAAGAGCAGGCGAGGCAGAAAATAAAGCGGGGACTGAGGGAGCACATCAGCCGCTACCTCAAAAATAAACACGAGAGCGGCCTGCAGGACCACGCCGGGATGCGGATGCTGATGAAGCACTGGGAGGAAAAAGCGAAAGCAGGCGATGACAACTGGATGGATGAGCAGACGAAAGCCCTCTTTATAGAGATGCTCGACAGCCAGCGTGAATACCTGACGGAGCTGAACAAGGATCTGACGATCGATGAGGAGATCATCCGGGATCAGCTCTACCAGATCGACCTGGAAGAAGAGCGCCTGAAGCTATTGTGAGAATAGCCTGTAGCATGATCCGGCTCGTGTTTTTGTCGTTGCCCTGATTGATAGGCTCCCCACGTATGGTCGCTGGCGCAACATTTTTCGCTGAGTTCGTGCACAGGCAACAGATTTGATTGAGCGGTGGTATGGAACGTCCCGGAAAAGGAAAAAAATGGATCATCGCCATCGTTGTCATTCTGCTGGTGGCCGCAGGCCTCATCGCCCTCTTTTTTAATCCCAAAAAAGGCCTCCGGCTGGTGCTGCCCGACCTCGATGATATCACGCTGGTGAATGCCCGTCTGGCAAACGATACGGCTTACGTGGATGTGGATATGCTGCTCGAAAATAAAAGTGTGTTTAAGCTCGACCTGGATACGCTTTTTTACAAGATCGTGCTGGCCGATTCCCTCCTGTTCAACCAGACCCAGGTGCTGAACATCCGCCAGAAGGCCGGAGATATCGATACCTTCACGCTTCCGCTGAAAATCCCGGTCAGCAAAACTATGCGTACCGTGAAGTCCCTGCAAAGCCAGGATTCCACCTATATCGAAATCGATGCCTACATGATCTATAATACGGTATTTGGCAGTGCAAAGATCCCTGTGTCTAAGCGGGTGAAGATCAAGGTGCCGGTGCCTCCCGAAATCACCGTGGATAAGCTGGAGGTCGATGCCATCCATCTCGGCAGTAAAACGGTGGACCTGAGGGCGGCTGTCACCATTGTCAATAAAGGCGAGCTGCTGGACCTCAACATTCACGGGATCAGCTATCACCTGGAGCTTGGCGAAAATCTCGTGACCTCCGACGGCACTTATAACCAACCTGTAAGCGTGAAGCCCCTGGCGGAAACCCACGTAGAAATACCTGTTACGGTAAAGGTAAACCACATTGTGAAAACCGCCTGGAAATACCTTGCCAACGATGAGCTGCCTTATCACATCGACGTGAAAGCGCAACTGGACGAAAACAGTTTCTACCACAAGTCCGATATCCCGGTGCAGGCCAGGGCGGAAGGCCGGGCAAAGCTTCGCAGGAAGTAGCGGTTCAGGGAATTTTATCAAATCATGAAGTCATCCCTTCGCCCGGCTCTCCGCCTTTGGCGATTAGACCAAATAATTTAAAAATAGTACAAATAAAGTTTGTTTAAATCAATACACTGTATAAATTTACGTGGTTAATTAAACAGTGTAAAAAGATGGACAGGTTAAAAGATAAATTCCGCGAGAAAGCAGTGCCTTTGGCGGCAGAAATTAAAGACATTATCAAGAATCACGGTGATCTGAAATTAGGAGAATATACCGTGGCCCAGGTTTACCAGGGTATGAAGGGAATGATAGGAATGGTAACGGAAACGTCGAAGCTGGATGCTGAAGAAGGGATCCGTTTCAGAGGTTACTCGATTCCTGAGCTTCGCAAGAGTCTGCCAAAAGCCCCGGGAGGAACAGAGCCTCTGCCGGAAGGGATTTTCTACCTGATGCTGGTGGGTGAGCTACCGACACAGGAGGACGTGAGCTTTATCACCAACGAGTGGCAAAAGCGCAGCAACGTTCCGAAGCACGTGTTTGATGTGATTGAAAAATTACCGGTGGACACGCACCCGATGACACAGTTTGTGGTAGGGGTAATGGCCATGCAGACCGAAAGCGTATTTGCCAAAGCTTACGCGAAAGGCATCAATAAAAAAGATTACTGGGATTATGTGTATGAGGATTCCATGAACCTCATCGCTCGCCTGCCAAGGGTAGCGGCATACATCTACCGTCGTAAATATAAAAACGGCGCTCATATCGAGCCTGATCACAAGCTCGACTGGGCGGCAAACTTCGCTCACATGCTGGGCTACGAAGAGTTCGATATGAAACGCCTGATGCGCTTGTACCTCACCATCCACGTGGATCATGAAGGAGGGAACGTATCGGCTCATGCCACGCACCTGGTAGGCTCTGCCCTGAGCGATCCTTACCTGGCTTTTGCGGCAGGCATGAACGGCCTGGCGGGCCCTTTGCATGGCCTTGCCAACCAGGAAGTGCTGGGCTGGATCATGGAGCTGAAAGAAAACCTCGGCGGCGGATTGCCAACCAAAGAGCAGATCGCGGAGTACATCAAAAAGACCCTGGCCGAAGGAAAAGTAGTTCCGGGCTACGGACATGCGGTGCTGCGTAAAACCGATCCGCGCTTCACGGCTCAGCAGGATTTCTACAAAACCTATATCAAGCACGATAACATTTGTGAGATTGTACAAATGGTATACGAAGTGGCCCCTCCGATCCTCGAATCTACCGGCAAGATCAAAAACCCTTGGCCGAATGTGGATGCGCACTCCGGCGCGCTGTTGGTACACTACGGCATGCACGAGTACGATTTCTATACAGTATTGTTTGGCGTATCAAGGGCTTTAGGCGTACTCGCCAGCCTGATCTGGGACAGGGCAACGGGCTCGGCCATCGAAAGGCCGAATTCCATTACCACCGAAAATATCAAGGCAAAAATCAAAGCGGCACAGGAAGCCAAAGCATAATTCAATAAGCCAAAGCCACTGTTCACTCCCCGTATGACTAGATTCATACGGGGTTTTTTATGTTTGGCCGGTAAAAAAATGATTTGAGGGGGCGCCCCTCTATTCGTAGGCTTCCAATAATTGTAGTTTTATGTTAACTAAAACTTACACTATCATGAACAAAATTACTTTACTATTGGGCGGCATGTAATCAGCAATGTCACTACGAAAATACCCCGATATTTTCGTAGTGTTACATTCAATCCCCGATGATCATCGGAAATCCCCCACACAGACACACACAACGACCTTGCAGTTCTTTGTTATAGAAAAGATCCATATTGTTAAAAGCAATTCATGTTGTATATTTTTTATACCTTAGTACTGTATGCGTCGGTTACGGTTTTTATATATCCTTGTATTAACCGGCCTGTCCGTACAGGTTTCTGCACAACGATCGTCGGGTGTAGACAAATTAAGAACTGAACTCTCCCATTATAAGACAGAAGACACCATCCGTTTCGGAAAGCTGATCGATCTGGCTTATTACCTCAGCAATTACGGTTTCAAAGAGTCTATGGCCTATGCCACGGAAGCATTGCAGCTCTCCCGGAAGCTGAATTACGTCAAAGGAGAAGTGACGGCCTACAACTGTATGGCCGACGCTTACTGGTTTCATTCCGACTACGACAAAGCGCAGCAGTATTACTTTAAAGCCTACAGGATCAACGACTCTTTGCACGATCAGCGCGGGCTTGCCTTTTCAATGTACAACATCGGCTGGATCCTCTGCATCCAGCAGCAGAACTACAAGGAGGACCATTACCTCTACAGGTCTTATGCCATCTATCATAGCCTGAAAGACACGGCCGGCCTTCTCAAGATCTACAATGCCCTTGCCAGCTATTACTCCGGGAGGAGGCGCACCGACGACAAAAAGCAATACTTCGACTCGGCCATGTCCTATTTCAACAAAGGCATTGCCCTGGCCAAAAACTCAGGCCGCTACGGCGAAATGGGGCGTATTTATGGCAACCTGGGCGACCTGTTCTACTCCGAAAAAGATTTCAGATCGGCCGGCTTTTACAATGAGAAAAGCATGCAGGTGCACCGCCGGGTGGGCGATTCGGCCAGTATGATGATCTGTACCCTCAACATGGGCCTGTGCGAGCTGGAGCTGGGAAAGGTAAGGGAGGCGGAGGCTAAATTTAAGGAGGTTTACGATTACAATGTGCGGCACGACATCAAGGACACGCGGCTGCTGGCGATGAACGGCCTGGCGAAAGCCCAGTATAAGCTCGGGAACTACAAGGAAGCCTACGACCGCTATGAGGCTTATGTGGAGCTGAAAGAGCAGCTGGATAAGGAAACCTATTCGACCAGCATCAGCAACCTGCAGAGCAGCTACTCGCTCGAAAAATCAGAGGCGGATATTGCGCAGCTCAGGCAAAGCAACGAGATCCACGAGCTGAGGAACAAGAAGAATACCTATTTTATCATCGTTCTGCTGTCTGTGGGCCTTGTGGTTATTGTGATCGTGGTGCTGCTCTACAGGCAGAACAAGCAGCGGCAGCTCGCCAATATGGAGCTGGAAGCCAGGAACCAGGTGATTGCAGAAAAGAAACAGGAGATCGACAACAGTATCCGCTATGCCAAGGGCATTCAGCAGGCCATACTCCCCGACCTCAGCGAATTGAAAAGCACCTTCCCGCAAAGCTTTGTCTACTATAAGCCCAAAGATGTGGTGAGCGGCGACTTTTACTGGTTTGGCAAAGTCGGGGAGGAGTTTTATGGCATTGCTGCCGACTGCACAGGGCACGGCGTTCCGGGCGCTCTGATGAGCATTATCGGGATGGACAAGATCGTGCAGGCTATTTATGAGAAGCAGATCACCGGTCCAGGCGAGATCCTGTCTTTCCTCAATGTGCAGATCAAGCAGGTGCTGAAGCAGCATTCCGATACCTCCAGGCAAAAAGACGGAATGGACATGGCGCTTTTGAAGTTCAACGCGTCGCTCACGGAAGTGCAGTTTGCCGGGGCCAACAGGCCCCTGTACCTGGTGAGGGGCGCGGTGCCCGGCGGGGCGGCAACACCGGAGCTGCTGGAGTACAAGCCCGACAAAGCCGCTATTGCAGGCTTTACGCCCGACGACATGGAGTTTCATACCACGACCATTTCGTTGGCAAAGCACGATGCTTTATTTATATTTACAGATGGCTATGCCGATCAGTTTGGCGGCGGAGAAGGCAAAAAGTTCATGTCGAAGAACCTGAAGCAGCTTCTGCTATCGGTGGCCGCCTTGCCTGCGGAGCAGCAGCAGGAGCGCATCGACCGAGCTTTTATGGATTGGAAAGCCGGTTACGAGCAGGTGGATGATGTGCTGGTGATGGGAATAAAATTATAGAACAATGCGAGTGAAACGAATCAGTAGTATTATCGTGATAGCCTTAGGAATGCTATTCCTGCTGCCTCAGCCATCCTCCATGTCCTGGGGCTTCTACGGGCATAAGCGGATCAACCGCATGGCGGTGTTCACCCTGCCTCCCGAAATGGTAGGCTTTTATAAAAAACACATCGAGTTCATCACCAACCATGCTGTCGATCCTGATAAGCGCCGCTATGGTGTGGAAGGCGAGGCGCCGAGGCATTACATCGACATCGACCATTACGGCGAGCATGCCTTCGACAGTGTGCCGAAGTTCTGGAAGCCGGCCGTGGCCAAGTATTCCGAAGATACGCTGATGGCCTATGGCATTGTGCCCTGGCAGATCGAAAAGCATTATTACAAGCTGATGAATGCCTTTAAGGACGAGAACCTCGACCTGATCCTGCACTACAGCGCCGACCTGGGGCACTATGTGGCCGATGCTCACGTGCCTTTGCATACAACGGAGAACTACAACGGGCAGCTGACCGGGCAGCGCGGCATTCACGGGTTCTGGGAAAGCCGCATCCCGGAGCTGAAGGCCGAGGATTACGATTACTTCGTGGGGCGCGCCCGTTATATCGACTCACCCATCAAGTCGGCCTGGAAAGTGGTATACGACAGCCACATGGCGGTGGACAGCGTGCTGAAGTTTGAAGCCGCTCTGAACAGCGAATTTCCCTCTGATCAGAAGTATGCCTACGAGAACCGCGGGAACCTGATGATGAAAGTGTATTCGGTGGAGTATACCAACCGCTACGACCTCATGATCAAAGGGCAGGTGGAGCGCCGCATGCGCGAAAGCATCATTATGGTGGGCAGCATCTGGTACACGGCCTGGGTCAATGCCGGCAAGCCGGACCTCGACAGGCTCGGAGAGAAGGATATCAGCGATTCCCTGAAGCTGGAGCTTCAAAAAGAGGAGCAGCTGTACCTGCAACAAAAGATTAAAAATGCCAAAGGGCATGATGATTAGTTTTTTTGTGCACGATAAATGATAAGGCGAGGGCAGGAAATGACGTGCGGTCGTTGACTTCGGGGCCTCAGCCAACCTACAGGCTTCACTCTTTCCACACCGGGATCCTGATAAAGCTATCGCCGTACCATTTGATGTTCAGCGGCTTCCCGGCATCCCGGATCGTTTCGTCGGCCACTGTTTTTCCTGAGCCATAATTGATGATCTCGAAGGGATGCTTGTTGATGTTCAGCAGGACCACCAGGCGGCTTCCTTTGCTGATCTGCCTGCTCACGAAGCGGGTGATCTCAAAAGGGATCGTTTCTTTTTTTCCCGGCTTCAGTAATTGCCGCCGGCTGTTGTCCTTCGCATAGCTGGCTCTTCCTACATAGCGCGTCAGGAAAAAGTAACGCCCGTCGGGCATCAGCTCATACAGGGCCAATGATACGTCCATGTCTTTTTTATTGATGGCAGCAAACAGGTTGCCGGTAAAGGAGCCGTTCATCTGAAACGGCTTTTCAAAGGGTGCTGTCATGTATGTCAGGCCGTTGCTGGCATCCAGCGAATCAAAGACGATGCTGGGCGTATAAAAATTGTTCTGGTCATTACGGTTTTTGAAGTCGACCTGTTGTGTTACACAGGCCGCAGGGGCTGGCTTTGCCGCCGAAAGGAGGTAATGGTCCTTTGATCTTGCCGCATTCAGATAGAGCTTCAGCGTGTCGTTATTCATGACTTGCAGGGAAGGCGCGTGTTTCCAGGTATTGGCACCCATCACCTGGTAATTGACCTTGTCTTTCAGCAGGGCCGGTTTCTCTTTTCCTTTCAGAATGTAGTCGAGCCACTGGTATGCCAGCTCCATCATGCTGACGTTTGCCACGGAGTCGATGGCGTAATCCATGAGCTTGGCCGTGGGCTTCCGCTGCCCACTCCAGTGGTCGTAGGGCCCGATCACGAAATAATGATCCGCCTGCTTATTGTAGCGCGTGTGAAGCTTAAAATACTGGAGGGCCCCGGGCTGTGCGCCGTCGTAGTAGCCCGTGGTCGACAATACCGGAATCGTGATGTTGGCATATTCCTGCGGCGTAGGCACCATCGCCTGCCAGTACGCATCGTAGGCCGGGTGTTGCAGCCATTTCCGGAACACCGGATTGCTGATCTCCGCCAGGCTGTCGAGGCTCCGGTAGGACGAGCCCTGCTCGTACCAGATAAAAGGAAGGTCTCTCCGGATGGGAGGATTCTTATAAATATTATCGCTGGCCCATGCCAGGCCGTTATTGGTTTCCACATTGTTCTCCATCGGCATATCGAATCCCGGCATCACGGCTACCTGCGGCACAATGGTTTTAAGCGCCGGATGAAGGCGCTTGGCCGTAGCCCATTGCGAGTAACCTGTGTAGCTGCCGCCGTACATGCCCACGCTGCCGTTGCACCAGT
>Ga0233425_10005514_pt1 | contig 19883 bp, 13 predicted proteins | sample Watercolumn_Towu_2_FD_181712 | JGI IMG/M metagenome (GOLD analysis project Ga0233425, IMG submission 181712) | Freshwater microbial communities from Lake Towuti, South Sulawesi, Indonesia - Watercolumn_Towuti2014_140_MG | ecosystem: Environmental > Aquatic > Freshwater > Lake | place... | reverse complement strand
ATGGCTTCACCATTTGCCCTGTACGGGATTATCTCAAGGTCTCCCAACCTGTGATACACCCCAGGTTTCCTATTTTAGAGCAGCTTTACCACTTATACCACTGTCCAGTTTCTCCAGACCGGCTCTCCTTTGTTTCCAGTGGCAACGTGAAATGAAGGACAAGTTTAGGGAACAGTTTGAAGTCATCAGGAGCGATGTTCTGAGAGCCAATTACGGTTCTAATCCTTGGCAGGAAAAGAATCAGGTCATCACTTCCATATCTTGGGTTTCCCGTATCGAGGATGCCAAAGATAGCCTATTGAGAAGTCATTGGGATCTCATTATCGTTGATGAGGCCCATAAGATGAGCGCCTATAGCTCAGACAAGAAGACCCTTGCATATCAGCTTGGTGAATCCCTTTCCCAGATGACAGACCATTATCTACTTATGACGGCGACACCGCATAAGGGAGATCCGGCCAATTTCTGCCTGTTCCTTGAGTTGCTGGATAAAGATGTCTATGGGGATGTGAAGAGTCTTGAGGAAGCCATGAGGCGGCATGAGGCCCCTTTCTACCTGCGCCGGGTTAAAGAGGCCCTTCTTACCTTCCCTGATCCGGATACAGGAGAGGTCAAAACACTTTTCACAAAGAGGAATGTTCAGACTGCCGAGTTCAGGATAGATGATGAAGAATGGACTTTCTACGATGCCCTGACCCGCTATGTTGAAGACCAATCCATTAAAGCAGCTGAAGATGATTCAGCGCGTGGTCGTGCGCTTGGTTTTACTATGGCTATGCTGCAGAGGCGTTTTGCTTCGAGCATCTACGCAGTACGTCGTAGTCTTGAGAGGATGAAGGAAAAGCGGGAGAAGATTCTTGCTGATCCTGCAGCCTACCGGCAGGAGCAGATCACCAAAAAATTGCCTGATGATTTTGAGGATCTGCCTGAAGAAGAGCAGCAGGAGATAATTTCCCAGTTAGAAGATGTTGTTGCCTCTGTTGACCCTGTGGCCCTCAGGGAAGAGATACTTCAGCTTACAAAGCTTATTGAGCAGGCCCGGGTATTAGAGCAAAGAGAAATTGAGTCCAAGCTCACCAAACTGAAAGAGGTACTGACAGAGCAGAAGGTCTTTGACGACCCCAAGATGAAGCTCCTGATATTCACGGAGCATAAGGATACCCTTGATTATCTTGTCGGAAAACTCAGGGAATGGCACCTGACCGTTACGCAGATTCATGGTGGCATGAAGGTAGGAGACCGTGATACCCCAGGAACGAGAATCTATGCTGAGCGGGAATTCAAGGAAGAGTGTCAGATTCTGGTCGCCACAGAGGCTGCAGGTGAAGGTATCAACCTGCAGTTCTGCTGGTTCATGATTAATTATGATATTCCGTGGAATCCTGTCCGGCTGGAACAGAGAATGGGACGTATCCATCGCTACGGGCAGGAGAAAGACTGTCTCATCTTTAATTTTGTTTCCACCAATACCAGTGAGGGGCGTGTTCTACAAAAGCTCTTCGAACGGTTGAGAAAAATAGAAGAAGACCTTGACCCCAAGCATACCGGCAAGATTTTCAATGTACTGGGTGACATATTCCCCTCCAATATGCTGGAACGTATGCTCAGGGAAATGTATTCCCACAACCTGACAGAGGAAGTAATCAAGAACCGCATTGTTGAAGAGGTCGATACAGAGCGGTTCAAGAAGATCACGAATTCTACCTTAGAGGGTTTGGCCAAACGTGAACTGAATCTATCCGCAATAGTCGGCAAGTCTGCCGAGGCTAGGGAGCGGCGTCTTGTGCCTGAGGTTATCGAAGATTTCTTTATACAGGCTTCTCCGATTGCAGGGGTTAATCCTAAGGAGACTGCGAAAGAGAACCATGTATATAAAGTTGGCAGGATACCACGCAATCTGTGGCCGGTGGGTGAACAATTAGAGCCCCGCTTCGGTAAGTTGGGCCGTGAATACAAACAGATAGTCTTTGACAAGAGGCTTCTGCCTAATGATCCCTCTTATGAATGGATAACGCCGGGACACCCTCTTTTTGAAACCGTGAGAGAATATGTTTCTGACCAAGTTCAGGGAGAGCTAAGGCGCGGGAGCGTATTTTATGATCTGCATAGTAAAGAACCTTACAGACTTGATGTCTTTTCAGCAGCCGTTAAAGATGGCAGGGGCAACGTCTTGCATCGTCGGCTTTTCGCTGTGCAGACAGGTATTGATGGCAGCATAGCTGTCCGGCAACCAACCCTGTTTCTTGATCTTGCCTTGGCACCTGAAGGAGAAAGCACTCCTGATGACAGTAGTTTACCGGGCAAAGATCAAGTCGAGCACCGGCTTGTTCAGGACGCCCTGACTCCTTTTCTGGAAAGCATTAGCGCTCAAAGGTCAAAAGAGATAGAAACCATCTCAAGGCATATGGAGATCAGTTTAAATGAGCTGATCAACCGTCAGAACCTCAGAATGGCGGAGCTGGTTGAAGCTCAAATAAAAGGGGATAGCAGTCAGCCCCTTGCTGCAAATATCAAGACTACTGAAGACCGGCTATTCGAATTAAACGGCCGCCTTGAGAGAAGGCGCGAGGAAATCCAGCAGGAACGGCATTGTACTATTTCTGATATTCATCACCATGGACGTGCATGGGTAAAGCCTCATCCGGATCGCACTTCCCCCAAATTTGCACCTATGGTCAGAGATGAAGAAATAGAAAAGATTGCAGTTCAGGCCGTCACTGCTCATGAGGAGGCAAAGGGCTGGGTTGTAACCAGTGTGGAGAAAGAAAATAGAGGGTTTGATCTTATTTCAAGGAAGCCCCATCCTGAAGATTCTCAGACGGCCATTGAAGTCAGGTTCATTGAAGTTAAAGGCCGGGCAGCAGTTGGAGAGATTGCACTTACTACCAATGAATATAAGACCGCTGAGAGGCTAAAGAATGATTTCTGGTTGTATGTGGTCTTTAATTGCGGCACTAAGCCGGAGATTCATTCGATTCAGGATCCGGCGAGACTAGGCTGGGAGCCATTAGTCAAGGTTGAACATTGGCACGTAGGGGCCGAGAAAATATTAAGGGATGATCATCCACTATGACTGAGTTAGATTATGGACAAATATGTAGCTGAACTTCTTGTAACGCTTAGAGATATAGGTTTCTCATGGATAGCGGAAGAAATTGAGGAGACTATTCATTCCGGCAAATCTATAGAAAAAGAGATCTCTGAAATACAAGGGAGAAGGACAAAAAAAGCCTCAATGATAGTTCCCCTAACGCAGGAAGAACAGCTAATGTTATGTTTGGAGACAGTCAAGGCATACTTTGTGGATCTGAGCGATATTTGGAAAGAAGCCGGAAAAAATATTAGTAAGGCTGAAAGCCTGAAGACTCTGCATATTCAAATATCCGAAATAGAGAGCATAGAACCAGTTGACCTCTTTACTCCGCAATTCAAAGGCCAGAAGGAGAACCTTTTGAAGCTAATTGTTGAGGAGTTAGGTCATGAGTAGGAGACAAACTATCAGTGCAATAACCTCTTTATTAAGGGCGATTGCTCCCAATATACCGGCATTGTCATCCCCTATAAGAACTGACAAGATATATGAAATATTCATATTGAGTTGTGTTGTCCGTGCACTTGATTCCGTCGGGGCCCAACTTGAGGCAAGAGATAGCAATGATGAAACAACATCGACCCTTGTCTTTCGACTCGGCCCCGGACTGATTTATAATCCATCATCAGCACCCGGATTTATCTACATCAATTACCAAGGACGCGAATATGAACTTCAGAATGGCGTCAGGGTTCTTGGCCGATCAAATGTTTTACACGAACTCGATGTTTGTATCATCTCACGGGCAGAGGCTATAAATTGTCGTCGCAACCAAATAGATCCGAAACAGGGTCACATAAAACTTCTTCTAGAATGCAAATTTTATGGGGCAACGTTACCACTGCACTTGGGCCGCGAGTATCTCGGTCTAGGAACAGAATTCAGTCTTCGCATTAAAACGATGGTTTCTAATCAGACCAGTGGTGAAATACATGCTCTTATTACGAAACATAGAGGTACAGAAAATTTTAATATTTCAACTGCAAATCAAACAAACGTAGATATGTTTGTTCAGTGGTTGGCAAATGAGTTGAGGCAAGTTCTGTGATTTTAATCAATTCAATAAGGATTTTTTTATGAGTAACTATCCCAAACGGCTTATAGAAGTTGATCTGCCGATAAAGAAAATATCTGTAAATGCAAGACAGGAAAAAGAAATGAGGCGAAGTCACGTCCCCTTGCTTTATATTTGGCCAGCTACGCGGCCACCGGCATCGTGTCGTGCTGTGATCTGTGCCGCGTTATGGCCTGACCCCGGGGATATTAATTGTCCTAAATTGTTTATAGAAGCCGCAGCAATAATCATGAAAGAATTCAGGGATAAAAGAGGCGGGAAACCAAGAGACTTTAATAATTCTGTTGAACTTAGAAAAGCTCTCCTAGATTTTATTGCTGATTTTTCGGCATGGGAGAATTCTACTGCAGAAGATTACCTTGAGACTAGCATAAAACTAACTCGCAAGGCACATGAGGCACTAAATGGAGTCCCTGATTCGAAACCTTTTATTTGTGATCCATTTGCTGGCGGCGGTGCCATTCCTCTCGAAGGGTTGAGAGTTGGGGCAGATGTCTTTTCGAGCGACTCAAATGCTGTTGCCGCATTCTACAACAAAATCATATTAGAATTTATACCACGGCATGGAACTGAAATAATTGAAGCACTAGAATTGTGGGCTTCTTGGATACAACAAAGAATAAAAGAAGAACTATCTGAGTTTTATCCTAAAGGAGATGATAACTCTATTCCTATAGTATACCTATGGGCTAGAACCATTACCTGTGAAGGTCCCCGGTGTGGTGTGGAAATTCCTTTGCTTCGTAACACTATTCTTACAAGGAAGGGTGATGTTATTTTACAGTTATTACCTTCCCCCAAAGGAACTGCTATTGACTTCAATATCATTCTAAATCCTAACAAAAGTATCAAGTCTGAGGGTACGGTTAAGAGAGGTGCTGCCATTTGTCCCTGTTGCGGATATACAAATCCAATTGCGTCGGTAAGAAGACAATTAAAGGAACGTGCTGGTGGAACTAATGATGCAAGAATGTATTGTGTTGTTTCGATAAAAAATGACTCTAAAGGGAGATATTATAGGCTGCCGAGCGAAAAAGATGTAAATGCCTTTAAGAAAGCTGAACAGAAATTGAAGGAGTATCAGACCCTAAATTTAATTCCAGATGATCCCTTGCCTATTCCCATGGAGGGAAAGAGTGGAACCCTTGGTATTAACTTGCAAGGATATGGAATAAAAAAATGGCGGGATTTGTTTCATCACAGACAAACTTTATCCCATGCAACATACATTAAGCTTTCCAGAGAATATTTAGAAACAATTGAAAATAACGATTTTAGAAATATATTGGCAGCAATTATTTCATTGGTAATTAACCGATTAATTGACCTGAATGCTTCATTGTGCACATGGCAATTGAACACCCCTAATGCTGATCATGTATTCAAGCGCTGGGCTCTATCAATGATTATGGATTACGGTGAAATTAATCCTCTTTCAGGTGCAGGGGGATCTCAAAAATCAATCATGAAACGAATATTGCCGGGGCTGAATAACATTGGCTTGGGCATTAAGCATCCAGGGAATGTCCAAATGGCATCGGCTACCAATATTCCACTGCCAGATGATTCAGTTGATGTTTTTATTACAGACCCTCCTTATTATGATGCTATCCCTTATGCAGATTTATTTGATTATTTTTATGTTTGGATGAAGAAACTTCTCGCCAACTATTATAAAGACATGTTTAGAAATGATCTGACCGATAAGATGAACGAGTGCATCATGGATATCAATAAAGGCAAGGATAAGTTATATTTCGAGCAAAATATGGAAAGGGCAATGAGTGAAGGACGCAGAATCTTAAGGCCTAACGGGATTTGCGTCCTGATATTTGCACATAAATCAACCAGCGGATGGGAAGCGCAATTGCAAGCAATGTTAAATGCAGGTTGGACCATCACTGCTTCATGGCCTATTGATACCGAAATGGGGTCACGGTCTAGAGCCCAGAATTCCGCTGCTCTTGCATCTTCGGTGCATCTCGTTTGCCGTCCACGGGAAAACCCTGACGGTTCGCTAAGAACTGACGAAGTTGGAGATTGGCGGGATGTGTTAGCTGAACTGCCAAAACGTATTCATGAATGGATGCCAAGATTGGCAGAAGAGGGCGTAGTTGGTGCAGATGCTATCTTTGCCTGTCTTGGGCCTGCATTAGAAATATTTTCTCGCTATTCAAGAGTCGAAAAAGCTTCGGGGGAAGTTGTTCCTCTTAAAGAGTATCTTGAACATGTCTGGGCTGCTGTAGCAAAAGAGGCCTTGAACATGATCTTTGAAGGTGCTGAAACAACAGGGTTTGAAGAAGACGCCCGGCTAACGGCTATGTGGCTGTGGACATTATCTGCCGGTGCGACTGATGGTAATGGAGATTCTGCCGCTGATGATGAATCTGAAGAGACAGATGACGATGAGGATAAGCCTTCCTCAAAGGCCAAGGTTTCCGGCTATACATTGGAATATGATGCAGCCCGGAAAATAGCTCAGGGACTTGGTGCGCACCTTGAGAGACTTCAGAGCCTTGTAGAGATTAAAGGTGATAAGGCAAGACTTCTACCTGTCAGTGAACGCACACGGGCCTTATTCGGAAAAGATGAAGCTGATACTCCAAAGGCCAAGAAAAAGAAAAAAGAGCAGTTAAGCATGTTTGATGAAATCGAAGAGGCAGAGGAATCAGGTTCTTGGGGTGCCAAGAATGTGCCTCAGTTGGGTAATACTACCCTTGACCGCCTCCATCAGTCCATGATTCTGTTTGCTGCAGGCCGGGGAGAGGCACTGAAGAGATTCCTTGTTGATGAAGGCGTGGGCAGAGACGAGCGCTTTTGGCGACTGGCTCAGGCCTTTTCTGCCCTTTACCCAAAGAATACAGATGAAAAACGCTGGGTAGACGGCATGCTGGCAAGGAAGAAAGGTTTAGGCTTATAAATGGGAGGGGAAACATGGCATTGAAACCCTGGTATAAGGTAGTTACTCCAAGAGAAGACCTGAGAGAGGGCCGTCCACTGGACGCCTCTGAATTTGCCGTGCATCTTGATCAGATCAAAGACGGCAATGCCCCGATAGATTATCAGGAGCCTGAGAGGTTTTTTGAGAGAACCTACCTAACAAAGAACCTGCTGGAGCTTTCTTCGGAAGTCATGCGCAGATTGTCCGGAATAAAGGTTGAGACAAACGCTGTCTTTAATATGACAACGCAGTTTGGCGGCGGAAAGACACATGCCTTGGCGCTTTTGTTTCATCTGGCGAAGGGAGGGGCAAAGGCCAATAAGTGGAAGGGTGTACACGCCATTGTCGAAAAGGCACAGGTAAAGGCTGCCCCTGAAGCTGCTATCGCTATCTTTGTCGGTCAGAAGTTTGATCCAAGAGGGGGCGATGATGGAACTCCCCTCAGAAGGACTCCATGGGGAGAGATTGCTTGGCAGTTGGGTGGTAAAGATGCATACAAGATAATGGAGAAGTTTGATGAAGAGGGAAGGTCTCCAGGTGGTGATACGATTGCCAAGCTGTTTTCGAAGGAAAGGCCTACTCTTATTCTGATAGATGAGCTATTGAATTATGTAAGCAGATATAGAGGCAGCGGTATTTCGTCGCAGCTCTATAATTTTCTGCAGAACCTGACTGAAGAAGCACGGACTTTTGATAATGTTGTTGTGGCAGTTTCCATCCCAGCCTCTGAACTGGAGATGAGTTCAGAAGATCAGGCAGATTATTCCCGCTTTAAGAAAATGCTCGATCGTCTTGGGAAGGCAGTCATTATGTCTGCCGAGGACGAGGTTTCTGAAATCATCCGCCGGAGATTGTTTGAATGGCATGGTATCCCGGATGATGCAAGAAAGGTTGGTAGTGAATATGCTGACTGGGTGGTTGAACATAAGCAGCAGATTCCGCAGTGGTTTCCGGTAGACACAGCAAGAGAGGCATTTGTGGCCTCTTATCCTTTCCATCCAATGGTATTGTCAGTTTTTGAGCGTAAGTGGCAGGCTCTGCCAAGATTCCAGCAGACTAGAGGAGTATTGAGACTTCTTGCCCTTTGGGTATCCAGAGCCTATCAGGATGGTTTTCAGGGTGCGCATAAAGATCCTCTGATCAGCTTAGGAACAGCCCCACTGGAAGATCCAATGTTCCGTGCTGCCATGTTCGAGCAGCTTGGAGAGAGCCGTCTTGAAGGAGCCCTTACCACAGATATTTCCGGCAAGAAGGACTCCCATGCTGTAAGACTTGATAAGGAAGCTGTTGAAACAATCAAGAAGACCAGACTGCACCAGAAGGTGGCCTCGACTATATTCTTTGAATCAAACGGAGGACAGGCCAAAACAGAGGCGACCCTTCCTGAAGTCAGGCTTGCAGTTGCAGATCCGGGTTTGGATATTGGCAATGTAGAAACCGTGCTTGAGGCGCTAACGGAATCCTGCTATTTCCTTTCTGTTGAGAAGAACAAGTATCGCTTCAGTCTTTTGCCGAATCTGAACAAGCTTCTTGCAGACCGTCGGGCCAGTATCCAGTCACAGAAGATTGAAGAGAGAGTTAAGACGGAAATTCAGAACATCTTTGCTGCTAAGGTTTCAGGTCTGCCCGAATTAGAGAGAATCTACTTCCCTGAGAAAAGTAATCAGATTGCTGACAGGCCAGCCTTAACCTTTGTTGTGCTTTCACCGGATCAGTCCCTGCAGGATGACAAGAAGACTACTCAAATTGTGGATCAGATGACGCGGGAATATGGGACTTCTGCAAGAACCTTTAAGAGTGCTTTGATTTGGTGTGTGCCGGATAATCCGGCAACGCTATTTGATGAGACCCGTAAGCTTTTGGCATGGGAAGACATAGAAGAGGAGCTGGATGAACTGCATCTCGATGAGACGCAAAAACATCAGCTATCGATCAACCTGAAGAAAGCCCAGCGCGATCTTAAAGAAACCATATGGCGTACCTACAACAAGGTAATGCTGTTAAGCAAGGATAACACATGGCAGAAAATTGACCTTGGGCTTGCTCATTCCAGCTCAGCAGAATCCCTTGTAATCTTCATCCTAAATCGGCTCAGGCAGGATGGGCATGTTGAAGAAGGTATCAGCCCGAATTTCCTGACTCGCAACTGGCCCCCGGCGTTTAAAGAGTGGAGCACCAAGGCGGTTAGAAATGCTTTCTTTGCCTCACCGCAATTTCCAAGGCTGTTGAATCCCGATTCCATAAGAGAAACCTTATCCCGTGGTGTGGCTAACGGTATGTTGGCATATGTCGGGAAGACGCCTGATGGTCACTATAAGCCCTTCTACTTCAATACAAGTCTTTCAGCCACGGATATTGAAATATCTGATGATATGTTCATTATTTCTGCTGATGAGGCAAAGAAGAATATTGAGCCGCCGAAACTAACGAGGCTTGAAGTCAGCCCTTCAACCTATTGTCTCGAACCCGGCAAAAGCTACGGGTTTATGGTGAAGGGATATGACCAGCATAGCAGACCGATGGATACCGAGAAGGCAACATGGAAGGCAGACGGAGGGGCTATTGATGAAAAAGGTGTTTATAAGGCCGGAGAGGTGGAAGGCACTCATAAAATATCCGCGTCAATAGGAGCACTGTCAGGGGCTGCCGAAGTCACAATCTCGAAAGAGAAGGAGTTATTTCCTCCGGAGCCGCAGCCTACGAAAGACACATACAGTAAAATGTCATGGCAGGGTGAGATCCAGCCACAGAAGTGGATGAATTTCTATACCAAAGTGCTTTCCAAATATGCTACGGGCAATGGCCTGAAGCTAACCCTGAAGATTGAGATAGCACCTACTGAAGGTGTTTCCAAGCAGAAGGTTGAAGATACTAAGGTAGCCCTGAGGGAACTGGGACTGGATGATAAGGTTGATACAGAATAGGTGAGAGGCTATGCTCCGCATGTTCATAAGATAGCAGAGATACTCACTTGTAAATATCAGGATTTCAGACACCGCAATAAGAAGAATCCCCTTGATGAACTGCTTTTTATTCTATGCAGTGTAAAACGGTCGGAGAAAGTTTATCTTCGGGCGTTTGCTTCCCTCAAACAGGCCTTTCCAAGCTTCGAAGAATTAGCTAAGGCAAGTCACAAAGAACTTGTCAGCAGAGTTGCTTGGGGAGGACTGCAGAACCAGAAAGCTGCCTCAGTTCGTTTGCTTATGCAAGCGATCTTAAAAGAGTTCGGGCGACCATCACTCTCGATGCTGAGGCATCTTGACGACCAGGAATGTGAGGCTTTTCTGTTATCCCTGCCCGGTGTCGGCAAGAAGGTAGCCCGTTGTGTGATGCTTTATTCCCTTGATAGAAAAGTCTTCCCTGTTGATACCCATTGCTGGAGAATTGCATGCCGTTTGGGATGGATACGACCATCGAGCAGGAAAAGCAGTTATTGTTCTCCGGGTGATATGGATCGACTGCAAGAAATGATTCCTCCTGCCTTACGACGTAGTCTGCATGTGAACATGGTGTCCCTTGGCCGGGAGATATGCACGGCGCGCAAACCACAGTGCGACTGCTGCCCGGTTCAGAAATACTGCAGGAGTGGGAGTCCGCTACTAAAGCGTAATAATTAAAGTATCCCTCCAGTGGTATTTATTGTAACCATTATTGGAGGGCATCATGAGAAACAGAACTGCTGTTACCGCCTGCCGAATCCAAGAGGAGCAATTCCGCGAGATCTGCAGGTTGCAGAATGACCGAAAAATACTTTAAAATTAACAGCTAAGACGACACCGTGCCGGTGTGGTGGAACTGGCAGACGCGCCGGACTCAAAATCCGGTTGGGGCAACCCAGTGGGAGTTCGATTCTCCCCACCGGCACCACAGATTTTACTGCATTCAATGAACGGTCTTTAACTGAAATATCATGGGTGTGATCCCGAAAAAGATAGTCGTCATAGACGATGAACCTCTCGTGCTTACAACAGTCGAGAAGGCCCTCGGAAAAGTGGGCTATTCGGTTTCCTGCGTGCCGAATGTCAGGGAGCTTGAACTTGCATTGATAAACGCCCCTTTCGATCTTCTGATAACGGACCTTCATATGGATGATGCCACTGCTGACGAAATCATAGAGATGGTGAAGGCATCATCTCCCGGGGTCAAGATCATTATTATGAGTGGTTCATCCAGCGCGGCCAGAACCGCCAACTTTATTGAAAAGCCTTTCAGGCTGGACGAACTGCGGGACAAAGTCAGGGCATGTCTTGATGAGCCTTCCTGAAGCAGACAGGCTTCTCTTCTTCATAATCAATAACGGCCTTCAGAATTCATTTTTCGACAGGGTCATGCCTTTCATCACAAGCAGGCCCTTTTTGGTCTTCCTGCCTTTTGTTCTTCTAATAGCGGTCAGGGAAAAGAAAAAGATATTGCCTGTCATTGCGGCCGCGCTCCTGTCTGTCGGCTTTGCGGACGCGGTGAGCCATATACTCAAGGAGCTCTTCATGCGGCAGAGGCCATGCAATGCATTGGAGGGCGTGCATCTGCTCGTCGGCTGCGGAAAGTCCTTTTCCCTGCCATCAAACCACGCATCCAACTCTGTCGCGCTTGCAATGGCATTCTGGCTTATCCTCAGGACGAGGATGTCGCTGCTGCTCCTTCCTGTTGCTGCTGCCATCTGTTTTTCGAGGGTGTATGTCGGCGTCCACTATCCCGGAGACGTTATTGCAGGGGCAGCTGTCGGAACCGCAGTTGCTGTTGTGACATCCCGCATCTTCAGGTGGGCAGAAAGGATATATGCCGAGAAGGACTATTATCAGGCACTGATCCTCGTACTTATCACCATAAGCTTTTTCCGGCTTACCCTGATCGCAACCGGTCCTTTTGACCTCGTCCCTGATGAGGCCCATTACTGGGAATGGTCGAGACGGCTTGACTGGAGCTACTACTCAAAGGGGCCCATGATAGCCTGGCTCATCCGTGCCGGCACATTCATATTAGGAGACACCCCGCTTGGCGTAAGGATATTCGCTGTCATCTTCTCTGCACTGAACAGCATTCTGCTCTACAGGATGGGCAGAGACCTCTATAATGAACGGGCAGGTCTCGCTGCAGGCCTTGTTATCCAGATAATTCCATTGTTCTCGGTGTTCGGCCTGCTCTTCACGATAGATTCTCCATTCGTCTTCTTCTGGATACTCTCACTCTACCTCTTCCATCGGATCATAAAAAAGCAGGAGGCAGCGCATCTCTCTGATTGGGCAGTGCTCGGGATATCAGTAGGCCTCGGCCTTCTGACCAAATATACCATGGCCTTCTTCCTCTTCTCTGCATTGCTTTATCTCGTCTTCAACAGGAACGCAAGGCATCTCCTAAAAAAATCCGGACCATACGTTTCTGCAGCTATAAGCCTGGCGGTTTTCAGTCCTGTCATATTCTGGAACGCTGCACATGACTGGGTCACGCTCAAACATACTGCAGGCCAGGCACATCTGCAGGCAGGAATGGTGCTCGACCCTGATTCCTTTGTCGAATTCCTCTTGTCACAGGCAGGGGTAATAACCCCCCTCCTCTTCATCCTCCTGATCTATTCTGTCTGGAGATTGCGAAAGACTGATAATGGCTCATTCTTCTTCTGGTTCTCTATGCCGATAATCGTCTTTTTCCTCGCAAAGAGCGTGCAGGGCAAGGTCCAGGCAAACTGGGCCATGACAGGATATATATCTGCGATAGTGTCGTTCTCTGCTTACTTCATCGGGAGGTGGGGCGATCTCAGGGCATTCGGCAAGACATTGACGATTTCTGCAGTTGTTATGTCACTTGGCCTTGCGCTGCTGGCGCATGACCCTGCCAGACTGAAACTGCCTGACAAGCTCGATCCGTCAAGGAGACTTTCGGGATGGCGCGAACTCGGGAAAGAGGCATCTGTAGTCTATGCAGAACTTGCACCGAAAGGACCCCTTTTCGTCTTCTCCAACAGCTATCAGGTATCGAGCGAGCTCGCCTTCTATATGGACGGGCATCCTGTGACATACTGTGCAAATCTCGGAAGGAGGATGAACCAGTATGACCTATGGCCCGGGTTCGAAGGGCTCATCGGCCAGAATGCTGTCTATGTCAGGACAAAGGAGCATGAACTGCCTGACGAGGTCTCTGACGCCTTTGCCGGCTGCACTCCCAAGGAGGTAACTGTCATAACAAAACTGAAGAAGACGAGGAAATTTACAATATTTAAATGTTATGATTTCAAAGGCTTCAAATCCCAGACCATAGAGAGTTTCTGATGAATTTATCCATAGTAATACCGATCTACAACGAGGAAGAGAATGTTGTCGAGCTTCACCAGCGGCTCAAATCCGTTCTCGACAAGATGGAGAACAAATACGAGATCATTCTTGTCGATGACGGGAGCAGGGACAACACGCTCAGCCTTCTTGAGGATATACAGAAGAACGATAACAATGTAGTTGTCATAAGCCTGAGGAGGAACTTCGGACAGACCGCTGCTTTTGCTGCAGGGTTTGATCACGCCCGCGGAGATGTTATCATCACAATGGACGGCGACCTGCAGAACGATCCGAACGATATTCCCAGGCTGGTCGCAATGATGAAGGACTATGATCTGGTCAGCGGCTGGAGAAAGAACAGGCAGGACAAGTTCCTCTCGCGCAAATTGCCCTCCATGATCGCAAACAAACTTATAAGCAAGGTGACAGGCGTTAACCTGCATGACTACGGATGCTCGCTCAAGGCCTACCGGAGCGATGTCATAAAAAACCTTAACCTTTACGGCGAGCTGCACCGCTTCATACCTGCTGTTGCAAGCTGGTATGGCGTGCGCATGGCAGAGATAGAGACAACCCACCACCCGAGGCTGCGCGGAACTTCCAAGTACGGGATTTCAAGGACAATAAGGGTCGTGCTCGACCTGATCACCGTTAAATTTCTGAGGAGTTTCTCGACGAAACCGCTTCAGTTCTTCGGACCGTTCGGTCTGCTCAGCGGATTTCTGGGCTTCCTCATCTCGGCCTATCTCTCTGTTGACAAGCTGGTCTTCGGAAATGATATAGGCGGAAGGCCGCTCCTTCTTCTCGGTGCTCTCCTGATAATGGTGGGGATACAGTTCATCGGCATGGGGCTCCTCGGAGAGATGATGGTCCGTATATACCACGAGGCCCAGAAGAAGCCCATCTATGTTATAAAGAAGGTCCTCGGCCCTGAGCATTAAGAAGCCCCTCATATTCGGTGTTAAGCTTGCAGTAACATCCCTGTCCCTTTACCTGATCTCAAGAAAAACGGACATGGCCCATGTGATGCTGCTCATGAAGAGCATCGGCCCTGCGGCCTTCATCATGGCTGCAGGTATATACATTGCCTCTGTCGCCCTTTCGTCTGTCAGGTGGAGGATGCTCGTCCCGGGTGAGTTCACCTTCTGGAGGCTCTTCTCCCTCTATATGATAGGCGCCTTCTTCAGCAGCTTCCTTCCCGGGGTTGTTGGCGGAGATGCTGTGCGCGCATATTACCTGAACAAGGACGCCAGGAAGATAGGTCTGACACTTGCCTCTGTCTTCATGGACAGGTATCTCGGGTTCGTAAGCCTTATGCTGATAGGCATCACCGCGTACCCCTTCTCTCTTGATGTCTATGGCACTTCTCCTTATAAATGGCTGATGCCGGGGATATTTCTCGCATTCATCGCAGGGAGCGTGGTCTTCTTTGGCCTGAAGATAGGCAGAAGGTTCGGGTTCATGAGTGATGTATACGAATATTTCTCCGAGCTGAAGGACAGCAGGAGCAAGATGATCAAGGTCGTGCTTCTTTCTTCAGTGATCCAGGTCATGAACTTTGTGAGCGTGCTCGTGCTTGCATCCAGAACTGGAGAATCCATCCCGATGATGATGCTCGCGGTATTCCTGCCCATTATCATAACAATAACATCTATGCCAATATCGATCTCAGGCCTCGGAGTAAGGGAGGTGTCCTTTGTGGTCCTCCTCGGCCTCATAGGCATAAGGCCCGAGACAGCCACATCCATATCCCTCGCCTGGTTCATATCCATATTCCTCGGCAGCCTTCCTGGCCTGATATTCTATTTCTTCCGTAACAGCAACAGACAGCCGCAGTAATGGATATAGAGAAAAGAAACAGGGAACTCGAAGATTCCGACCGCCGTTTTATCTGGCATCCTTTCACTCAGATGCAGGAATGGGAGCAGGATCGGCCCATCGTAATCGACGAAGGACGCGACTGCTTTATCAGGGACACTTACGGAAGATGGTATCTCGACGGCGTATCTTCACTCTGGGTCAACATATTCGGCCACAGGAAAAAAGAGATAGACGACGCGATAAAGGCGCAGATAGACAGGATAAGCCACAGCACAATGCTCGGCCTGAGCAATGTCCCTGCCATTCAGCTTGCAGAGAGGCTCGTCAGCTTCATCGGGCGATCGTTCGGTCCTTCCCTGAACAGGGTGTTCTATTCTGATAACGGCTCCACCGCTGTTGAGGTAGCGCTCAAGATGGCATTCCAGTACTGGCAGCATATGGGCAGGAAGAAAAAGACATCCTTCCTTTGCCTGAATAACGCGTATCACGGAGATACTCTCGGAGCGGTCAGTGTCGGAGGTGTGGACATATTCCACGAGACCTTCGGCCCTCTTCTGTTCAAAACATATAAAGCTCCGTCTCCTTACTGTTACAGGTGTGATCTTGGAACGGACCATCATGAATGCGGCATATCATGTGCTGACAAGATGGAGGAGATACTGAAGACCCATCACGAGGAAATAGCAGCGGTTATCATCGAGCCGCTTGTTCAGGCTGCAGGAGGGATGATAGTATCTCCTCCCGGGTATCTGAAAAAGGTCAGAGCGCTCTGCACAAAATACGATGTTCTCCTGATCGCCGACGAAGTTGCTACAGGGTTCGGAAGGACCGGCAGGATGTTCGCCTGCGAGCATGAGGGTGTATCGCCTGATATCATCTGCCTCTCAAAGGGAATAACAGGCGGGTATCTCCCGCTTGCAGTGACAATAGCAACAGATCAGATATACAGGGCATTTCTTGGCGAGTTCAGGGAACTGAAGACTTTCTTCCACGGTCATTCATATACAGGGAACCCGCTTGCCTGCGCCGCTGCCCTTGCCTGCCTCGACATATTCGAGAACGAGAAGATCATTGAGAATATGCTGCCAAAGATCGCTCTCCTTGAAGACTGGCTGAAAGGCCTGAACGATCTTCCGCATGTCGGCAACACAAGGAGCAGTGGATTGATGGCAGGCGTCGAGCTTGTTGAAGACAAAGAGACAAGGTCTCCCTATGCATGGGAAGAGAAGATGGGCTGGAAAGTTGCGTATCATGCCAGGGACAATGGGGTGATAATAAGGCCCCTCGGTAATGTTGTGGTCCTAATGCCTCCCCTCAGCATCAGCATCGGGAACCTGACGCAGATGCTCAAGGTCATCAGGGATGCTATAATTGCATCAACATCATGAGCAGAAAGACAGTCATATTCCTCGCAGTACTTATCATCTCGCCGATCATTATCTATCTCCTCTGGCCGTCTGACGAGAGCAGGATAAAAAAGCTCTTCAGGGAAGGAGTCAAAGCCGTTGAGCAGGAGAATATCGAAGAGGTGCTCGCAAAGGTCTCTTTTGCTTATAAGGATGAATACGGTATGACCTATCTTTCCCTGAAAGAGGGGATGAAGCGTTTCTTCAAACAGGCAGAAAAACTCCAGGTCGAGTACGAGATAACGGATATCAGGATCACGGAAAATACTGCAAAAGCAGAGCTTGATATAAGGGTGATAGCCACATCAGGCAGCGATACAGGCTATATTCTTGGAGATGCTGCAAAGCCTCTGCATATCATATTCAGCCTCGAAAAAGAACGTACCACCTGGCTTGTGACCCAGACCGAAGGCATCCGGCTTTTATACTGATTAATCCTGCAGTTCAATGGCTCGCCGGATTACCATAGAACATTATTTAAGCAAAACGCTCATTGCCCTGGTATCTCAATAACTTGACTAATTCTTCACCATCCCATTGCCTGTTTCGATGTTTTTGCCAAGTGGAGTCAACTGGAAATGATGGCGATCAATAGACCTTTGACCGGTTCGGAATAGCTTAAATATATGGATGCCAACTCCATTTATTTTGACAATTCTATGGAGTTGGCCTATAATCATTTCTGTGATAACCAGACATTTCAAAATAGGTAAGATGATAAAGCAGGGCAAGGTTTTGGTCCTTTATGGTCCAAGGCGGGTCGGAAAAACAACCTTGCTGGAGAGTTTCCTGAAAGAGACGAGTTTAAAGTTCCGGTTTGACTCTGGCGACAATATAAGGGTCAGGAATGTTTTGGGTTCAAGTGACTTTGAGATAATACTCGATTATGTGTCCGGATATGAGCTGATAGCGATTGATGAAGCGCAGATGGTGCCTGGGATTGGAACAGGGTTGAAGATAATAGTGGATCAGGCGAAGAATATGTCTGTTATAGCTACCGGGTCATCATCCTTTGAGCTTGCCCAGCAGATAGGTGAACCTCTGACCGGCAGGAAAGAGACGGTTACACTTTACCCGATTTCACAGAAGGAGTTATCCACCGAATATAACCGGCATGAATTGAAAAATAAGCTGAAAGAATTCCTTATTTTCGGGTCCTACCCTGAAGTGATAATGGAGAAGACAAGGCAGAAAAAGATAAAGGCGCTTACAGAAATTGCTGATTCATACCTATTGAAAGACGTCCTCTCCATGGAAAGGGTTAAATCTCCCAAAACGCTTCTGCATTTATTGAAACTTCTATCATTCCAGGTCGGCAATCTCGTCTCTATGAATGAACTGTCAGGCCAACTTTCAGTAGATATCAAGACCGTTGCTCGATATCTTGATCTGTTAGAAAAAAGTTTTGTCATAAAACCGGTCAGCGGTTTCAGCCGCAATCTCCGCAAGGAAATCGCAAAAAAGGTGAAGTACTATTTCATTGATAATGGCATTAGAAATGCTGTTATTATGCAGTTCAATGATCTGGAAGACCGCAACGACGCAGGACAGCTTTGGGAGAACTTCATTTATTGCGAACGGCTCAAAAAACTTTCCTACGAGAATATTCATGGCTATACATATTTCTGGCGTACCTACGACGGCAAGGAAATTGATCTGGTTGAAGAGCGTGAAGGAAAGCTGTTCGGCTATGAGATAAAGTGGTCCAAAGGCAGTGCTTACCCCCCCAAGGAATGGCAGGCAACATATAGCAATGCTGAATACAAGATCATAAACAGGGACAACTACCTGGACTTTGTCCTATGAGCCACAGGACCAAAAGATAGGTCATCATGAGGGTCAGACTTAATTATTGGCATTTAGCCTCTTTTCCAGCATACCTATTGCCAGTGCAATGCCCTAATCAACTGCTATCTCATCTGACATATAATCAATACCGGATCTTTTCAATCGCGACATTAAACATATTCGATTTATTGAAAAGCGATCAATAAGTCAAGAAACAGGACTGGACCGGTTTTCCGCCCTTCCAATTGCTCCACGACGGAAGCCGCGTGTTATCATAACCAGATGCAGCTTCTTGAACTTCTGAGAAAGACCTCTGAGCAGCTCGAAAAGGCCAGCATTGATGATGCACTGGCTGACGCAGAAATGCTCGTATTCCATGCTGCAGACACTGACAGGCTTAATGCCTACATGAACAATCCAGAGGCCCCTCCTTCACTTATTTCAAAGGCGAAGAGACTGGTCAAAAGAAGACTTGAGGGCGAACCTGTGCAGTACATCATCGGCCATATAGAATTCCTTGGTCTCAAGATCCATGTCGGCAAGGGCGTTCTGATCCCCAGACCCGAGACGGAGTTGCTGGTTGAGGAAGCAGTCAGAGAGATTGGAAGTCTTTACTCATCATCCAGCCCCAGGCGGACCCGTTCTCCTCAGCGAATCCGCCAGTGTGCGGACAGAGGCGGGCCCATTGCCCATCACTCATCACTGACTCTCCTCGACCTCTGCACAGGGTCCGGCTGCATAGCCCTTTCGCTCGCAAAGGCCTTCCCTGAATCAATCGTATACGGCACAGATTTATCAAAAGACGCTCTGCGCTATGCCAGAAAGAACTCAAAAGCTAACGACATAAATAACATAAAGTTTCTGCAGGGTTCATTATTCGAACCTGTCAGGAACAGAAAATTCGACCTGATCACTGCAAACCCGCCTTATATCCGCAAGGATGAGATAGAGACCCTCCAGCGGGAGATCAGGGACTGGGAGCCTTTAACTGCGCTCGACGGCGGAGAGGACGGCCTCGACTTCTACAGGGCAATACTTTCAGAAGCAGGAAGTCATCTCAACCCCGGCGGATGGATATTCCTTGAGCTCGGCTATGATCAGGCAGAAGAGGTCAGGCAGATGGCTGAGATTTCAGGGCTCAGGAATATTCAGATAATCAATGACTTTGCAGGCATAGGGAGAGTACTGAAGGGAAAAAGGAAAGATCGATCGCAGGACAACTAATCCGGCACGCCATCCCAACCCTCTTCTGGCGGGGCAGAAATATACATGTCGCACCTTTCGATAAAAAGCCTGCTCGCCCTGTCTTCAGGTCTCAACCCTTCCGCAGCAGCAAACTTCCCGCGCGCAGCAGAAAATGCTGAACTTCGGAAAAGCGAAAGGCCTTCCTCGTAGACCATATCAAATTCGGTCCTCTCGCCGGGGAGAAGCTCAAATATCCTTATCGCCTTCTTCTTGCCCTTAACCCTAACCATATCAAGCTCCCTGACATTGA
>Ga0233425_10005513_pt1 | contig 19883 bp, 10 predicted proteins | sample Watercolumn_Towu_2_FD_181712 | JGI IMG/M metagenome (GOLD analysis project Ga0233425, IMG submission 181712) | Freshwater microbial communities from Lake Towuti, South Sulawesi, Indonesia - Watercolumn_Towuti2014_140_MG | ecosystem: Environmental > Aquatic > Freshwater > Lake | place... | reverse complement strand
ACGCCCCGGACACACCGTATGCACTCGGCGCGGGTTCGACCGCCTGCGCGACTCCGCCCGAGACCCACGGCCCGTGCCAGAATCCGATAACGCCGCCATAGCTCGCAGCGGCCAGCCATCCCGAGGCGAATGACTGCGACAGGCTCACGTTCATCCGATAGCCCGATGAGCTCAGCGCCGCGCCACCGCCATCGAGTACGACGCTCTTGAGCGCATAGGCCTGGACTGAAGACGCAGGGAGCATCAACCACAATGAAACGACAAACACAACGAAACCGGTTCTGCCTTCTGCCTTCTGATTTCTGATTTCTGACTTCACGGTCTCACCCGACTATCTGCCAAGCTCGTCCACCTGGGTCTCAACTGTCCTCACGTCTCGTGGCTCCGGCGCGCGCGGGAAGCGAACATTGTCTCGGCTCTTTGCACTCGCCACGACCCGCCACGTGAACGGCACATTGCTCTTGCCGCCATTCAGCTCACGAACATCGAAGCCCCGGACATCGGCCACCACATAGACGCCGTTGCAGTCGCCATTAAGCTGGACAAAGACATCGAGCGGCGCAGCGTCGGTGACGCTGACGCAATCGAGGAGCAACGGGTCGAGGTCAATCCGGCAATGGCCGTCGGTCAGCCGTCCATGCCCGCGGTCTTCGATGCCGGGCTCCGGTGACTGAAGGCTGAACACCATCCGGCGCCCGTCCCGGGTCAGTGCGCCCTGTGTGCACTCGCCGTTGCCGTAGCACCGGTAGCCATTACCGATGTCGTCCCACATTGCGATGTACGAGTAGTTATCCGGCGTCCCTGAAGCCAGAAAGTAACCACCGGTTATCGGCAACGTGCCCGGGTCGGTCGCCATCCCGAACACGCCATTGGCTGTGCCGGTGAATGCGCCGCCCGAACCTTCAGCCAGCGCCTGTGGTTGTTCGTTGTTCCCGGTTCCGGTCACACCGGTCCCTGAGGAATTCTCATTCGCGCCCATCACTCCGGCCCAGCCCGTGTTGTTGGCGTCCGCATAGACGCCCGGCGCATAGGTTCCGCCCGAGCCCCAGATGCCGGGCACGTCGGCGGTCGCCGAAGTGCCCATGAACTGCTGCGCCGCGCCGCCGCCCGAAATCCAGAAATCGGCGTTCTGCGCGCTTGAGCCCTGGTTCTTGATGAAGCTGTCTCCGCTCACGCCGCCTGAGTTGCCCGGCGCCCAGGCCGACCCGGTCCAGCGGATGACCTGACCGGTCGTCGCGCCGGACTGATTGATTTTCGGCATGGTCACCGCGCCGTCGGCAATCTCGGTCGCGCCGAGGCCCGGCGTCAGCGGACGCGCAATCGCCGCCGCTGAATCGCTCTTCACGCTGTGAAATGCGAAGGCATTGCTCGCGATTGCCACGCGCGGGGTCAGCGGCTCGCCTTCGACATTGATGTCCAGCTCGCAGGTCGTGCCGGACGGGTCAAAGACACTCGTGGGTATCGGGACCAGTCGGCCCAGCGCAACCGCGAACAGGCCGGCCTGGACCGTGCACGTTCGGGCTTCCTGCCATTGCAGGCCGCCGTCGCGATAGATCTTGAACAGCATTGACTTCGCCCCGTTCACCGGATTTCCCGACGCGTCGGTCAGGTACCCCTGCAGATTCATCTGTCCCGGGACTGACAACGGTGCTCTTGTGATGTGTGCAGTGCCGACTCCTGCGGCCAACAGGCTCGTGGCCACAAAAACGACCAGCGCAGTGATTACTCGTCTCAAGATTCCTCCTCAGTTCATCCGACTCCTTGCGTATTACGCAAGTCAACCTGCGATTATATCGCCAGTGCCTCTCAGAAGTCAAGCCACCGGTGTCCGCTTCTGAACGGCACGACACGGCTGGCGCGCCCGACTTGTCACCGCCTGCCTGCCATGACAGGAGCGGATCCCCCCCGTCCGCTTCGGTGAAGTCGAGCAGGTTCCTTTCAGACCGACAGAGGTAACAGACGAGCAGGGGCGCTTTCGCGCCCCTGCCTGACTTGAGCTCGCAGTCTGCTGCTTGGGGTGGGAATTACTCCGTCAGAATCAACTTCCGCGCCTCGCTGAAGCTGGGCGCCTCCAGTCTGACGAAGTAGACGCCTCTGGGCAACTGTTGCTCGCTGTCGTCTCTGCCGTTCCAGCTCACCGAGTAAGCTCCGGGTCGGAGGACAATGTTGACAAGGGTCCGGACGCGCCTGCCGGCAACGTCGAGGACGTAGACGCTGGTCAGTCCAGCGGCATTGACTTGATACCTCACATTGACCGCATGCGCGAAGGGATTGGGCGCTGGGGCGAAGAGCGCGGGTCCCATGCTCGGGTCGAAAAGCGATGAACCCTGCTGACCGCCTCCGCCACTGTCTTGCGGCACGACCTCAAAAGCGAAGAGTCGCAAGAGCCCGAGTGCAGCATGCTCACCGCTCTGCTTGCGCAGTTCCAGACCGACTTCGCCATCGTGGCCCAATCCCGGCGGAATCAGGAAACTCACAGTGTCCGGTCGCCGGGACGAGAAGCTGCTGCTGTCGCGCACCGAGGAATCGACGTACACCGCCTCGGTCGAAACTCTCCGATTGCTGCTGTAGATCATCGCCTCGGCTCGATAGCTGTAGCCGGGGTCCAGGTAGCGAAGCTCGTATTGCAGGCTGTCGATGCCGTAGTCAAACGCATGACCGCCATACGACCCGGTGCCGTCGCGCTGAACGCAGTAGGTTGAGGCCGTATCCCCGCCGCCCACAACCGTGAGCGCCGCGGTCGTCGAGCCTGACGAGGCGTCGAAGCGCCGACAGCGGACCTCGTGGAGTTGGGCCGGAGTCAGGTCCTCGGTCCAGACGGAGTAGACCACCAGAGGCGTCGCAGTATATGGGTCGGGCAGTTGAGCCGAAACATGGCCGTATTCGGAATTGGCGGCTGGGCTCTCGCTGACTGCCACGAGTTGACCCTGGATTCGGGCCAGGATTTCCCATGTCCCGGTCTGGTGCATGTCCTGCCAGGAGACTGCTTCCGAAGTTGACATCTGGGCAAAGTCAGAGAAGTCCGGGGTCGCGCTGACGTTCATCGGCAGACTCCACTTGACGGGTGGCGCCCAAACCGGCTTCTTCGATTCGAAGATCTCGCCAGTCGCCCAGTCGGTCCATACTGCGAAGACAGCCTCGCCAAACGACTCAAGCGAGGGATGCTTCGAGACTTGCTCGGGCTGCGAAATGCACCAGGGCGTGAACCAGTTGAAGCCGCCCCACTGACCCGGCGGAATCAGAGCGTCGGAATACAGAATATCAGGCCCGCGCTGCCAAGCGCAGTGCATCACTTCACCCGGACTGATAGAAAGAGTCACAAAGCTGTCCGACATCGCAAAATTGGGCACGGGGTCAATGACGGACTGCCCCTGCTGGAATCGGTCGAACTTCACGAACCGGACGCCGGACGTACCCATGATGGGGTCGTAGACCGGAAATGCGGCCACCGCGTAGTTCATCTCCGGAATTGCGATGGGCGGGGCCAAGGCCAACGACGGCGGGCCGGGCATCAACGCCTCGCCGCCAGAGAAGAGCACTCCCCCTACCCACATGCCCGAATAGTCCCGCACCTTGAAGCATACGTCGCTGCCCCTGAGGTAGACGACCCAGGGCCAGCCGAACTGGTTAATGGCCACCGCTGGCGAGGTGCCCATGTCGAGTTCAATCGGCTCGACCCAGTGCCTTCCGCCGTCACCTGAGTTGCTGTACATGACTTTCCCGTCCATCTCGTAGACCGCATGCAACCATTCGGTATTCAGGACCCGCGCAAGGTGTCGCCCGTTATTGAACGCCGTTGCGGTCGGCGCGGATGCTGTCAGCACCGGCAGTCGAAGCGTGCAGTACTTCGACCACTGCTCCGAGTACTGAAACGAGCGGTCAAGCGCCCTAACGCGGTAGACAACCGAGCACGGTCTGGGATACCGACGAGAGTCTTCGGCGTAGGACGTGCGGTAGTTCGGCGAGGGATGGTTCCAACTCCAGTCCAGCCCGAAGACCTCAGGACAAACGCGGTACCCGCCCAAGCGCAACTCCTGCCCAGCGGGAAGGTCATTCCAGTGGAGTTGAACCGTATAGGGAGGTATGAGTCTGCCGCGGAATCCAGGGACCGACCCCCTCGGTACGAGATTGTCCTCGGCCACGATGTCGTCCTCGTAGACATCCACTTCCTCATTCTCCTCGTCCTCGCTGGTTACGGTGACCGTAATGTCTAGGCCAGTGAGCATGGAGTCGTAGGGGGCGGGGAACATCGGATATTCATAGTCGAGGTTGTATATGCGCTTGCCCCAGTCGGTTGTCTTTGAGAGTTCGTAATTGTCGCAGTCGTTGGCCGGATAGATGTAGACATGCCAGTAGTTACTGTAGTCGGAGTCAGGCTCCCAGTTCCCGTAGACCGCCCATCCGTCATCGCTCGGGATGTCCACCAGGAAGATCTCGTCCTGACTCTGATGAGGATTCTGCGGCACGGTCAGGGAGTACGAATCTTGCTTCGCTCTTACACGCATGATTGTGCGATTCGTTCCCACCGCAACGTAGGTTACGAAGGTATCCGAGCCAGACGGGTCCCAGGCGCCACCGGCAATCGCATTGAAGTCGTAGCGCCGGGAGAACCAGAGAATGTCCACGTCAGGGTTCCGCGCGTCGTTGATCGTGCCACCGGTGCCCGCGCAGAACAGCGTAATGTCATAGAAGGAAACGTAAGGACAAACACCCTTGACCCATTCTGCTTCGGTGCCAAGCGCGTCCAACTCCTGCCAGTCGGTCCCATCCATTGCCGCCGAAACCACCTTGCCCTTGTCGCCCGCGAAGTAGACTCGACCCAGCGCCGGTGACGCACACACGTCATGATATGAGATGGAATCGCCGGCGAAGGGCGCGTAAGTAGTCCAGGAGTTGCCGCCGTCGTGCGTCACCGCGACGAAAGTGGTCTCGACCGCGCAGACCCACGCCGTATTGACGTCAGACGCCCAGACGCCCCAGAGCCAGCCAAGCTGCTGGTCGCCTCCGGGTTTCTGGTTGGTCCGAGACCAAGTCTGGCCACCGTCTCTGCTCCAGAAGACAAACCCGTACCCGCAGGACACCCAGATGTTGCTCTGGCTTGTCACCTTGACGTCGAGAAAAGGAACCGCCTTGTCCAGTATCGGGAACTGAGGAATGAGGTTCTCCAGAACTCTATTCCAGTTGTTTCCCCGGTCGGTTGATATCCAGATTGCGCCTTTCCACTTCGGCTCTGTCGGAGAAATGCTGTCCCGCCGATACCCGACCGCGACCACGAGTGCGTTGTTCGTGCTTGACCCCCAGCGAAAACCTGAGACTCCGCTGAGGTCGTAGTTCGGGTCGAGTTGAGTGCTGTCGTCAATCGAGGCGCCGTAGGTCTGAAGCCGGTAGACCCAACCGTTCTGCCCTACAGCGAAGTAGCGGCAGTTGGTGTTCGTTGGAGTTGTGCCCGGTACGAAGCACACCGCATTTAGCGTGGGTCCGCCTGGAGCGCGCTCATCTGCAAGGTCGAACTCCAGGCTTCTGTAGCCCCATGCGGAGCACGCAAGGAGCGCCGCGGACAGGACGATGACGACCCTGTTCAGGTTCCCGTTGCCGGGGAAACCGTTCTTGCATTTCACGCTAACCTCCTTAGGTTGGTTACGACCGATGCCCGGCAGCCCGGCAAGACTTGCGCCGGGTCGTCCGGCAAAGCTACGCTAACGCCCAGGTCGGAAACTCATGCCCGAATCACAAGACACGAGGCTTCCTGCCCGTCGATTGAAACGGTCGCCAAGTCCGGGTCCAACTACGCGAAACCAGACCCGGCTCTCTTGCACATGCCCCATTGTCATTCCGTCACGACCAGCTTCTGCCTTGAACCTGCGATGGTCGTTCCACCGCCAGTAACCAACTCCGCGAAATAGACCCCGGCCGGCAGTCGCCTGCCCTGCTCATCGTCCAAAGCCCAGCGAACCCCCTCACAGTCGTTGATACCGGAGGCTGCTGACGCCCGCAGAGTCCTGACGCAGCGGCCGGCCGCATCACTAATTCGAATGCGCGAACTGCCGCCTCGGTCCGTAACGCGCCAGCTCAGCATCGCGGAGCTATGGCAGGGATTCGGGATTATCCGGAGCAACTGAGGGTCCGGGCGCGCCCCGGTCGCCTCGGCGACTCCGACCTCGGCATACCGGCAAAGCCAGACCCGTTTGCGCTCGTACGCGTTGTAGCTTGTGACCAGTATCTCATCTCGGGCGTCGCCGTCAACATCGCCTGCACAGAGCTGCTGGAATCCGAGAAAGCCCATGGAATCCGTGGCCCTGAACCAGGCATCAGGCAGGCTGTCCGGGTACTTCGGATTCAGAAAGAGGAATGAGCTGCCCATGCAGGGTGGGTCGTACGGGTCGCCGACCAGCAGACCGTCCGCCGTCCCGCCATCAACCCTGCCGGCCGAACGCGGCGAGTATGACATTTGCGATTCGGGCGTCCGTCCGTGGAGAATCAGGTCCGGCATGCTGTCCATCGCTGGACCGCCGTTCCAGATGTAGACCACGCCCCCCTCCGTGCTTGCCCCGGCCTCGACCCGGTCATAGTCTCCGTCATTTGTGAGAAACGCCAGGCCGCAGGCGCCCAGCCAGTACGTGCCACTCTCTCCGCGCATTGCGACGAAATAGGACGTATCCATTGGATTACCACCCAGGTAAACGTACAATCGCCCTGTGCCGGGATAATTGAAGGCCCCTACGGCCAGGTCCTCGTACCCGTCGCCGTTCACGTCTCCGCCGCCGGCAACCAGGGAGCCAAACTCCTCCCTCATGCCCTCATGCCCGCCATTGAGAATCACGTCCGGGTAGATGTCGAACTGAGGGCCGCCATAATAGACATACGCCTGGCCCATGTCGTAATCCCCGCCGGGCGGCGTCGCTCCGTACGCGCCAACAATCAGGTCCTGGTAGCCGTCGCCGTTCAAGTCGCTGGCCGCAACCGAGCATCCGAAGTTGCACTGCTGAGGGTACTCGCCGGCAATGAAGTAGTCGCAGACTGTGTCCATCGGATTGCCGCCCAGCCAGATGAGAATCAGACCGTGATGGAAACCCAAGACAAAGTCGCCGAAGCCGTCGCCATTGATGTCGGCAATTGTCGTTGAGGTGGCCCACACCGTGTCGTGCGGCAGCATCAAGTCAATCGTTGAATCCGGCTGCGCGCCGCCAAAGAACACGTAGGTCTTGCACACGGCGATACCGTGGGGCGGGTCTATCCACGAGTCCCCGTCGACTACCAAATCGCCAAAGCCGTCGCCGTTGAGGTCTCCGGCGCAGGGCGCGAAACCGTACGAGTTGAACGTGCCGTCAGCCACGCCGCGCCACCAGACAACTTGCAGGTGGTGCATTTGCTGCGCCTGAACCGTGCAAACCGCGAACAGAAACAACAGGAAGAACGTCGGAATTGCGGCATCCCGAAGGCCGAGACTCATCTTTCTTTGCACGGCCATGACTGTTTCTTAGTCCCCTGGAAGCAAGTATAGGGTCGGCCTGCCTCTTGTCAAGCGGCGGGCGGGGGGCCACCCTACGTCCTGACCCCTGATTCCTGACCCCAACTCCCCTTGCGCATCCGCTTTGACAACCGGTTTCCCGGCGCTAGAATTGCCCCGATGCCCGAAGCAGTATGGAATCTAGTCATTGTCGGCGGCGGCGCGGCCGGGCTGGCGGCCGGGCTCACCGCGGCGCGGCGTGGCCGACGGGTCGTCATTCTGGAACGCACGAATGAGTGCGGCAAGAAGCTCGCCATCACCGGCGGCAAGAAGGGCAATTTCACCCACGCCGACGAGCCGGAAATCATGGCCCGCCAGTTCAATACCGAACCGCGCACACTTCTCCCCCTCATGCGACGCTTTCCTTTCACACGAATTGTCGCGTTCTTCGAGGAACTCGGCATTCACCATCTGGTTGACGACGACGGCTGTATCTGGCCAAATCCGAAGTCCGCGCCCCGGCTCCGGGACGAACTGGTCCGGGCATTTCTCGCCGCCGGTGGGCGAATCGAAACCGGGACTCACGCGGCCAATGTGCAGGTTTGGGGACACGATTCCGCATCGTGTCCCCAAACGGCTGAATCGTGCCCCCCAAAGGCACGTTGGCTGGTTCGCACCGACACCGGCTCATGTTCCGCCGATTCGGTGCTGATTGCCACCGGCGGCAAGAGCTACCCTGCAACTGGTTCGAGCGGCGACGGCTATCAACTCGCGGCGCGGCTGGGCATTCGCGTTGAACCGGTATATTCTGCGCTCGCCTCGCTCGTGACCCGCGGCGAATTCGCCGAACTCTCCGGCATCACGGTCGGCAAGACGACGGTTCGGCTCAGAATCGAAGATGCAGAAGGGACGCAGAAAGGGCGCAGAAGGGATGCAGCAGACAGCGGCGAGCGAAGCGATACTGCGAACGCAGCGGTCCTGCGAGTGAAACGGTCCTGCGAGCACAGCGATTCTGCGCTTGCCGAGACCGCTCCTTTTCTCTTCGCCGGGCCGAGCATAACCGGCCGCGCGGTCATCAACCTCTGCGGGTTCGCGGGCAAGGCGCTGCTTGAAGGCAGGAAGGTCACGGCGGTTGTCGACTGGCTCCCTGACCAGTCGGATGAGGAGCTGTTCGCAGAACTGGCTGACCAGCGCATGCGTCACGGCGCGATGCACGTCTCGAACTTCATTGCCGCGAAGTCGGCCAAGCGACTTGCGCTGCTGCTCTGCGTCAAGGCGCAGGTCCCGGAAGAGCGCAAACTGGCCGAGCTCTCCCGTGATGAGACCAGACGCCTGCTGGATGCGCTCAAGCGCACGGAAATCGAGGTAGTTGACACCGAGCCGCTTGCCCGGGCCACGGTCACCGGCGGCGGGGTGGCGCTGGGCGAAGTGGACATGAACACGTTCGAGAGCCGCCGGCACAGAGGGCTGTACTTCGCGGGTGAACTGCTGGACGTCTGGGGACGGAGCGGCGGCTACAACCTGCACTTTGCCTGGGCATCGGGCATCGCGGTTGGCGAAGCGGTCTGAACTCAATACAAAGACCTGGCCGCAGTGGTCAAGTAGCCGAGTCGTCCAGTAGCTTGAAGGACCTCCAGACTCAGGCCCTGAACCGGTCTACTGAACTATCAGCTTCTGAGTTGCCGAACCGGCAGCGGTCTCGAGACGGAGCAGGTAGATGCCCGGAGCGAGTGAGCAGTAAGTAGTAAGTAGTGAGTAGCAGAAAGAACCAGCCGGACGATGACCGCTGGCAAGCGTTCTCACCAGTTTGCCCGTGATGTCATACAACCTGAGGCTGAGCCGCCCGGCAACCGGCAGGTAGTAGCTAACACGCGTCGCGCCGGAGAATGGATTGGGTGCGACGAGCAATGACGAATGACGAGCTGCGAATGACGAATTCGCCTGGACTTCCTGCTCTCGGTATTCCGTCGGAAACGTTTCAGGAATCGGCAGCGGATATGCGCGGAAAACCCGACGCCCCCCGCCCTTCAGAGCGTAGAGCGTATTGGATGGCGGCGCGTATGCCAGCGCCCCGCCGGCCCGAATCCAGGGACTGCCGCCCGACCTGAAGTCCAGCTCCTGAGTCCACGTGTCAGACGAGCAGTCATACTCCCAGAACTCAGTCGAGTTGCCGCCCTTCAGGCAGTAGACCTTGCCGTTTGCATAGGCCAGCCCTGCCCCGGCCCCGGCCTTGCGCGGAGTTCCGGACCGACCGACAAACGGCAGGGCCGCCTTCGTCATCCAGGTCCGGCTCACGGCATCGTAGGCAAAGAAGCTGCCCGCACCGCCCTTCAAGGCATAGACAAGACCGGTCTCATCCGCGACAATCCCGGAACCGGCCCGGCAGCCCATGTGCGGAATGCTGTCCAGGAGTTCCCATCTCGCGCTCGCGCAATTGTACCGAGAGAACTCTCGGGTCGCAGAGCCTTTGAGCAGGTAGATGCAAACAGTATCGTTCAGCGCCAGCGCGGCGAGTGACGCGCCGTCCCGAACCCGTCGTCCCGGCACGTCCGGCAACTGCCCCCACGCGTAGCTCGCCCGGTTCGGGTCGTAGTTCCAGAACTCACGGCTATTGTTCCCCTTCAAAGCGAAGAGCCAGGCGCCCCAGCCGGTCAATGCGCCGCCGCGACTCACCCGCTTCATCCTGCCGGCTCGGCCGATTGACGGCAGCGACTCCTTCTCCTCCCAGAGGTCGGCACGGTAGTCATACCGATAGAACTCGTTTGTCCGGTTGCCCTTCAGTGCGTAGATGTATCCGACCGCCGAATCACTCTGCATTCTGCACTCTGTATTCTGCAATCCGCAATTGCCTTCGCTCGCGAAGGCCAGAGCTCCGCCTGCTTTCACCGGCTTGTGGCGCGGGCCGTACGGCAGGTCCGCGCACGCTGACCAGAGAACCAGCACCTCGCCGGAGTCCGTGACGACGTCGTTCCCCGGGTCGGTATCACCCCAGGACCAGGTCGAACAGCGAACCTCGTACCTGCCGGGTTCGTGCCGATTCGGCCAGACCGGGAAGTTGATCTCGCGCTCACCCTGCTGCGCAAGGTCAAGCACGAAGGCGCTGTCCGAGTAGACCGGACCTGATGTATCCCGAATACTCAGAAACACCTTGAAGTTGGCGTTGTACGGCCCGAGGTTGCGAACCCTGGCTCGGGGAATCACCGCGGCGCTCGTGTCAAGCGGCCCGCGCGGGGCGAGAATCGCCATGATCCCGGCATCGGTCCGGGCGTAGGCGCCGCCGGCCTCGTTGAACCGCGTGCTGATTTCGTTACGGTATCGGGCCGCAATGGCCGGCGAAATCGCAATCAGCGAATTCTCGTCATTGCTCGAATTCCCGGCGTTCGACCAGTTCACCGACCCGGCCGCGGTGATGCGCGAGTCAATCACCATGATTTTCTCGTGCAGCAGGTTGGAGTTGTTCTGGAACTTGTCAGTGTACACCGGCATGCCCCAGTGCCGCAACGAATCGAAATAGCTGTACGCCGCGGTTGACTCACTCCGGTCGAACACGCCGCCGACCCACACCGCGTGCTGAGCGCGGGCAAGCATCGCCAGCGCCATGTTGCGCCAAGTATAGGAGTAGATGCAGAACCCGATTTCCCGCTGCGCCTGCCCGACCAGCCGGGTGAGCGTATCCACCGGCCGGTTCTGCGGCGAGAAATAGAGCAAGAAAGTATCGTCTCCGACCGGGAACCGGTGCCGCGGCAGGCGGTCGGTCTTGCCGGAATGAAACTCGGCCAGGGCCGGATTGGGCAGCGAATCCGAACCGCCCCACATCTGCTCGAACTCCAGGGTATACGCGTGGGCCAGCCCCGAGTCCTGGATTTCCAGCGCGTTGTCGGCGTTGAACGAGCCGACGTCAATATTCACGCTCCCACTCCAGACCCAGTCGTTCGCCGGGTCTCCGTCGAGATAGTCGAAGATGGCAAACTTGTTGTGCATCAGGTTGGCGCGCCCGGGCCCGATGCTGTCGGTCCAGACCGAAAGCCCGGCCGCGCGCACCCGCCAGACCCAGTTGGCATCCAGCCGTCCGTCATCGGTGATAATCCGGACCCGCACCCCGCGCGTGTTGTGCGCGGCAATCAGCGCCGAGTAGATGTAGGTCGAGTCCAGGTTGTAGAAACAGATATCAATCGAGGAGGTCGCGGCGTCAATCCGGTGTTTTAGCTTCGCGTAGAGCGTATCCGAAGAAAACCAGGCGTTGGCCTGGAATAGCGCGAGCGCAATCAGCAGGGATGTCATCACTCCTCCACCCGCACGTGGTCGTGCCGGAAAAAGACATCGATGCTCTTTGAGCCCCAAAGCTCGTACGGCAGGTCGAACTGCTTCACCGGGACGTAGTTCGTCTGGAACCAGGTGTCATGATACAGGCTCAGCCGGGCGAAATCGCTCATCGACGCCACTACGTCCGGCTGCAGCGAGTGCACCAGCGCGCGCGGAATCGCCCCGGATTCCGGATGGCTGCGCTCATTCTCCGGCGCCGGCAGAAAACGCGTCGCCTCGCGACTGACCAGCGCGCAGGCATCCAGAATCGGTCCCCGGTAGTAGAAGCCCAGCGCGCCGACTTCCGGACCCGCAACTACCCAGTCTTGCGGCACAGTCTGGTTCAGCCACTCGGCGGTCTGCTGATACGCGATAATGCGCGTGCGGACTTCATCGTATTCCACGTCAAGCCCGGTCAGCCGGTCGCCGGCAGCGAGCCTGGTCAACGGCGGCGCAAGCGCAGGGTAGGCAAGCGCAAGGACCAGCAGCGAGGTGAGTACAATGCCTGCGACGCGCCATCTTGATTTCAGCCACGAGGCTAACCAGACAATACCCGGAATGAGAACCGCAAACCAGAGTATCTCCAGCACCGGGTAGTACCAGTCGAACATCAGCGGATTGCTGACAAAGTAGAACAGCACCAGCAGAAAGAAGAACGCCGCGACCGGCAGTGCGGCCGAACACCGGAGTGTCAGCAATCGCCGGCGCAGGAAATAGCCCGCGCACGCCACCGCAAGCACGAGTAAGGCCGCAATCAACCGCACCGGCAGCACCACGCCGCCAATCTGAGCTTCGTAGGCAATCAACGCCGACGTCGCCCAGGCGCCGAGATGGTCTGCCACGCGCCACAAAGCATGGCCGAACGGCAGGTCGTACAACGGCCGGGACTTGGCAACCAGCGACTGGTATATCGGCGAGCCGAAGTACGCGGTCGCGAAGACCGTCCAGATGATTGCCGGCCCGAACAGCCCGGCCAGAAAAGGAATAACCCGTCTTGTCCTGCTTGTGGTTTGCAGCTTGTTGCCTGTAGCTTGTGGCTTGTGGCTTGCGGCTTGCGGCTTTCGACCGGCCAGCCAACCGACCAGCACGACGCCGCACAACAGCACCCCCTCGGGTCGCACCATCACCGACAGCCCGGCCAGCACCGCGCTGGCGGCCCGGCGCCGGGTCGCCAGCGCCCAGATTGACCAGAGCACCATTGCCGCGAACAGCAGCGACTCCATGCCGCCCAGCGACTCGTACAGAATGTCGTTGCGCGCGAGCACGAGCCCAGCGCACAGCGCGGCAAGCGCGGTCGATCGGACAAGCCGTCGCAGCAGAAAGAACAGCCCGACTGCGGCCGCAACCCAGAACAGGAAGTTCATCCGCACCGCCAGGTCCGGGACCGGCACGTCGCGCGCCTCGCTCTTGAGCGCAGCCAGCCAGAAGAGATAGAGCGGGTTGGATGCCCCGAACACCCGTTCGCCGGAATTGTAGACCAGTCCCTTGCCCGCGACCAGGTTCTCGACATAGCGATAGGTGATGAACCCGTCGTCCTCCGGCAGAACGGGGTTGGTGAAATGGACCGTGATGCCGTAGACCAGCGCCAGGCCGAGGAAGGCCAGCGCCAGCCAGGAAAGGAATGACGAATGACGGTTGACGAAAGACGAGTGTCGCGCTGGATTCGTCATTCTACATTCGCCATTCGTCGTTGTCGGCCCCGGCTACTCGGCGACCCGCACCAGGCGCAGCTTGACATGGGCCGGCTCCGCCGTCGTGCCGACGATGGTGTCCGGCACGAGAATGTAGTCAACAAATCCGGGCTTCTTCAGCTCGAGTTCATCATCGCCGAGCACGTTGAAGGTATAGCGAATCGGCTGCCCGGCCCGACTCCGCACCGGAAGCGCCAGCAGTGGGATGTCTTCCATGGCATAGAAGAATCGCGACGCAAGCACCGTGGTCAGCCGCGGCTCGGTAATCTGCCGGCCGATTTCTGCGAACGTATCCCTCGCGCCGATGTTGCTCTCGTACTCGGCGGCCACGTGGCGGTGGGTCGCAATGACCACGCCCTCGGTGAAGCTCATCGCCTGCGGAAAGAGAATCAGCAGGGCAAAGGGAATCACCGCCATGACGCGCCGGTTCCGCAGCATACCCACCATCAGCAGCGGAAACATCGCCGCCACCGTCCGCGGTCCCATCCAGTCTCGCGTATCGTACAGGAAGAGCAGAACCAGCAGGTTCAGGGCCACGATGATGCCCACGGCCTGGGCCAGCCGGTCCCGCCGGGAAAAGCCCTGCCACAGACAGAAGCCGCACAAGAAGGTCAGGATGTACTTGGACAGCACATAGCTGGTCCCGATACGGGAGACTATCCAGGCGCTTTCGGACACGCCCATCGGCCAGAGCAGCGTGGTAATGTAGAAATATCGGACATTGGTTATGAAGTTCGTGAACAACTGCCCTAGAAAACCGAAAACCCGCCCGGCCTGCAGTTCGGCAATCGCTTTCACCAGAAAGCCGTACGGATAGGACGCGCACAGGAACCGGATGTAAAGGAACGAGGCCCCGACCGCCGCCAGTACGATGCCCGAGATGAACAGCGCTTGCCGGCGATTGGCGGCCAGCGGCAGCAGCCCGACCGTGCAGAATGCCCAGGATGGCCGGAAGAGCGACGCCACGACCAGCACCGCGAGATAGGCAACGGCATAGTATCGTCGTCGCCCGGCCGCTTCGGCAGCGTAGAGCTTCCAGAGCAGCAGCCCGGCCAGCACACCGACGCCAATCTGCATCGTCTCCTGCATGTACGTGAACAGCCATATCGGCACTGTCATGTAGAGCATGATTGAGGACGCCAGCGCCGCCTTCTGCGCCGCGCCGACGTCGAACCGCAGCACCGCGACCAGAGCCAGCAGGAGACACGCCAGGTTGAATAGAATCATGTTCAGCCGGTGAAAACCGAACACCCGGGCAATCAGGCCGTGCAGCAGGGTGTAGGCAAAACCATGCGCGTCAAACTGACCCAGCGGCGAGACGTTCTCCTCAATCAGAATCGCGCCTTCCAGCCGGCCGTTCTCGACATAGGAGCGCGTGTTGACGTAGTAACTGTATTCATCGGACCAGGCCGGCATGTAGCGCCCGTCGCGAATCTGCCAGAGCAGCCAGAGATAGCCGAAGACGGCAATCGCCAGAATCGCGAACTGAAACAGCGCCTGGCTTCGCTCCGGAACGTGCCGAACGCCATTGGCCACGCGACGTTCCTCCGGGACCGCGCTCATCTTCGATTTCCCATCCGCCAGCCGCGTTTCAGCGGCTCGCTGCCGCTCCGCTTCGATACCTGGTAGACCAGGACTCGCCGGTTCCGGCATTCGTGCAGCAGTGTGAACCGCAGGTCCTCCGAGATGTAGTGCTCGCCATCGCTTTGAAAGCGAAACGGGTCGAGCGCGGCGAATGGTCGCGGGTCGCTCCGAATCCAGATGCTCACGGCGGGCAGAGCGTCGAGCAGCGTGAGCTTCTCCAGCCATATCCTGCGAACCAGTTCCTGATAGCTGGTCAGCTTGGCTGCGGCAATCCCGGTACGAGGCACGGTTCGGAGGCTGCCGGGCCAGAGTACGGTCCGGTAGGCTTCACTGTCCTGCTCGTCCACGTAGCGCGCCGCTTCGGTCAGGTCGTCAATGAGCTGGCTGGACGGATACTCAACCCGGGGGTAGGCCGAGTCGGCCCCGGCCCGACGCAGAATGTCAAACCGGCCAATCCTGGTTTCGAGCTCGTAGTTGCCGCTGACGAAGTCGCGCAGTTTCGGGAAATCCATCAACGACTGGTAGGAGTCAAGGTCGTGACCCATGACCCAGGGCGTGGCGTCTCTGTGCTCAGTGACGAAGACCTCGGGCGGGTCGGTGGTCAGAGTTCGCATCAGGTCCGACCGGTAGCCGGGCCAGGCCCAGGTTGCCGCAAGCGGATGGTTGTAGATGAACCGGGAAACGGTCGGCCGCCGCGCCAGGAAGTTCACCAGCGGGTCAACACCCCAGAGATAGACCCGCGCATCCTCCGGCGTGTTCTCGGCCAGGTGTTCCGCCACCGTCATCTGTTCGGCCAGCGAGAACTCCGGCGTGCTGTGGATGTTCGCGAACCAGTACTGCTCGACCGTGAAGTCCCCGACTCCGACTCGCGCGAGGTCCATGTAGCGCTCCGGGTACCCGGTCGAAATCAGCAGGCCGGCCGCAATCGCCAAAAAAAGGACCACCCGTTGCCGGTCACGGACCAGCTTGACCGCCAGCCAGTCATAGACTGTCGCCAGCGCGAACGCCCCCAGAATCGCGAGCGGCGGCAGCAAAGGCAGGTAGTGATAGAAGAAGAACTTGCCCTGAACATACGTCGAAGCCAGCGCCGAGACCAGCCAGACAACAACCATCCACCGTTCTCTGTTCCCCGTTCCCTGACCCCTGTCCCCCGACCCCTGCCCCATGACCAGGACCAGCCCGATGAACCCCAGTCCGCCGCAGACACCCAGGTCGGGCTGCGTGATGAACTTGACGAGCATGTCGGCGGCTCCGGCCAGCAGCCCTCCACCGTCAGTCTTGAGTCTCGAATAGGGCAGGGCGATTCGCGCCTGTCCTTCGAGGAATCCGGGCAGAGCCCCGGAACCGGCCATAATGAGGAGAGCAATACCCAGGCAGACCACGACGCCGGCGGTGAACAACAGGAAGCTGCGCCAGTTGCGGGTCCGCGCGGAGGACTGGCCCGCCAGCGCGAAAACCGCAAGTCCTGGGACTACGAGTCCGATTGTCTGCTTGAACAGCAGGGCGAGTCCAAGCATAATCCCGGCCAGCAGCCACATGTACTCGGAGCGATGTGAGATGTCTTCGGGTTCGGGATTCTGCGCCACGGCCACCAGAAAGAAAGCCGCGGCAACCGGCAGATTGAGGAAGCCGTCATTCTGCGCCGTGTTCCAGAAGTCGAAAAGGTAGTACTGAAACGAGTACATCATCCCGGCCGCGGCGGCCAGCCACGGCCTGCGGAACGCACGCTGGACGAAAGCGAACACCAGCAGCGCAGTCGCCATTGTCCAGAACAAGTCGAGCACCCGGATGGCAGTCATCGACCGGCCGAACAGGGTCAGCGCGACTTCGTGTACCATTACCGTCAAAGGCAGCATACCCATCAGGATGTCGCGGTACAGCAGCTTTCCGTGCATCGCCTGCTCGGCGATATACGCGTAGATGCCATGGTCCCGGGCAAACGGGTAAATCAGGGACACCGAACCCAGCAGCGCGGTAGCCCCAAGCACACAAATCAGCGGCGACCGTCTTCGCCAGTCGGCGCCGGTCGGCAATCGCAGCGACAGCATTTGAACCAGTTGAGTATCCCTTATCCCTGCCGGAAGTCAAGCCTTTTCAAAGTGCACAGGCAAGCAGGTACGCAGGTACGCAAGACAGAACGACTGTCGACACTATCATGGCTTGCGCTCCTGTGACTTGCGCTCTTCTGCGCTACTAATCCTGTTGACTCCGCGATTCGGTCAAGTATCATTCGAGCGAGTGCAGAAATGAGTCAACACAACGGCCCGACGAACGCGGCTGAGGAAGTGGGGTTCAGGGAGTCAGGGGGTCAAGGGCTCAGGCCGGAACCCCGCAACCCCGGAACCCCAGGACCTCTGCTTCGAATTCTCCGCATTCTGTTCTTCGTCGCGGTCTTCTCGATTGGGCTCTTTCTGTTTCACCGTCAGGTTCTGGGCAACGTCACTGCCCCGCCCTACCCGTCCGACCTGCCGGTGCACATCGAGCTGGCGCGACTCTTTTTCCAGCACGCCATCCGTCTTTCCCAGGCCGGATTCCAGTTTCTGGTCTACGTCCCGTCCCGACTCCTGGGATTGCCGCTTGAGACTTCCGGGGTCGTCGTCACCGCCCTGCTGGCCACGCTGATTGCCGCGGTTCTCTACGTGATTCTGCGGGCTACCCTGGGCCGGGAGTATCCGGACTGGTCGCTGTTGCTGATGACCGTGCTGCTGCTCGTCGTCTCCGCGGTCTATGCTCCATTCTTCAATCAGTACGTCTATGCCGGACAGGGCAGCCCGAACGTCTGGCACAGCCCCACGGCCATTGCCGTGAAACCGTTTGCCTTTCTTGCCCTGTGGTTGTTTCCAGCGACGGTCGAGCGCCCGCTCAAAGGACGGAACCTCGGGCTGGGCGCGCTGGTCGCAGCCCTGTTGCTCGCAACGGCCTGGACCAAGCCCAGCTTCGTCTTCGTGCTCATCCCGGCGGTCTACCTGCTGTTTCTGATTCAACGTCGCCCGGACCTGCTTGGGCGCAGCACGTTGGTATTCCTGCCGACAATCGCCCTGCTGTGCGCCCAGTATGGCGCCACCTATCTTGCACCGGGCAGCTCCGAGCCGGTCATGATTGCCATCAAAGGCGGAACTCAGGTGCCGGTGTACACCTCGGACCGGATTCTCTTCAACTTCCTTGGGGTCTGGCGCACGATGACGCCAAACGTCCTGGTTTCGCTGGTGCTGGCATTGGCCTTTCCGTTGTCGATGCTGGTCTTTCGGTTTCGCCGAAACACTCAGGACCGTCATCTCGCCCTGAGCTGGCTGATGGTTGCCTTTGGAGTCATCCAGTTCGCGGTACTGGCCGAGCAGAACCGATTCGGGCATGCGAACTTCAGTTGGGGCTATGTCATCGCCCTGCAGCCGTTGTTCGTCTTCTCGCTGGTTGAGTATTTCCGGTGGTGGAAGCTCCGGAATCCGGCCGATGCCGGAGAGCGACGAAAGCTGGTGACGGTTTCAGTCGTGCTCGCGCTGCACCTCGTGTCCGGCGCGTTCTACCTCATACGCCTGCTCTTGGGCGGCCCGTTCCTCTAGCCCGGCACGGACTCTGCTGATTAAGTGGATTTGGGATTTCAGATTGCGGATTACAGAATGCAGACTGCTATCTGGATGAGACCTGTCCCGCCCGCTGCGCCCTGACCGACTACCACTTCGAGTCAAGGCGGGCGTGACGCATCCAGTCAACCCGTTTCCACCACGCCTCGTTCTCGACGTACCACTTGATTGTCTTGACCAGTCCGTCTTTGAACGGAATGCCCGGTACAACGCCCAGCAGCTCAGCCGCCTTCCGGGTTGAACTGATGTGGATGTCAACCTGTCCGGGCCGGTCTTCGATTTCCTGGCAGAGGCTGCGCGGCTTGCCCAGGTAGTCCAGGACGGCATGTGCGATGTCGCGCACGCTCGCGGTTTCGCCGCTTCCGAAGTTGAAGACCTCGCCGATTGCCTTTTCCTTCTTCTCAATCGTCAGGTCAATGCGCCGGCACAGGTCCTCGACATACAGCCAGTCCCTTACTGCCGAGCCGCCGCCGTGCAGTTCCAGCGGTGAGTCGTTCAGCGCGGCGGTGATGAAGCGCGGGACGACTTTTTCGAGGTGCTGGTTCGGCCCGTATTGATTGAATGGCCGGATGATTACCGCCGGCAGCTTGTAGGTCTTCAGGTAGGCGTAGACCAGCCGGTCCGCCCCGGCCTTTGCCGCTGCGTATGGGCTCATAGGGTTCAACGGGTGGTCTTCGTCCATCGGCTGGGTCAATGCCGTGCCGTAGACTTCGCTGGTCGAGATGTGAACCAGGAATTCGACCCGGTCGAGATTCTTGACCACCGCATTGGCGATGGTGTGCGTGCCCAGCACGTCGGTCTCGAAGAACACGCGATTGTCATAAAGCGAGCGCGCCACGTGCGACTCGGCCGCGAAATGGACGACGATGTCCGACTTGGCGACCAGCGACGACACGAGGTCCGGATTGCAGACATTGCCGTACCAGAATTCGTAGCGTTCGCGGTCATCGCGGATGCGGGCCGGGATGTTATCCGGGTTACCGGCGTAGGTCAGCAGGTCCAGATTCAGAATCCGGTAGTCGGGATGCCGGTCGTACCAGTATCGGATGAAATTGCTGGCGATGAAACCGGCGCCACCGGTAACCAGAATTGTCTTCATTGCATTCCCTCCATTGTCTTGTCTGAAGCATATTGAAATCAGCCGGGTTTGTCAACCGATGCCGGGTGTCGATGTCGCCGCAAAGGGAAAATGTCACCCTTTTCGACAAAGGGAAAATGTCAGGGGGTACCCATAGGATATTGGCAATATGCTGAGTACGATTTGCCATGGCCAAATCT
>Ga0233425_10005512_pt1 | contig 19894 bp, 22 predicted proteins | sample Watercolumn_Towu_2_FD_181712 | JGI IMG/M metagenome (GOLD analysis project Ga0233425, IMG submission 181712) | Freshwater microbial communities from Lake Towuti, South Sulawesi, Indonesia - Watercolumn_Towuti2014_140_MG | ecosystem: Environmental > Aquatic > Freshwater > Lake | place... | reverse complement strand
GGCGCCTCATCGGGCGCAAATCTCTTGGTGCCCGGCTCCGTCCATTCCAGTTCGATCTCATCGAGCGCGATTTCAAACTGTTCCGGGTGGGGTGTGTGAACAGTGATCAGCGCTCCCGCACGCGGCCGTTTGGATTGCTTGGCGCTCAACGCTTCGGTTGGAAATAGTGCGAGCCACCCCACGCACACAAGAGTCGACCACGCAGCGACTTGCGCTTTCGTCATTGCTGTTGCCTCATACTCCCCTGCTGCCTCCGCAGCCCGGCCTCAACCTTCTCGACTGAGTTGTCTCATCTCATTCTATCGGTTTCCGAACGGATGATGCAAGTGCAGGATCTATGCGAGCGCTTTGAGCTTGACACTGCGTGTACCCAATGCTAAGTTAACTTCATGTATTTCCTCAGATATTTCGCGTCTCTGCGATGAGGTCGGATGTTCACGCCTGATGATGAACGCTTTATGCGGCACGCGCTGGTTCTCGCGGAAAAAGGGCGGGGCCGCACAAGTCCCAACCCCTTGGTGGGTGCGGTCGTGGTCCAACACGGCCATATCGTTGCGGAAGGCTATCATCTACGTGCCGGTGAGCCGCATGCAGAGGTCATGGCGCTGGAAAGCGCCGCCGGGGCGGCACGTGGCGCCGATCTCTACGTCACGCTTGAGCCGTGCTGCCATCATGGTCGGACCCCCCCGTGCACCGATCAGATCGTTCGGGCCGGCATTCGCCGGGTTATTATACCAATTGTCGATCCTAACCCCCTCGTTTCCGGCGGAGGCGCGCAACGACTTCGCGATGCGGGGATCACTGTCGCGATCGGGCTCTGTTCCGAAGAGGCGCTGCGCCTCAATGAAGCGTTTATCAAATTCATCAGATACGGCACCCCGTTGGTGGTCCTCAAGGCAGCCGTCAGCCTTGACGGGAAGATTGCCACTCGGACCGGTGATGCCCGATGGATCTCGGGCGAGCAATCCCGACGCCATGTGCATGTGATGCGGGATGTGGTGGACGCGGTAATCGTCGGGATCGGTACGGTCCGACACGATAATCCCAGGCTTACAACCAGGCTGCCGCAGGGCGGACGAGACCCGATCCGGGTCGTCGTAGACGGAGTCGGTCCGCTTCCGTTGGGTGCACAGGTCTTTCAGACCGACACCGCATCGCACACCTGGGTGGCCGTTGCCGCCGATACACCCGCGGAGCGGGTCAAAAGTCTGCAGCATCGTGGGGTGACTGTACTCGAAGCGGGCGGCTCTCATGGACGGATCCGGTTGGAACACCTGCTGAAACGCCTCGGTGAGCGCGAGATTACAAGCGTGATGATCGAGGGTGGGCAAGGTATCTTTACTTCTGCCGTTGAAGAGGGGATCGTCGACAAATGCGTATTATTTGTCGCGCCGATTCTCGTTGGCGGGAAAACCGCACCCAGTCTTCTTGGTGGGCAAGGTATTGAGGAAATCGGCCAGGCCTTGCGACTATCCCGGCTGCGCATCGAACAACTTGGTGAAGACGTGTTGATCGAGGGATACCCTCAATGAATGAAAGTATTACATTACATACTTTCATAAGGTGGTTATTAAGTCTCAAACCCATCGGCGTCATTGCGAGGCGAAGCCGAAGCAATCTCACAGTCCTTCACGGTAACGACGGTGAGATTGCCGCGCTCCCTTCGGTCGCTCGCAATGACCATGTTATACCTTATGCTGTCTCTTCTCTAGAGAGAGAAAGCGGATGTTTACCGGACTGATCGAAGAGATAGGTCGCGTCCAGCAAGTGCGACGGGAAGGCGGCATCAGGAAGCTTGCCATTCAAGGACAGCAGACGACCCCCTCCCTTACTATTGGGGATAGTATCGCAGTAGAGGGAGCCTGTCTTACCGTTACGAGGATAGCGTCCACGCTCTTCGAGGCCGAACTGTCCGACGAGACCATGGCTCGCACCACTCTGAAAGAGTGTCACGTCAACGATCCGGTAAACCTGGAGCGGCCCTGCCGACCGACAGATCGACTCGGCGGGCACTTCGTAACCGGCCACATCGATGGGGTCGGAACGATCCGCGAGATTCGAGAGACCGAGGGGATGTGGTGGTTCTCGATTATCTACCCCGAGGTACTACGGCCTCTACTTGTGGAAAAGGGATCTGTCGCAGTGGATGGAATCAGTCTGACAGTGGGCGATCTGGACGACCGCTCCTTTGGGATCGCCATCATTCCGCACACCTACCACCACACAACGCTGGGCAGCAAGCAGGTCGGGCGTCGCGTCAATCTTGAAGCCGACCTCCTTGGGAAGTATGTCGTCCGCTATCTTCAGGGGCTCGGATCTCTGACGCATAAGATGACGCTCACTGAAGCGCGGCTGCAGGAGCTAGGCTATAGCTAAACCGGTTGCCGGGGGAAGAGCTATGGAAGATACGATCCAGTTTCACACCATCGAAGACGCGATTCGGGACTTGCGCGACGGCAAGATGGTGGTTGTTGTGGATGATGATGATCGGGAGAACGAGGGCGACCTCACAATGGCCGCTGAAAAGGCGACACCGGAGGCGATCAACTTCATGGCGACGCAGGGGCGAGGGTTGATCTGTATGCCCGTAACCGGCGAGCGACTGGATGAGCTTCGCATCCCGCCGATGGTGACGGACAACACCTCCCCCCACGAGACGGCCTTCTGCATTTCCGTCGATGCCAGACACAAGGTGACGACCGGAATTTCAGCCCACGACCGCGCGATCACGATCCAAACCATCATCGATCCCAAGACGACGGCCGATGACCTCACCAGTCCTGGACACACCTTTCCTCTGCGCGGCCGAGAGGGGGGCGTCCTGACTCGGGCGGGGCATTCCGAAGCCGCTATTGATCTCGCTCGTTTGGCCGGCCTCTACCCCGCCGGAGTGATCTGTGAGATCATGCAGGACGATGGAGCAATGGCCAGGACACCGGAACTGCATCGCTTTGCCCAGAAGCACGGCTTGAAACTGATCACCGTGAAAAGCCTGATCGAGTTTCGATTGAAACGTGAGCGCTTCATCAGTCGTGTCGCCACAACAACGCTGCCGACCGCACACGGCCGATTCACTGCGATCCTGTATCACAGTCACGCTGAAAATAAACATCATCTGGCCTTGGTGATGGGAGAGATCAACGCCGCAGAAGACACGCTCGTGCGAGTCCACTCGGAGTGCCTTACGGGCGACGTCTTCGGCTCGCTTCGGTGCGACTGCGGACCCCAGATGGACAAGTCGCTCGAGCTGATCGCCAAAGAGGGAAAGGGGGTCTTTCTGTATATTCGACAGGAGGGTCGGGGCATTGGCCTGGCGAATAAGATGCGCGCGTATGAACTGCAGGATAGCGGCCTCGATACGGTGGAAGCGAACGTGAGGCTCGGCTTCAAACCCGATCTGAGAGAATATGGCATCGGCGCTCAGATCCTGTCCGACCTTGGCCTATGCAATATCCGACTGCTGACAAACAACCCACGGAAGATCGTCGGGCTTGAGGCGTACGGTCTCCATGTAGTCCAGCGGATCCCTATTGAGATTCATCCTAACACCGAGAACCGCGCCTACCTGCAGGCCAAATTCGCGAAGCTCGGTCACCTGCTCGAAACGGTATAGTGGAAATGGAGCAATCAGCGTTCAGCTTCTACTTGCTTTCTCGCTGACTGCTGATGGCTGATTGCTGATTGCTGCTTTTTTACACGGAGGTACACGGTGAAAACGACTGAAGGGGTATACGAGGCCAGGGGATTTCGATTCGCCCTGGTGGTGAGTCGCGTCAACGAATTGATCGCCAAACGGTTATTGGAGGGCGCGCTCGACTGCCTGCACCGCCACGGCGCCGAGGAGAGCGATCTCCATCTGGTGAAGGTGCCTGGCGCCTTCGAGTTGCCCTACGCTGCGAAGCGCCTGGCGGCCTCAAACCGGTACGATGCCGTCATCGCGCTGGGCGCAGTGATCCGAGGCGCCACTGCTCACTTCGAGTACGTCGCAGGAGAGGCCGCGAAGGGAGTCGCCGCAGCCAGCCTCGATACCGGGGTGCCCATTATTTTCGGTGTCATTACCGCGAATACGCTTGATGAGGCGATCGAGCGGGCCGGGACTAAGGGCGGTAATAAAGGGTTTGATGCGGCCTTGTCGGCGATTGAAATGGCCAGTCTCTTTGCCCAACTCAAATAGGAGCAGGCCGAAGACTGAAGGCTGAAGATATTGAGGAGTAGGAATTCGAATCCCTTCGGTCTTCAGCCTTCATACCTGAGTGGTTTGTTGGAGGAGCATGGGAAAACGTCACCGGGCCAGGGAGCTGGCGCTTTCACTCCTGTATCAACTCGAGTTCTACCCTCTGGAGGCTGTTGAGACACAATCAGCCGCCTTCTGGGCAGACCATCCGGCAGGGCCTGAGACCCGGTCGCTGGCTGAGGAGTTGGTACAGGGGACGCTGCAGCATCGCAAGCCGATCGACGACCTGCTCGCCTCGCACGTCGAGCACTGGATCCTCTCAAGGCTGGCTCTCGTCGATCTCTGCATCCTGCGTCTGGCCGCCTTTGAGCTGCTCTTTTACGGCAAGACGCCATGGAAGGTCGCCATCAACGAAGCGATCGAGTTGGCTAAATCGTTCGGCGGAAAGGACTCGGGCGCCTTCGTCAACGGCGTCCTGGATAAACTCGCCGCCCTCGCCAAAGACAACTCCCCCGCCCCGCTTGGATGACGATAGGTGTTCAGTCATCATCAGTCCACATCTGGAATTACGTTACCCTACGCCCCTCTGCCCTCCTCAAGATCGTTACCGATGTTGTGGGCGCCGCAGACGCCATGTATCAGTCGCTCAAAGATCCACTTGATCCACCAATCGATGTTCTTCCTCTCCTGCATCAGTTTCACTTTCTGATCCTCTAACGCCTTCCTATCGGCTTCTGTCAGGGTCGAGTCTTTGAGCCGGGCGTCAATCTCGGCGATCTCGTAATCAACCGCATCTCGTCGCTGCCGCCAGAACTGAAAATCTTCTTCACACCACTGTACCTGTAATGGTGTCTCCGTACCGTCCCTGGTGCTCTTCACCGTAAAGGTCGCCGCCTGTACCGGCACTGCAGACGGCCACGCAAGACTGCTTAGCCCCACGACCAGCGCCAAGAGCCGAGTCATCATCGGGCTTCTTAAACAAGGGATTGAAACGACCCCAATAAAGCGCTGGAGTCGTCTCAATCCTTATTGGTTAGGCCTTCGCTTTCTTAAATCTTAATTCTTGCTCTAATCGTTCCCCAAGAAACACCTTTAGTAATGATTGATAAGGTATATCTCGCTTGTTCGCCAATAATTTCAATTCTTCAATCATCGACTCGGGTAAGCGAATAGAAATAGTTTTTAATGAAGGCTTCAATTTTGGAAATATGACTCTCTCTGCTTTTTCCCAATTAATATATTCGGTTGAATCGGCAGTATCCCAAAATTTCACTTCTTCTTCTTCATTCTTGAATCTCGGTATCTTTCTCATAATGATTGGTACTCCTTGCTTTCCTTTCTGCTCATGTCGCGTGCTGAAATCGTTCGTATATGGTTACCTCGTATTGTAAAGACCGCAAAGAGGAAACGACCTACGTCGGTATGGCCCAACGCATAATATCTCTCTTCTTGGATTGAATGTTTTTCATCAGGGTGAGCCATAATGGGTTCATTGAAAAATATTTGCTCGAACTCAGATATTGAAACCTTATGCCGTTCCCCTAATTTACGGGCATTTCCTTCGTCCCAATCAAATCCAACACATTGCGCCAAGCGGTCAGTTATGCCCATTCGTTATGTATATAATAGTTATATACGCATGTCAAGTGGGTTGATATCCGAAGGCCCAATCGGAATAGAGAGGGGCCTCGCGGCCCCCCCCTCTCACACCACCGTACATACGGATCACGAATACGGCGGGTCGGCAGATTCAGTCAGGGTGGGGTATATCTATCCCAACCGGAGTGTCCTCTCCCGATGCGCCAGCCGCAAGGTCATCCCAGATGCCGGGCACAAGCCCAACACCTCGCCGGATGCCGTCTTACCGCTCCGCCACAGGCGACGACTCCTCTCTACCGTTCAGGCCTTTGGTGGGGTGAGGCCTCCGGGATCCTCCGGTCCTGCCGGTCCCGGCTCGTTGCCTCCACCTCCTCTACCCTCTGCTGACTGCTCCCAGTTGGTCGACGCCGGTCGCCCGGCTCCCCGTCCAGGCCATCAGACAGCCGGGAGATCTCCCGGGGTACGACACCAAACGTTCCCTGCGGAGGCGCCGGATTGATCACGCCCACCCCAATGCGGATGGGGGACTTCGCGGTCACGGGCCCGCTCGTCCCGGGTGGTCCCACCCCTCCTCTCCGGTTCCTGTGCGTCGCCTCGCGCGTTTGGATTGGGCTTCCCCCCGCCTTCGGCACCCCACCTCACGGTGAGGCCCTTGCCCTTCTCCTCGCCTTTGGCTCCGCGAATACCTGGCGCGGGGACTTGCACCCCGCTGGCTCTGTGTCATGCCTGGCGCACGTTTGCGTTGACCGGCGCGCCGCCGCTAACTAGGAGCACCTGGCCTCGAAGCCAAGGCTGACGGGCAAACAACACCGCGTAGTCGAGTCCGGTCGAACGCGTTGTTCGGCTGCCGTCTCGCTCGACCCGGTGGACTACGCCGCCTCTGCGTGCAGCCGGAGACCCAAGGCCTTGGCGACTTTCAAGACGGTGGCAAAGGTGGGGTTGCCGCTTTCGCTGAGCGCTTTATACAAGCTCTCGCGACTGAGTCCCGCGTCGCGGGCTACCTGAGCCATGCCCTTGGCACGCGCAATATCGCCCAGCGCTCGGGCAATGCCGGCTGCATCCTCTGGTGCCTCGGCGAGCCACGCATCAAGGTATGCGGCCATTTCCTCCGGTGTCCGCAACTGTTCGGCCACGTCGTACGGGCTGGTCTTCGTCCTCACGGTGGACTTGGATGGAGTCTTGCGCATGACGGCACTCTCACAGGTTTCGAGCCAGAGAGATGGCGGTCTCGATGTCTTGCTGCTGCGTTGACTTGTCGCCACCCGCAAGCAAGATGAGGAGTTCGCCTTCTTGCTCCGTATAGTAGACCCGGTACCCAGGGCCGAAATCGATCTTCAACTCGAAGACACCGGCGGTGAGGTTTCGATGCGGTCCCGGGTTGCCGTGTGCCAAGCGATCGATCCGGACCTGAATGCGCGCCCGGCCTGCGCGGTCCTTGAGGGAATTGATCCAGTCTCGGTAGACCTCAGTCATCCGGACGCGCATAAACTTAGTGTAGCCTATACACTACGATTGTCAAGTGCTACTAGGAGCCTGTCCGAGTAATCTGCTTGTCTGAAGCCTTCGCATCGCGTACAGTCCTGACGTCCACTTTGACGAAAGGAGATGCGGATGAGTAAGACCTATCGACCCTATGATCCGGATCAGGCGTTTCTGCTGCCGCCCGCGCTGACCGATTGGTTGCCCACAGGGCATCTGGTGTACTTTCTGCGAGACCTGGTGGAGAGTCTGGATCTGTCGACGATTACGGCGGTCTACGAATCGGAAGCGCGGGGCTACCCTCCGTATCATCCGCAGATGATGGTGTCGGTGTTGCTCTACGCGTAGTGCACGGGCGTAGCCTCCAGCCGGAAGATCGCGCGACGGCTGGAAGAGGATGTGGCCTTTCGGGTATTGGCCGCGAACAACACGCCGGACTTTCGTACGATTGCGGAGTTTCGCACGCGGCACCTGATGGCCTTGCGGGGGCTGTTCGGGCAGGTGTTGCGGCTGTGCCAGAAGGCGGGGCTGGTGAAACTGGGGCATGTGGCGCTGGATGGGACGAAGCTGCGGGCGAACGCCTCCAAGCACAAGGCGATGAGCTATGCGCGCATGACGCAGGAGGAGGCCCGGCTGGCGGCGGAAGTGGAGGCGCTGTTGCGCCGGGCTGAAGCGATCGACGCGCGCGAGGACGCCGAGCACGGCGTGGAGACGCGAGGGGATGAGCTGCCGGAGGAGGTGGCCTTCCGTGAAGGGCGGCGGCGACGCACACACACACGGCCCGCCCGGCGGCGAGCCCCTGTCGTGGTCGCCGGCCAACGGCCCCCGATCCCACCCCGGCCCCCAACGCGCAGAAGAACTTTACCGACCCGGAGAGTCGGATCATGCCGGCGTCGGGGGAGAAGCAGCACTTCATCCAGGGCTATAACTGCCAGGTCGTCGTGGATGCGTCGTCCCAGGTCATCGTGGCGGCGGACGTCACCCCGCAGACCAATGATAAGCAGCAGGGGCTGCCGATGCTCCAGCAGGTCTCCGCCAACATCGGCCAAGTCCCCGCCCAGGCCAGCATGGACGCGGGCTCTTTCAGTGCAGCCACCCTCGACGCGGTCGAGGCCCTCGGGATCGAGGTCTTCATGCCCCCCGATCGCCAGCCGCATGGGCAACCGCGTCCGCCTGCACCCCGAGGTCGGATTCCCACGACCCTTGGGATCACAGATCGGATGCGGCGGAAGCTGCGGACGCGACGTGGACGAGCGATCTACGCCAAGCGCAAAGCAACGGCCGAGCCGGTCATCGGGCAGATCAAAGGGGCACGCGGGTTCCGACAGTTTCTCCTGCGGGGGCTGGCGAAGGTCACCGCCGAGTGGGTCTTGATCTGCACGGGACACAATCTCCTAAAGCTCTGGAGGACGGCCGAAGGCTGATCCGTGCTGCGTGCCAGTGGCGCTCCCCAACACTCTTCCGCAATGCTGGAGCGCCGACACCCTCCTCACGACGAGTACAGCATCCAGGATCGGTATCCACTTCGATGGTCCTGTGGCCACGTTACACCGCATTACTCGGACAGGCTCCTAGCCTCGGCAAACACGCTTTCCGCCGAGAACGTCGGCAACTCGCCGCGCTCATACGCGGCGACTCGCTCCGCGATTTCTACCTCCCACGCGTTCTTGATCTCCGCGAGCGGAGCATCGCGGAGCGACTCCAGCAGAAGTTCGGCGAGTTTGGCACGTTCCTCGGGCGACAACGAACGCGCCTGGGCTTCGAGTTCCTTCAGTGTATTGGACATGGCAATTTCCTCCAGGCGACTACGCCATTTTTCGCCTTGATCTGAATGCCTACATCGTGCGCGCTAACTATTATTTAAGCTGATCAGCCTATCCCGACGAACCGTTTATAAGATGAAGCAGATGGTATAATCTTCTCGCGTAGTTAGCAGCACATTCTTATAACTCATGAGAACAGCAAACGCTGCGCCTATGTCAGCCTATCCCGCCGCCAACTGCGCACCGCCTGAACCACATCCGAGGCCATCAACTGGGCTGTGGACTCCCCTCCCTCCTCGGTTCAAGACATGGGTATAGATCATCGTCGTGCTGACATCCCGATGACCCAACAGCTCTTGGACCGTACGGATATCATGGCCGTCTTCCAGCAGATGGGTGGCAAAGGAATGGCGAAGGCTATGACAGGTTGCCGGTTTGGGAATCCTCGCGTTAACCCGGGCCTCCTTAAAGGCCTGTTGCACAACAGACTCCTGAAGACGGTGTCTGCGCTTTTCTCCGGTCGTTCTATCGCCGTAGTGGCTGGTGGCAGGGAAGACCCATCGCCATGCCCACTCCCTCCTGGCATTAGGATACTTCCGCTTGAGCGCATTGGGCAATGCCACCCCGCCCAGACCCCTTTCGAGATCTTTCTCGTGTTGGAGCGTAACGGCTCGGAGGTGCCACAGCACCCGATCCACCCGACGTAGGCATCCTCTGTTTTGGGACTGAGGTGGCGAGCGCGAAAGGCCTGGCGGACTTGGTCCAGGAGCGTCGGCTTCGCGGGAGGCGGTGACGAAGGAGTAACGACGGCAGGGGTCCAACTCCGGGCTCTCTGATGAAAGGGGTGTTGGGTCACCCTCGTTGCAGTGGGAGTTCCCATGTAGTCCTCCTTTCCAAGAGGAAGGCTTGGTTACGATGCATACTCCAAACCTGAGAGGCGGTCAAGGATTTTCGTTATGCTGCTCACGCCGACCGACTTTTCCAGGACGAGTGTGGTGGCCCCCAACGTAACGACCCGATCGTTCGTGACGATCAGGGTTGCCGGCCACTTGTTCCGACCGGGGAGTTACCCGGTTCGACGCATGATGACAGCCTTCGAAAGATACTCTCCGAAGAAGACCTCGCGGCGGTTCAAAGCGAGGTGCGCACTCGCGTGCGGCGGTGACCGCCCGCGCAGGTCTCCCGATGTGGCAAGCCGATGCGGATCATCGCCTTTATCACCGAGTCCGTGGCGATTCAGTGCATCCTGACGCACATGGGCGAACCGGCCCAACCACCGCCCATCGCCTCCGCTCGCGGACCGCCCATCCAGGAGGAGTTCGATCAGCGCGAGACGACCGAGTTGACCATGAACGATTCCTTTCCTGCCTATGAGTTTGACCAAACCGCGAGCTGGTAGCCGCTGCTCCTGAGCGGTACAGGCGTGCTCGCGCCCAAATGATCCACGCCAGCTTCCAAGCCGCCACCGGACGATTCCAGTGCACTAAAATACCCCAACCCTGGGGAAATGTTCGCCAGTGGGCAGACTGCCACACAACCGCCTGGCCGGCCAACCCCCCGTTTTCGTCTCATTCTTCGTTGCAAACCCGCATTGAATATCTTATTCTTTCGTGAAGTAGGGAGGGAGGATCGAGACATGGCAGCGTCCCGCATGGCCTGGGTACTGGTGTTGTGCGCGCAGTTCGCGCTCGCCCCTCACGCTCGAACCGCGTCGGCTCAGGAGACCGGACAGGAGTCGCTGAAAGCGGTCCCCACAGTTCTTCCGCCCACGATCTTCGATGAGGACGAAGTGTGGGCATCGGTTGGACCGCGTGGGATCGCGATCAGCAACGGCGACGTGATCAGCGGCCAGGTGAATGCCATCGCCGTCCATCCCACCGACGCCAATACGCTGTACATCGGCGCGTCCGAGGGCGGCGTCTGGAAGACAACCAACGGCGGTGCGTCCTGGACGGCGCTCACCGACTTTCAGCTCACGCGCGCGTTGCCCGGCGGCATCCGTCGCGGCACGCTGCTCATCGGATCGCTGGCGATCGATTCTGCCCGCCCGAATGTGATCTACGCGGGTACCGGCAACCCCAACTTCGCCACCGGCTTCATGGGCTCTGCGCTCGGCGTCTTCAGGTCCGCCAACGCCGGCCAGACATGGGAGCCCACCGGCGTCAGCTTCACAAGGCCCGGCTGCCAGAACGCGGCGATGAGCCAGTCGACGGTGAACCGCATGCTCGTGCGGCAGGGGCTGCCGACGCAGGTGCTGGCGGCCACGAACACGGGACTCTACACCTATCGCGAGGACGGCAGCGATTGCTGGATCCGGGTCACGCAGGGACTGCCCTTCTCCGGCAACGCAATCGATCTCGCCGTCGATCATTTCGCCGGCGTCTTCTACACCGCCTACAGCGGCATCGGCATCTTCCGATCGCAGGGCACGAACGTGTCGTCGTGGTCGCAGCTCACGCAAGGGCTGCCGGCCGCTGGCACCAAGTTCGGACGCATCGCACTCACCTTTGCCGGACGAAACGGCCTCGGCTTCTCTGCGCCGTCGAAGCGGCTGTATGCCGGCTTCGATGTCGGCGGCAAGTACCACCTGTTTCACACTGCGAACGGCGGAGACCTGTGGGCTGAATTGCCGGTACCACCGAGCGACGGCCAGCTCGGGTTCAATAACGCGATTGCCGCCGGCTCCTACAACAGCGACGAGGTCTACGTCGCCCAGATCGCGCTCCGGCGTGCGATGGACGGCGGACGTGCCGGTGGACTGAACAACCCGAACGTGAATCCGCCGGTCACCGGCAATTCGTGGGACAACCTCAGCTGCTGTATTTCGAAGGGCAACACCGGCATCGAGAATCTCGATCTGCACGCCGACATTCACGACGTGGTGTTTGCGCCGTACGGCAGCTTTCTGCCGACGCCGCTGGAGACGCAGATCGTGTTCATCGCCAACGACGGCGGCGTCACCAGGGGCAGCGTCGACTTCGAAGGCGTCGTCCGCTGGACGCCGCTGACGATGGGCCTCGCCATCGGCCAATGCGGAGCGTTGGGTCTGCATCCGAACAATCGCGACGAGTCGGCGTGCGGGCTGTGGCACAACGGCAACGCCCTGCTCAATTCGGTGACGGGTGTCGCCGTACCGGTCGGCGGCGGCGACGGGTTCAACGCCACCATCGACGCCGCGACGCCGACCACGATCTACATCGACTGCAATGCCGGGTTCGGCGGCGACATCTGCCGGCACAAACGCACCAACGCCGGCTTCCCCGGCCAGACTATCTGGGACATCGACGGAACGACCAAGCACTTCAGCGACCCCTACCGGCCGGGCCACCTGTTGATGATTCAAGGCGGATTGCTCTTCCGGACGACGGCGGGCAACACCGCGTCGAACGCCGATCTGTTGAACGGGCCGAACGCGTGGGTCCTCATCGAGCCGCCGGGCAAATCGGGCAACACCACGACGATGGCGTTCCGCAGCTGGGTGCTCGAAGAGACGCCGGTGTACTACTTCGGCACCGACACCGGCCAGATCTGGCGTGGGTCTCCCGAAGCCGGCTTCACCAAGATCTGCGAATGCGGCGCTCGAGTGAACGGCATCTCGCCGGATCTCTTCCGCAACGAGCGCATCGTCGCGGTGTTCAACGGCGCGACCAGCCCCGGACGGGTGAAGCTGCTCAGCCGGCAGGGCGCCACGTGGGCAAACGAGAACATCGACACCGCGTTCACCGTGCCGCTGCAGGTCCGGACGCTGACGAGCGTCGCGTTCAAGCCGGTGGTGCCGTTCATCAGAGAAACCACGGTGTACGTCGGCAGCGACCAGGGGCTTTATCGCGGGCGCCTCGGAGCCGGCGGCTGGACCTGGACGCAAGCGGCCGGCTTTCCCAACGTGCTCGTCACCGATCTCAAGGCCCATCAGAGCGCGACCTTCTTCGATCTCACCTTCGTCGTCCGAGCGTCCACCTTCGGCCGCGGCATCTACGAGCTGCGGCGATCGCAGGGGCCGGTGCTCGAGCAGGCGCGCGGCGCAGTGCAGGTGCGCGCGCTCCGGGTGGGCGAGGATGGCGCGCCGCCCGAGCTCACCATCGACGTGCAGGCGTCCTCAGCGCGGGAACGCGGCCGGAAGCAGACGCCGTTCGAGCTGGCGCCGGTCGCCGACATGGAAGTCACGCTCGAAGCGCCGCTCGAAGTCACCGTCTACGACGCGACGCTCGAGTTTGGCGGTTGGACCATCGACGGCAAGCGGCGCGAGCGGCAGAATCGCATTACGCTCAAGCTCGATCAGTTATCGTCGGTCGTCGCCAACTACTCGGTCAAGCAGAAAGCGGCACGCCGAAGCGCCGACCGGATGTCCGTGTCGCTCAATGTTGCCGTCCGTGATGTCTGCGTCGCCGGCCTGAGCCACGAACTGACCCTCACTTCGGAGGTGACGGGCGGTCAGCGGCCGATCGCGGCGCGAGTGGACATCACCTACCCCGACAAGACCGCCGAAACGACCGAGATCAAACAGCCGGGAGCGCGGCAGATCCCAGTCAATTTCCCGCGCGGGGGATCGGTGACGATTCGCGTGACGGCCACCGACGCGGCGAAGGGCACCGCCTATGCCGAGCGCGCGACGCCGCTGCGCGCGTGCCCCTGATCCCGCCGCCCCGCGAGGCGGCCGACCCTAGAGGCGGTCAAGGATTGTTGGTGGCGAATTGTTGTGGCGAGCAGGAGCGGGAATTGACTTGAGAAGCAGAACGGTGGGATTGCCGCGCTCCCTTTGGTCGCCCGCAATGACGCGGGCGTAGGCTGAATGCCTCGTCTTGCAGACTTTCATGCTCATTGGCGCGCTACTCGCGCATGGGGTATTCCCGTTGAAGCGGGAAGCCATCGGGAAAAGCACTGGATTCCCCCGTATCAAGTACGGGGCAGGCTTGTCAAGCCAGGAATGACAAACTGCCTGGAGAATTATGCCGTTGTGTATAGGCAGATCCGGGTTTGTTAATAAGGGCTTGAAAAGTGTCCAGAGGTAATATCCCCCCACTTTGTGCTAAGTCCGGCAGACGGGAAAGAGTCTGCTGCAGCGACTTATTTGAAGAGGTCGATAAGTGGGACGGTCAGGTCAGGTAGGAGGGGTGTGGTGAGGGTATCGCGGGTTTCGTGACTCAACTCGGCGACGCGGCTGTAGCCCTGGGGTGTCGTGCGGTAGATCTTCACTGTCTCCAATTCGGGATCTACGATCCAGTACTCCTGCACGCCACACCGCTCGTAGAGTTTTCGCTTGATGATTTCGTCTGTCTTGCGGGTGCCTTCTGAGAGGATCTCGATGAGGAGATCAGGTGCTCCCTGAATGTTGTGCGTTGTGATGATCGAGACCTTCGCTGAGGAAACGAAGACGAGATCCGGTTGAACGACATCGAGATTGGAGAGGACTACGTCGGTTGGAGCGACGAAGATCTGTCCGATGTTACGCAACTTCAGGAAATTTTCGAAGGCGGTCGACAAGCGTACCGTTAACCGCTGATGTGCAGTTGAAGGAGCAGGGGTCATGTAGTGCTCTCCATCGATCAGCTCGTGACGTCGGCCGTCGTCCGGAAACAGCAGGTAGTCTTCATAGGTGAACTTGACCTGTACACTCACCGCCTTATTCCTCGTGCCGATCGCCGGCGACTTCACTCATAGCGCTTAAACACCAGCGTCGCATTAGTCCCGCCGAATCCGAACGAATTACTGAACGCGACCCGTACCTCAGCCTGGCGTGCGCGATTTGGAACGTAATCAAGATCACACTCGGGATCCGGTTCCTCATAGTTGACGGTCGGCGGGATCATACCGTGATGAAGCGTCAGTACCGTGGCCACCGCCTCGACGCCCCCCGCTGCCCCCAGGAGGTGTCCGGTCATCGACTTGATGGAACTCACTGCCAGACGATACGCGTGATCTCCAAACACCTTCTTGATCGCCTTCGTCTCGGAGGCATCGCCGGCCGGCGTCGACGTCCCGTGGGCGTTGATGTAATCGACGTCCTCCGGTTGCAGTCCCGCATCCTCTAACGCGAGACCCATCGACGCGATCGCACCGGCCCCTTCCGGCTCCGGCGCGGTCATGTGATAGGCGTCGGCCGACATGCCGTAGCCGTTCAGCTCGGCATAGATCCGGGCATCGCGACGCCGCGCGTGGTCCAGCTCCTCGAGAATCAGGACCCCCGCGCCCTCACCCATAACGAAGCCGTCACGTCCCTTATCGAATGGGCGGCTGGCGCGCTGCGGCGCGTCATTTCTCGTGGACAGGGCCTTCATCGCGCCAAACCCCCCGATCGTCAGCGGCGAGATGACGGCTTCTGTTCCGCCGGCGAACATCACATCCGCCATCCCTCGCCTGATCAGTTCGAACGAATCACCGATGGCATGATTACCGGTCGCGCAGGCTGTCGAGACGCATGAATTCGGTCCGCGGAGTCCGAAGCGAATGGCGATATGGCCTGATGCCAGGTTCGTAATGATCGAGGGAATGAAGAAGGGACTGATCCGACCAGGACCTTTTTCCAGCAGGATCTTATGCGTTTCTTCCAGACAGGGGATTCCCCCCATTCCGGTGCCGACAAGGACGCCGCTGCGACTGCGCTCAACATCCTTCACCGTGAACTGAGCGTCCTCCGCCGCCATGATGGCGCCGGCCATGGCGTAGTGAATAAACCGGTCCATCTTCTTGACCTCTTTCTTCTCCATATAGAGAAGCGGGTCGAATCCCTTCACCTCTGCGGCGATCTTCGTATCGTGCCGACCGGCGTCGAATCGTGTGATACGGTCGATACCTGACACCCCATCCATCAGGCTTTTCCAAAAGGTCTCGACACCGATGCCGTTGGGCGCGACCACACCCAAGCCTGTCACAACGACTCGCCTCATGACCTTACGTCCCCGAGATCTCTGCGTTACCCATAAAAGCGTGCCCGGTCTGTTACGCGGAATGCGCCTTGATATGCGCGATGGCGTCTTTCACGGTGACGATCTTCTCCGCCTCCTCGTCGGGAATCTCGATACCAAACTCCTCCTCGAGGGCCATTACCAACTCGACCGTGTCAAGTGAGTCGGCGCCGAGATCTTCGACAAACGAGGCCTCCGGCGTCACCTCTGTCGCATTCACACCCAATTGATCCACGATGATCTTCTTGACTCTCTCCTCAATCTCCATGACGTCAGTCATTGTCCTCCTCTGTACGGCCTCCGCGCCGTCTTGATTACGTTCGCAACCCGCCGTCAATCGTAATGACCTGACCCGTAATATAACTCGCCGCGTCTGAAACCAGAAACGAAACCAAGGCAGCCACCTCCTCCGAACCCCCAAAGCGACCCATCGGGATCTGACTGAGGTAGGTCCGTTTGCGGTCCTCAGACAGGACCGCGGTCATCTCGGTTTCGATAAAGCCGGGCGCCACCGCATTCACCGTAATCGACCTGGATGCCACTTCTTTGGCGACCGCCTTCGTAAAACCGATCAGGCCGGCCTTTGCTGCCGAATAGTTGGCCTGTCCGGGAATCCCCATTGTTCCCGCCACCGAGCTGATATTCACAATTCGACCGCCCTGCGCCCTGAGCATGGGTCGCAGCACCGCCCGCGTCGTAAAGAATGCCCCTTTCAGATTGACATCCAGGACCGTGTCCCAGTCCTCTTCCTTCATCCGAATCAGAAGCCCGTCCCTGGTAATACCAGCGTTATTGACCAGAATGTCAAGGCGGCCAAACCGTTTGACGCCGGCCTGAATCAGCCCTTCGGCCTCAGCCTCCCGTGAAATGTCGGCGGCCACGGCCATCCCCTCGGCCCCGGTCGCCTCGATCTCGGCAACCACCTTTTCAGCTCCCTCCAGATGTCGGGCACAGATGGCCACCTTCACACCCTGTGCTGAGAGGTTGAGGGCGATGGCCCGCCCGATTCCCCGTGAGCCTCCGGTGACGACCGCAACCTTGCCGTCAAGTCCCGTCGATGTTCCCACACCTATCCCCCTCACCCCGTCCCCACCCGAAGGCTACCCGGGGAGAAGAGGGCGTGTGTTGCACGCTTCGGAAATGGGCTACCCGCGAACCAACCGCACCTGATCCACCGCCAGCCGCAGCGAAACCAGATCCTCCGCATGCAGCGCGGTAGCTTCCGGCGCAATCCGCTTGATCAACCCCGTCAGCACCTTACCGGGACCGAGCTCCAAAAAAAGGTTGACCCCTTCTTTCACCAACCTTCGCACGCTGTCTTCCCACCGCACAGGACTCGTCACTTGTCGAACGAGACTGTCGGCGACCTGCTCCCTGGCCGTGAGAAGCGCGGCATCGGCATTGTTGATCAAGGGAACCGTTGGATCGCCAATTGGAATCGCCTGCAGTACGTCGGCCAACCGCTTCGCCGCGGGCCTCATCAAGGAGCAGTGGAACGGCGCGCTCACCTGAAGGCGTACCGCTCGTTTGGCGCCGCGTTGTTTGGCCAACTCGATAGCGTGATCGACCGCCTCGGTGTGCCCCGCGATGACGACCTGACCGGGACTATTAAGGTTGGCGACCTCGACAACCCCGTACTGAGCCGTCTCTCCGCACACGGCGTAGACGCTCTGCGTATCGAGCCCCAACACGGCCGCCATCGCGCCCGCCCCTGGCGCAACTGCCTCCTGCATGAACTCGCCTCTCTTCCGCACCGCGCGAATCGCGTCTTCGAACGCGAGGCTCCCGGACGCTACAAGCGCCGAATACTCCCCAAGCGAATGGCCCGCCACGTAGTCCGGCTTGACCCCATCGCATTGCAGCGCCGCGAACATGGCTATACTGACCGTCATGATCGCCGGCTGCGCGTTTGCGGTGAGCGTGAGTTGCTCATCGGGTCCTTCGAAACAGAGGCGCGCGAGATCGATCCCCATGGCCTCGCTTGCTTTTTCGAATAGCGAACGGGCTTTAGGGACCTGCGCCCACACGTCCCGCCCCATGCCTACCCGTTGGGACCCTTGACCGGGAAATACGAGCGCAATCATATGCACCAGGAGACCGCGCGGCTCTTCACCACCGGATCAGCGCCGATCCCCAGGTGAACCCGCCCCCGAATGCCGTCACCAGCAGCAGGTCACCGCGCTTGAGTCGTCCCACTCGCACCGCTTCGTCCATGGCGATAGGAATCGAGGCCGCAGAGGTATTACCATAACGGTCAATATTCATAAAGATCCGTTCTCTTGGAAGATCGAGCCGCTCGGCGACGGCATGAATGATTCTGGCGTTGGCCTGGTGAGAAATAAAGAGATCAATATCGGAGACCTCCGCTCCATTCGCCTTCAGCGCAGCTATAGCGGCCTCCTCCATCGACCGGACGGCCGTTTTGAACACCTCATTCCCATTGGGCATCCGGATCGTGACCAGCTTCTCATCAACGACCTTTTGGCTGGCAGGCTGGCGCGAACCACCCCCGGGAATTATCAGTTGCTTCCCCTTGGAGCCGTCGGAATATAGATGAGTGGAAAGGATAGAGGGCTCCGCCGTGGTCCGCTGCAGAACGACTGCGCCGGCCCCGTCGCCAAAGAGCACACAGGTCCCTCGATCGCTCCAGTCAACGACCTTCGACATGATATCCGCCCCGATGACCAGGATATTTCGCATGACACCGGCCCGCAGATAGGCGTCCGCGACGGAGAGGCCATAGACAAAGCCTGCGCATGCCGCCAACAGATCGAAGGCCGCCGCGCGCGATGCGCCAAGCCGCTCCTGCAATACGCACGCGGTAGACGGAAAGAACATGTCGGGGGTTACCGTATTCACGAGGATCAGATCGAGGTCATGAGGGTCGATGGCAGCCGACTCGAGCGCGCGTTTCGCCGCCACCTCGGCCAGATCTGATGTCGCCTGATCATCGGAGGCTATTCGACGTTCGGAGATCCCCGTCCGGGTCACAATCCACTCATCACTCGTGCTGACCATCCGCTCCAATTCAGCATTGGTCAGTACCCGATCAGGAACCGACGCCCCTGTTCCAGCGATTCTGCTGCCGTACATCACATACGTGCCGTCGCTAACTGACGGCAATCCCCTCTGTGATATGCTCGATCACCCTGTTCTCAACGCATTCTGCGGCGACACGAATGGCGTTCTTGAGAGCCTTGGCTGTCGAGCGGCCGTGGCTGATAATACAGATCCCCCGGACTCCAAGCAACGGTGCGCCGCCGTACTCCGTATAGTCAATTAACTTCTTGAAGCGTTTGAACGCGCCTCGCGCCAATAAGGCGCCGGCCATTCCGACCAGCCCCTTCCCCAATTCCTCCTTCAGTAGGCGCGTAAAGAATTCGGCAGCGCCCTCAATAATCTTGAGGGCGATGTTCCCGGTAAAACCGTCGCACACAATGATGTCGGCCGTCCCCGTCAGGACCTCGCGACCCTCGACGTTGCCGATGAAGTTGAGGGACTCCTCTTCTTCAAGCCCTTTAAATGCCTCTCGGGTCAGCTCGTTTCCCTTGCTCTCCTCTTCCCCGATACTGAGCAGGCCGATGGTCGGCGACGACTTCCTCATGACTTGACGCGCATAGACGTTTCCCATAATCGCAAACTGGCGCAGATGCCGCGCTTTACAATCAGCATTGGCGCCGGCATCCAACAGAATCGATTGACCCTTTAATGTTGGAATAATGAGGGCAATGGCAGGACGCTCGACACCGGGAAGCGGACCCAAGGTGACCAACGCAGTGGCCATCACCGCCCCCGTATTCCCGGCGCTGATAAAGGCATCGGCCTCTCCATTTTTCACCAGTTCCAGGCCGACCCGGATGGAAGACTGCTTCTTCTTTCGTAAGGCGGAAGACGGAGATTCCTGCATCCCGACCGCCTCCGGGGCATGTCGGATCGCGATGCTCAGGCCCCGCGTGGCGTGCTGTTTCAACGCCTGG
>Ga0233425_10005511_pt1 | contig 19900 bp, 18 predicted proteins | sample Watercolumn_Towu_2_FD_181712 | JGI IMG/M metagenome (GOLD analysis project Ga0233425, IMG submission 181712) | Freshwater microbial communities from Lake Towuti, South Sulawesi, Indonesia - Watercolumn_Towuti2014_140_MG | ecosystem: Environmental > Aquatic > Freshwater > Lake | place... | reverse complement strand
TCATGTTCCAATAAATCCAACGATTCAGTGGGTTCATGTAAATCGTCCGAGTGTTCAGACGATGGTCCGTGACATCCTCGGCGAGGCCAGCATGTTGTGTGATGCCCAGCACCACCATGTAAAAGCGACCGTAAAAACTTGGAAGCACTGCGAACATGAGCGGCTCGAAACTTTTCGCCCAGAGTGCGAGGCCGATCACTGCGGCGATCACGAACAGGTCGGCCCGCGACGCCCACTTTGACGTGTTCAGGGTCTCGGCGGGCTGGTAGTCGCGCTGATCGGCCGGAAAAACACCGAGTGCGTTACGGACGAGTTTCTTGAACTCGGCGGGTACTCCGGTGATTCCGATCATCTCGAGCACATATCGAAAAACCGGCACCTGCCGCTTGAATGAGATTTCGTTGTCGCGCCCCACGATGATCGTGTCGCTGTGGTGCCGAGCATGGCTCCAGCGCCACGATTCTGGCTCGCGGAAGACCATGAATGATGCGATGTAATACACCACGTCGTTCATCCACTTGGTGCGGAAGGCGGTTCGATGCCCGCATTCATGCCAGCGAGAGTCGCTCATCGATCCGTACAGCACGCCGTACGCCAAGAATGCCGGCACCGCCCACCAGCTACCCCATGCTTGGTGTCCCAACCAACCTGTGACGACGAGTGCAGTAAACCAGCTTGCGATGTGCAGGCTCGCCCAGATGTTGTTGCGTTGCATGAGGCGTCGCATGAGAGCACGATCGATGTCCGGCTCGAACCAGTAGGCATCGACGAGGCCTCGCTCGGCGGCGATCGCGGCAGACGGGCCACCTACGGTGTAGTCACGCACAACTCCAAGGTAGTTGGTGGAAGTCGTGATTACGACACGGTGGTCTGCGAAACAATCCTGGCGTACGCCCGGGAATCTCAGTGGATCTCGCTCGTCGACACGGGTCGACGTTCGTGATACGACTTCCAAGCTGCAAGACCGGCGACGAGCGAGGCTCGGCCGTCCGCCACACCGACGCTCGGGGTAGCGCCTTTCGTGACCTCGAGGAATTCCGTCCATTCGGCGAGATAGCTGGGTACGTACCGTTCGAGAAAGAAGTAGGGAATCGTCGCATGCGACGAACCCCTGTTTGACCTTACGACTGCACTGTTGGAGTAAGGATTCTCGGAAGCTGCGAGTCCCTTGGATCCGAACACTTCGACTCGCTGGTCGTATCCGTACACGGCCTGGCGGGAGTTGTCGATCTGGGTGATGGCGCCACTTTCATGCACCAACGTCAGCGCCACAGTATCCAAGTCGTTCGCCTCCTTGAACGACGGCACGATTCGCAAGTCACCAACCGCGTACACCTGCACGATCTCGCTCCCGGTCACATACCGCGCCATGTCGAAATCGTGAATCGTCATGTCTACGAAGATTCCGCCCGACACTTTCGCGTATTCAAGCGGCGGTGGTGCAGGATCGCGACTGGAGATTCGAGTCAGGTGAACCTCGCCGACGGTGCCATCGGTGACCCGGTCGCGAACAGCGCGGTGCGTCGGGTCAAAGCGCCGGTTGAACCCCATCATCACGGGGGTGCCTGAGTCCGCGACTGCCTTCAGTGCCCGGTCAGTCTCGGCAAGCGATAGTGACACCGGTTTTTCGCAGAAGGTCGGTTTACGGTGCGTGGAAGCGGCGATGAGCAGGTCGACGTGAGTGTTCGTCGAGGTACAGATGGCGATTGCGTCGACATCTTTCGCCGCGATGAGTGCTTCGGGGCTCTCGTATGTGCGGCAGCCGAGTCGACCAGCAAGGTCGGAAGCCGACTTTGTCATGACATCGAAGACTCCTGCCAGGCGTGCGCCGGGCACTCGTTGAGCAATGAGTTCCGCGTGCATGGAACCGATGCGTCCAGTTCCCAAGACTCCGATTGAAATCGTCACGGCCAGACCTCCCCGTCCTTTGGCTTTGAAGGGGATCCCGCGCCGAGCACGGATTGGTCGAAGTCGATGACCGCACCGGACATCAACCCGGATTCATCACTGAGAAGAAAGCAGATGGTGCGCGCCAGCTCGTCCGGCTTGATAAGACGTCCGAGCGGCTGCTGCTTCTCGGCTGCCTCGAGCCATCCGTCGGTCGCACCGTGCCATTGGCGTTGAGTCTTGTCTTCGGTGGGGGTGTCCATCCAGCCTGGATTCAGCAGGTTCACTCGAATGCGATCTCGCATCAGGGAAAATGCGCAATTGCGAGTGAGCGTGTGCAGCGCACCTTTGGAAATCGCGTAGTGGGTCAGTGAGACGTCGCCACCCCAGCCAGTGACGCTCCCGATGTTCACGACCGATCCGGGCACCCCTTCGCGCTTCATGAGTTTGGCGCAGTGTTGGATGAGCATGAACGGGGCCCGCACGTTTACGGCCATCATCTGGTCGAACATCTCGGGCGTCGTGTTCCAGACGCTTCCACGACTCGTCTCTGCGGCTGAGTTCAGAAGCCCGTGAACGACTCCGAACTCCCTCTCAACTTCGCCAACGATTCGCGCCGGCTCGTCGGGAAGAGAGAGATCAGCCCTGATGAACATTGCTGTTGTGTTGGCATCAGAGAGCTCATGTGCGAGAGCATCACCCGTCATTTCGTCGCGCCCGACGAGTGCCAGCCCTCTGGCACCCCTTGCTTTTGCCTGCCGCGCCACTTGTTCGCCGACACCGCGGCTTGCTCCGCTGAGCAACAGCACCTTGCCGTCGAATCGCGCCTGGAGATCCTTCATGTGTTCACCATCCGACCCGTTGCTGCTCCTTGGAATCTCGCATCGCCTCTGCCGCTGCGACGACCTCGGGTCGATGGCTGGTTTCCGGCACGCCGACCTCCCAGAACGAACCGCCGCCCGTCCAATCATCGGGGCTCGTCTTCATCACGATTACGTAGGTGCTGTCACAACGACGAGCTCGTTGAATCGCGTCATGGAGATCTTCGATTCTGGTCACCACCTCAGTCACGGCACCCATCGCCGCGGCATGGCCAGCGAAGTCGACATAGGTGAGTTGTGCGGGTTGACAATCTTCAATCTGATTGTTGAACGCTCGGCCACCCTGGTTGACCTGTAGGCGCTTTATTACCGCGTATCCGCCGTTGTCGCATACGAGGAAAATCACCTTGTGTCCGTTCAAGACGGTCGAATAGATGTCGCTGTTCATCATGAGATACGAGCCGTCTCCGACGAAAGAGAAGACCTCGCTGTCAGGGAGCGCCATCTTTGCTCCCCACGCACCAGAGATTTCGTAGCCCATGCACGAGAATCCGTATTCGCAGTCGAAAGAGTTGAGATGCCTCGCGCGCCAGCCGTTGTTGAGTTCGCCCGGGAATCCGCCGGCAGCAGTGAGCACATAGTCGTTCGGTCTAGCGTCGCGATCAACGACACCCACAACTTGCGCGTAGGTGGGCAGCCTGGAGTCGCTGGTTGCCGAGATTGCGGCGATCGAGTCGATGTACGAGTGGTACTTCGCCGTTTCCGCAGCGGCAAACGACCGCCATGAGTCGTCCGTCTTCCAGCCGTTCAACATGTCGCCGAGTTCGGCTACTGCCTCGCGAACGTCGCCGACCACAGGTACCGATCGATGCTTAATGGCATCAAAGCGCGCGGTATTGATACCGATGAATCGTGTCGACTCGTCTTTGAATATGGTCCACGAACCTGTGGTGAAATCTTGCAGGCGAGTGCCCAGCGCGAGAACGAGGTCAGCCTGTGCCGCAAGTTCGTTGGCTGATGTGCAGCCAGTGACACCGACTGGTCCGGCGTTGAGCGGATGGGATGCCACCACGGACGCCTTGCCCGCAACGGTCTCCACCACGGGAATTCCGTGACGTTCCGCAAATCGTTGCACGACTCCTTCGGCCAACGAATAGTGCACCCCGCCGCCGATGATGATGAGCGGTCGCTTCGACGACCGCATGAGACGTGCGGCGGAAGCCAACTCGTCGCGCGCGGCCCGAGGACGTGGCGAAGTGCGGACAACTGGTTCGAAGAACGCTTCTGGGAAATCCCAAGCCTTTGCCTGAATGTCCTGGGGAAGCGCCAGAAACGCTGGACCGGAAGTTGCGGGATCGAGCATCGTCGACACGGCATTCGGGAGTGATTGAACGAGTTGCTCCGGCGACACGATGCGATCCCAAAATCGAACCACAGGCTTGAAGGCATCGTTCACCGACATCGAGGGGTCGCCGAAGTTCTCGCCTTGTTGGAGCACGGGGTCGGGGGCACGATGCACGAAGGTGTCGCCGCTCAGGAGAAGCATTGGAAGACGGTCGACAAACGCGACACCAGCGGCAGTGACCATGTTGAGTGCTCCCGGGCCGATTGAAGAGGTCGCCACCATGATCTGCCGGCGTCTCAAAGCCTTCGTGAAACCCAGCGCTGCGAGCGCCATGCCTTGCTCGTTCTGTCCGCGCCAGGTGCGAATCTGTTCGCGGTGCTCATCGAGTGCCACACCCAGGCTCGTCACATTGCCGTGGCCGAATATCGCGAATACGCCCGGGAACAAGGGCGCCTCAACGTCGTTGATCGTGGTGCGCTGAGCGACCAAGTAGCGAACGATGGCCTGTGCAGTGGTCAGTCTCAGAGTGCGCATCGCTCTGAGATTACAAGATTCAGCGCACGATACTGGCGGCGCGACTGACGGCAGCAGCGACGTCGCCGTCGTGGGGAAACAGAAGCGCGCGACCGACGACCAAGCCGCGCACGTTCTCGATTTTCATCGCGCGCTCCCAAGACGCATATGTGGCTTGCGGGTCTGGTCCTGGTGCTCCGCCCAGAATCAGACTCGGCAGCGTGGTTGCTGCCATCATGCGCTCTACTTGCGAAGAAGCTGGCACCTTCAGCCACGTGTGAGCAGACGAGGCTCCGAGACCTGAGGCGATGGAGACTGCTTTGACAAGAAGATCGTCGTCCTCGATCATCTTTGCCGGCCCGGGAACTCCACCCCGATAGGGAAGTGGCTCCACCATGATCGGCAATTGCAAGTCCGCCATCTCCGTGACTGCTTTCGCGCATGCCTCAAGTGTCGGGGCGGTTCCTGCATCGTCGTTCGCTAAACGCAAGAGAACCTTGCCGCCATCGAGGCACTTGCGAGCGATGTCGATGGGGCGATATGCGGTCATGCGATCGTCAAGTTCCCACGTCGCGCCCATGATTCCCCCGCGATTCATGGTGCCGAAGACGAGTTTGTCGTCGAGAGCGCCTAGCAACGCCAATTCTTCGATGACGTCGGCGCTGCCGAGAATGCCGTCGCAGCCGTCGTGAGACAGCACCGTCAGGAGGGCTTCAAGCAGGCGTCTACGGTCGGCCATCGCGAATGGATCGTTGCCCACCCCGAGCATTCCGCGCGCCGTGTGGTCGGCTGCGACGATGAAGAGCCGACCATCGCGTAGCAATGGCCGGCGTTTGCGCCGACGAATGATTTCACCGGCTCTATTTGGCTCGTCTAGTCGGCTCTCGATCAGTGAGCGCCACTGAGCGTCGGAAATCGCCATCAACCGGCGCGCACTCGTCCGGACATCAACTCGACCAGACGTTCGAGTGTGAGATCACGCTTTTCGAACTCGCCTAGCGACTGCCCGCGATTCAGCAAGAGGAATCTGTCGCCGACGGGCAGTGCGTGCTGCGGATTGTGGGTGATGAGGATGACCCCGAGGCCCCGATCGGCTGCTTTGCGGACGAATCCAAGCACGAGCTCAGTCTGACGCACGCCGAGCGCCGAGGTGGGTTCGTCGAGGATGAGCACTTTTGCCCCGAAGTACACCGCTCGTGCGATTGCAACGCTCTGGCGCTCGCCGCCAGACAACGTGCCCACTGGCTGATCTACGTCCCGCACGTCGATGCCGAGCTTCAGCATCTCTTCCTTGGCTGTGACGCGTGCAAACTTTGCGTCGAATCGCTTGATCGGACCGAATCGTTTCGTCGGCTCTGAGCCGAGGAAGAAGTTCCGCCAGATCGACATCAACGGCGCGACAGCCAAGTCTTGGTACACCGTCGCAATTCCGCGATCGCGTGCGTCGCGCGGAGAATCGAGAAAAGCCTCTGAGCCTTCGAACAGGTACTTGCCTTTGCTTGGTTTGTGGAGTCCGCTGATGATCTTGATGAACGTCGACTTTCCTGCACCGTTGTCGCCGAGCACGCAGGTGACTTGGTTGGCGAACACCTTCGTGGAGATTTCCTCCAAGGCGGTGACGTTGCCGAAGTACTTGCTGATGTCCTGCAATTCAAGAAGCGGAGCCGCCGTGTTCATCGCTGTTCGTTTGCCCTTCTGCGAACGTAGTTGTTGACAAGAACTGCGACGAGCAGCACCACTCCGAGAAAAATGAATCGTCCGTCTTGGTTCCAGCGTGCAGCCGGAATGCCGTTCTTGGAGATCGCCATGATCAGCGCGCCGAGCGAGGCGCCGATGACCGAGCCGTAACCGCCCGTCATGAGGTTTCCGCCGACGACTGCGGCAATGATGTATTCAAACTCTTGGCCGTCACCCTGCTGCGCCTGCACCGAGTTGAGACGCATGAGAATCATCGTTCCAACAAAGCAGCCCATCAGCGAGGTCGCCATGAACAATGAGGTCTTCACCTTGTCGGCGGGGACTCCGACTGCTCGCGCAGCATCCTTGTTACCGCCGACGGCGAATACCCAGTTGCCGTACTTCGTCTTAGTGAGCACGAAGCTCCCGACGGCGGTGAAGAACAACCACCAAAAGATCGACATGCGGAAGACGCCGTCACTGAACACCAGCCGTTGCCCCAGGGCGAGCGCGCCCACCGTAGTTCCGGCAAGGACAAGTCGTTTGCCGAGGCGATCACTTCGTTCGTCTGCCTTGGTGCGAGACAGATGCCGTGACTCAACGAGAGTGCTGGCAATCACGAGGGCTCCCGCCATGAGCAACACGCTGAAGAGTCCCGAGCGGAATCGTGGCGCGCCCGCATCGGCTCGAACAGCAAACGCCATCAACCCGAATCCGACACCCGTGAGCGATCCGATGATTCGGAACCACAATGTGCTCGCTTTGCCGGCGATGGCGCGGGCTTGATACAGGGCAACCACGGCTGCCGTACCTGCGATGGTCATAATCACGGTGCGCACAGCCTGCACCGTGGTGAGTTGCAGCGCCGACACCACGAGGGTGAGTGCCACAAGGCTGATGACCGGAAGTCGAAGCGCCATCCATGCGACGACTGCGGCCGAGCGCTTAGATGTCTTGTCGCGCAACTGCCTCACGAGCAACAGTGCTGGGAAGAGCGCACCAAGAATCGCGAGTCCCCACACGATCCATTGCGGCAGCCACGGCCGCACCTCGAGACGTTCGTCGCGGCTGAATACTTGGCCGGCGAAAGCCGTCACGAGTCCGCCCACGATGCCGGCGAGCACGAGATTCCGAGCCCGCGACGGCAGGTTGCCGCTCAGGGTCGGTTTCTTCTCGAAACGACTTGCCGACCATGAGATGACTGCGACGATCGTGCCGGCCAGTCCAACCACGCCACCCAGCCAGTTGCCCGCCACGGAATCAGTGCGGTGCAGCACGATGATTCCCGCTGCGGTGGCGATGAGACCGGCGAGACTCGCCGCAAGTCCAAGTGCACCGCGATCGACCTTGCGAACCAGCGACTGCTCGACCAAGCCAGCGATGAGCAGAACGGCGAAGATGACCCCACCGATGATGAACACATGATCGCGGTATCGCCAGCCTCCAAAGACGTTTTCTCCAGCGAACACCGCCTTAAAGAACTTGAATCCCTCCGCTTCATCGATGTCGGAGATGTTCACCTTGTCGTTGACACGCTTGGCGAATACGAGATTCGCACCCTTTATGACAAAGAACGACCCCAACGTCACGATGAAACTCGGAAGCCCCGTGCGATTGACCAGGAAACCGTTCCACCATCCGACGCATCCGCAGAGAATGAAGGCGGCACCGACGCTGAGCCACAGTGGGGCGCCGTCGGCCGTGAAGTGCTTCGCCATGAGAGCGATGGTGACGCCGGTTGCCCCGGTGATCACGCCCGACGAGAGGTCGAATTCGCCGCCGATCATTAGCAGCGAGACGACGATGGCCATGATGCCGAGGGGTGCCGCGACATCAAGGAAGTTGGCAGTGCTTCCCGCAGTGCCGAAAGTGTCGCCGTTACCCCAAAAAAATGCCCAGACGACGACGGCACCGATTAGTGCGCCGATCTCAGGGGAGATGAATAGTCGCCTGAGAGGACCTCGATACGAGATTCGTTCGTCACCGCCACTCGGTGCGTCGGATTCCGACAAGATCCTCTCCCCTCAGAGCTGCCCTGAAACGGCGGAGCAGTTGGTCCGAGATCGTCGGACTTAGCCGATCCTTCCACCCGATTGCGAGTGATGTGCTGTTCGTGGACGGCCCGCCCACTCCGAAGAACGGGCGGGCCGAACCTGCGAACAATCGCGTTGTACTAGCGGGTGCCCGCCTCGACGAGCGTGCGCACTGCCGCGACGTTGTCCTTGGTGACAAAGCCGGGGCCGGTCATGACCGGCAGACCGCCACCAACCGTGTTCTGGTTGGTGATGTTGAGGTACAGGAACACCACAGGCAGGTAGCCCTGGGTGTACTGCTGCTGGTCAATCGTGAAGGTCGCTTCTCCCGATTCGATCAGGTCGAACAGCTCAGTGAAGAGGTCGAACCCGCCGACCGGCATCGAGCGACCAAGCTCCTTGGCTGCCTTCGCACCGTCAACGGCGATGACTGGGCCGGTGCCCAAGAAGGCGTTGATCGACGAATCGGCTTCCATAGCCGCCTTGATCTCAGCCTGCTGAGCGACGCGGTCGGCGTCACCTGAAGTCGTGATCTGGATGACCTTGCCACCGAACGTCTCAGCAGCCGAGTTGCACCGCGTCTCGAGGGCGACGTTGCTCTGCTCCTGCTTTGCGCACAACAGCACCGTGCCGCCCGCAGCCTTCAGACGCTCACCAGCGCCGCGACCGGCGATGGTTTCGTCCTGACCGACGTGGGTGATGGCGCCGAGGCCCTTGAAGAGATCGCTGCCCGAGTTCAGGGTGATGAGCGGAATGCCCGCCCCAACCACTTTCTTCAGCGCGCCTTCGAGAGCGGCCGGGTCGGCAAGCGACACCGCGATGCCGTCGGCACCATCAGCAATCGCTGCTTCGATCATCTGCGCTTGGTCTTGCGCGTTGTTGTTGGCACCCTGGTAGATCAAGGTGATGCCGAGCGCCGCACCAGCAGCTTCGGCACCTTTTTGTGCCACTGACCAGAACACGCCGTCGTCGCCGTGGGTGATCACGTAAATCTTGATGTCTTCACCAGCAGTGACGGTTGCGCTGTCTTCGCTCGTGCTGTCCGATGAGCCGCCGCACGCCGCGAGCGCAATCAGCGCCGTGGCCGCGAGAGCGACCCCCCATGTCTTGCGGAATCTCATTGTTTCCCCCTTGTAGGTTCGTGCGAGCGAACGCCCGCGCTAGGAAACGATAGTCGTTGGTGTGACGGATGGCAACTTGGAGCCGGCTGGGCGACAGTTGCCGAGGCAACTCCGGGCGGAGACCTTACGCAGCGCGCCCCGGCGAGCCCGTCTGGCGCGCGCCGACTAGTTCAGGCCGGCCAGGTACCGGATGCTGCGTTCGACCGCGGCGCTGGCGGAATCTGGGGTGCGGGGCTGGTCGCTGGCAATGGCAATGTCTTGTTCCAGCACGTACCAGCCCGAATAGCCCCGCGACTCCATGCTGCGCACCACCTCAGCGATCGGCACATCACCGTCGCCGGCAGCACAAAAGACCCCGTCTCGGGTGGCCTCCAGCAGAGTGATTTCGCCGTCGAGGAATCGGCGCGCGATGGACATCTTGGCGTCCTTGATGTGCACATGATCGACTCGGTCGAAATGGTCACGGGCGAATTCGACCGGGTTCGTGCCACCGATCTGTAGGTGTCCGGTGTCGAGAAGCCAGCGCACGTTCGAGCCGGCGAGCACGCGCTGCACGTCGTCGTAGGTCTCGACGAGTGTGTTGAGGTGCGGGTGCAGCACCTGTCTGATGCCGTAGCCCGCGCAAATCTCGTCCACTTCTTTGAACCCGTCAAACATCGACTGCCACTGTTCGGCGGAGAGCGGGAATCGTTTGCCCCAACCTTCATCGACCACGACCGCGGTGATGAAGAATCCCTTGCCTGTCGCGCCGAGTAGCGATGCCGAAAAATGGGCGGCTTTGCGCATGGTCTCGCGCTGGGCGCGATCGTGCATGACGAGAGGTACGAATGCACCGACAATCGGCAAATTGAACGCCGCCGCAGCTCCAGCGACCGCCTCTGGCGAAGACCCGAGGTAGCCCACCGGACCCTGTTCGGTGCCGCGCAATCCCAGTCGCTTCATCTCGGAGAGCACCGTTCGCGAATCAATCTGGAATCCCCAGTCAGGCACTTCGCACACGCCCCAAGAAATAGGGTTGCCGACGAGGCGGTCAAGTATCGATGTCTGGCTCATAGCAGTCTCCATGTGGTTGCACTAGACGATTGCCGACCGGCAATCGCGCACAGCAGACTAAACGACATCGTGCCAGATCACTCAAACGAGCGTGACGGCTCTTCGGTTGCGCACGTCCTGCTCGCCGGACTTGCGGCGGCCGTCGTCTTTGCGGTCATCAGTGTGGTCGTGTCGCGCGCCGAGCCAGACATCGCGCCGGTGCATGCCGTGTATCAGGTTGAAGGTTTCGGCTGTCGCCGCTTGCCCACGCGCACTGTCGCCACCGTGGTCGCACTCTCACCCGACGGTGGTCCGCAGATTCTGCTCAGCGTCGCCCACGGTGTGGTCGGCCAGGACCGCATCGAATTGTCTGCCGGACAGCGTCGCATCGCCCTAGAAACTCTGGCGGTCGACACCGAGTGGGATCTCGCTTTGCTGCGCCCCGCCGAAGTGTTGGTCGACGACTCAGGCACCGTGATCGAACCCGTTAGATTCGCCGCACCGCGGGAGGGAAACGCCAAGGTGGTCATTTTCGTGGACTCGCACAGTGGTCGCGAGCCAACTACGAGGTCGGCAATCATCGAGCGACGCCTGCGGATTCGCACCGAGGACATTTATCTTCAGGACGTCCAGGGCCGCGAGTTGCGTCCCGGGCTGCGTTTGCAAGCGGAAGTGGTGGTCGGTGACTCGGGCGCTCCGGTCTTCAATCCGAACGGGGAGATGGTGGCGATCATCTGGGGCGCCAGCCGCAAGGTCGGCACACGAGCGTGGGCGACTCGCGTCGAAGCGGCCGACGCACTGTTGCAACAAGCCATCGAGCGAATTCGAGCGAACCGCGCGGAGTCCGTTAGTGCCCTAGCCTGCGCGAAGTGAGGACACGGCAGTCGAGAAACGCGTACTTCGCGATCTTCTTCGTCACCGGACTTTCGTTCGGGGTGATCGGCCCGTCCTTACCGTTGCTTGCGACTCAGCTGTCCGTCACACTCGCTGAGGTCGGTACGTTGCTCATCTTTTACGGCGGGGGATACCTGACGGGAACCCGGCTTTTTGTTCGCGGCTACGACCACGGTTGGGGCAACCGACTCGTTGGCGCCGCGACGCTTGCGTCGGCGGTGTGTTTTGCGGCGGTCAGCGTGGGGGGCAGCGTTGCCGCGATCTGTGTTGCGTTTTTCGTGTATGGCGCGGCGGTTTCCACGTCAGACGTGGGATGCAACACCATGATCGTGTGGGAACTCAGGGAGAAGTCGGGGCCGTCGCTCGCTTTCATGCACACCATGTTCGGTGTTGGGGCGATCGCAAGTCCTTTTCTCGTGCGGGCCGCAGACAACGCCAAAGGAGATGCCGCACTCGCTTACTGGGTCGCAGCTGGCTTGGCATCGCTCGCAGCACTCTTCGTCCTCACGAGAAAGTCGCCTCTTGATCCGCACGTCGAAGTTCGCCAGACGCACGGCGACATCTCCCGTGGGCAAATCGCGATGATCGTGGTGTTCTATTTCGGATACGTGGCCGTGGAGGTCGTGTTTGCGACGTGGGTATATACGTACGGCACGCGCATCGGTCTAGGCAAGGTGGAAGCCGCGCTGCTCAACTCGCTCTTCTGGGTGGGTTTCATGATTGGACGCTTGGCGACCGTGTGGCTCGCAGGGAGAGACCTCGGGATTCGTCCGATTCGCGTCGGAGCGATGGTCAACATCGTCGCCTGCGTGGCGCTGCTGTTCAGGCTCGACGCAGTCCTGCTACCGCTTGCGTTCGTCTACGGGTTGGCCACCGCCCCGCAGTTTCCGTTGATGCTTGCGTATATCGGAAACCGTATCCCGCTGTCAGGAAAGATGACCTCGCGCATCGTCGGGACCGCGGGGCTCAGTTCGACCACGATGCCATGGCTCGTCGGACAGTTGCTCGAGCGGGTGGACTTGCGGACTTTCCCGATCGCGCTCATCTGTTGCGCGCTCGCCGTATCTGTGGCATCACACCTCATCATGGCGAAACTGCCGAGTCAGCTCAACTCCGCTGCCTAATACTGCGCATCTCGTCGCGCATTGATCGCATAGTTGCCGTTCGAATGGCGCCGCTGCGCATCCACTCGGAATAGGCGCTGCTGCCGAAAATCAGGTACTCATCGGTCCGCACGTGCGAGTGGTCGGGCTCTATCACTTCGACTTCGCCCGGGGCATTCGGATGAAGCGCCGCGAAATACCAGCCGGAGTGGTCGCCCGAGGCGACCGCGGCGAACATCGCCTTGTATGTCTCCGGTGAAATGGGGCGCGAAAGGGGACGCGAAAAGTCCGTTTCGAGAACTCGATTCACCAGCGGTACGCCGATGCGAGACGCTTCTTGCACGAACTCCGCGAATTGAGACTCGGTCACGCCGGCGAGATGGCCATTCGGACCGTATGCCCAAAGTGACGTGGTCATCAACGCGGGAATCGCGTAGCGATCGGCCAGCCTCAGGTACTCGCCGCAGAACTCGGGTGCCAGCACGCCGCCCATGTGGGCGTCGATGTGAGTGACGTCGAAACCGCTCGCGAATGCCCGTTCCATCTGCGCTTGCATCTCTTCGAAGGCCGCGCTCGGGTCGGCGTGGCGTCGCACCGAAGCGACATCGCGCCACATGTATCCGTCGTCATCGACCAAGCCGCTGGTCGGCGATGAGCCGATGAGCGGAGACCACCGATAATGGAGCTTCTCGGCAGTTAGTGTGAGGTGCACACCAAGATCGAGCAACGAGTTTGATCGTGCCATCTCCGCCGCTTCGCTGAACCAGGGGCACGGCACCATGACCGAGCCGCTGGTGATGGTGCCGGCAGCTGACAGATCGGCGAATGCGACGTTGGCGCCGTGACACATCCCGATGTCGTCTTGGTGAAGCACGAGACGCGATGCTCGGGTCATGAGTTCGGCACCACGCAGCCGCAAGTCAAGAGCGATGCCTCACGACTGCACCGAGACTTCGCGCCCGGTCGCCGCCGACTCGATCACGGCGTGGCCGACTTGCGTCGAACGTGCGCTCGTCTCCGCGTTGGGCACCCCGAGAGACTCGCCGCCGACGCGGCGAGCGAATGCCTGGGCCTGCGCGACGACCCCTGCAAGAGTCGCGTCTTGACATTGGCTCCCCGGCACGTCGCGCACTCCATTGGCATCGGCAATGCGAGTTCTCCCGGTCGGCAGAAGGTCGACAAAGATTGCGCCCTGCTCGCCGAGGAGCTCCGTTCGCACGTCGTCGCCGTATCGGCAATTGCGCGAGAGATCGACCATGGCAGTTCGCCCCGACCGAAATGAAAGCACGGCGCACAGATTGTCCACGTCGCCGACAGACGCGAGCGACTGGTCGACCAACGGGAGGCTCCACGCACGAACCGAGACGACGGGTTCGTCAAAGAACCACTCAGCAAGATCGTATTCGTGTACTCCGCAGTCGATTGCAAGTCCGCCGCTGGTCTTCGGGTCGCAGAAGGTGGCTGGCGGTGGATTGGCATCCCATTGAGAGAGGCGAATCCAAAGCGGTCGTCCGATGGCACCTTTTTCGACCAGACGTTTGGCCTCACGCCAAGGTGGAGAGAATCTCCGCCAATGACCGATCTGCAGCGTGAGGTTGGCGTGAGAAGCCATGTCCTGCAGGAGCCGGGCGTCGGCGATGTCGAGCGACAGCGGTTTCTCGCACATCACGTGCACGCCTGCGGCGAGCGCCTCGCGCACGCTCGCGGGATGGTGGGGGGTTGGCGAGACGATGACACACGCATCGATGAGGTGAAGTGCATCCGCCAACCGCTCGAAGGTGGCGACCCCTTTGAAGAGTTCCTTTGCCGCCGTGCGGGCAGCGGGTGACGGGTCGACGACGGCGACCACATGTAATTCGTCGACCTCGCGAAGAGCGCTGGCGTGCTTTCGCCCCATTCGACCGAGACCGACAAGCGCCGTACGAACGGGTGATGCGACGCTCACGGCTGCCTGCGAATCTCTTCGATGGAAACACCGCGATGTTCCCGAGCCGAGACTTCGCAGGCAATTGCGACTTCCGTGGCGTGTCGCGCGGAACTCGGCGGGCACGGATTTTGGGTGTCGGCGACCAACCAGTCGACGTATGCGGCGGTCTCGAGTCGGAAAGCATCGCGGAAACGCTCGATGAACCCGCCCCATGGCTTTCCAGAGATCAGGGACTGTTCGTCGAGGGCCAGCAACGGAGTTCTCGAGGTAAGCCCGGCCGAAATCGTGTCGAGCGAACCGAAGACCTCCAGCCTCACATCGTGGCCGCGCGGGTCGTGCCGCGTGCCGGAAATCGTCACCTGCACGCCGCTTTTCGTTACGAGGTGAATCAGCGAGACGTCGCCGTCGTCAAATTCCGCGTACTGGCGGTGTTCTCGCACGCGATGAGTTGCGTACACCGTCTCGACCTCGGAATCAGCGAACCATGTGGCGATGTCGAAGTCATGCACGTGCAAGTCGCGGTAGATGCTGCCGCTGCCTTCGAGAAACTCGCGTGATGACGGCTGGTGATCGTGTGAAATGAGGTGCATCACATAGAGCGTGCCGACAAGCCCCGAGGATATTCGCGACTTTGCCGCGCGCATGCCCGAGTCGAAGCGGCGCTGAAAACCGACTTGAATCTCGCAACCGACGCGCTCGGCTTCCGCGATGATGCGTGCGGTGTCTGCCAACTCGAGTGCGATCGGCTTCTCGCAGAAAATCTTTCGATTTGGGGCCATCGACTTGCGAAGGAGGCTCGAGTGATTGGCGGTCGCCGTGGTTACCATCACCGAGTCGAACGCCAGCGGATCTACTTCGTCGAACGGCACCGCCTCGACGCCGTGGGACTTTGCCAAGAGTTCTGCGCGCTCGAGGCTACGGTTGGCAACCACGACCCGCGTGACCGACGCGTGCGAAAGGAGGTCTTCGACACGTATCTGGCCCATTCGTCCTGCACCGTAGACGAGTATCTCCACAAAAAAGAACCTAATTCGTCGAGCGACCTATTCTCAATGTGATGCGCGGGTCGGTCGTGACTGTTGGACGAGTGAGCATCGATTTGTATGCGCGCGAGGCCGGGGCGGCATTCCGCGACGAGCAGACATTCTCCAAGAGCGTCGGCGGCAGCCCGACGAATGTCGCCGTGGCCGCCGCACGACTCGGACACCACGCAACCTTGATCACGAAAGTGGGAGGCGACGAACTCGGACAATACGTGGTCAACCGCCTGAATGGATGGGGTGTCGACACTTCCTCGGTCGGGATTGATCCGCATGGGCTCACGCCGGTCGTGCTCGCTGCACTCGATCCTCCGGAAGAACCAAGGTTGATTTTTCACCGGCAACCCGACGCACCAGACACCACCCTTGTCGCGGGTGATCTTTCGCGAGACCTCTTGGAGTCGTGCGACGTGTTCTGGATGAGTGGCTGCGCGCTCTCGCGGGGAACCTCGGCAACATCGTCGATGGAATGGCTGCAACAGCGCGCCAGACGAGATCACACCGTCATCGATCTCGACTACCGACCGTCGTTCTGGTCGTCGGTCGACGACGCTCGGAGAGCGGCGAGAAGCGCGATTGATCTCTGCAGCGTCGTGGTCGGTAACCGAACAGAGTGCGAACTTGCAATTGGAACAGCCGAGCCCGATCGCGCCGCGGACGCGCTGCTTGAGCGTGACGTGTCGCTGGCGATCATCAAGCTCGGTGCAGGAGGAGTGTTGCTGGCATCGCCGCAAGAACGCGTACGTATCAAGTCGCTGAGAATCAGATTGGTATGCGGGCTCGGTTCTGGCGACGCATTCGGTGGTGCGCTCATCCACGGACTCATCAGCGGGTGGGATCTCTCGACGATCGGCGAGCACGCCAACGCTGCTGGAGCCTATGTCGCGACTCAACTGACTTGTGCCGACGCGATGCCCGACATCAAGCAGTTGACCTCATTCATGAATGATCCGGCGAACAAGTCGTGAGTCAATCCATCACCGACGCTTCATGGTCTCGACTCTTGCGCGATCGCGCCGAGCGACCACGGGCATTCGTCGATGCCCTCGCCGGTCGTCGCCGCCGACCGCTTATGAGCCGGGACCGCAAGCTCCTCATCGTGGCGGCCGACCACACTGCACGCGCGATTGTCGCGGCTGGCGATGCTCCGTTTGCATTGGCGAATCGGCGCGAACTTCTCGACCGACTGCTTCGGATTCTCTCCAATCCTGGAGTCGACGGTCTGCTCGCCAGCGCCGAAATTGTCGAGGAACTGGCCTGGTTCGGCGCACTGGACGAGAAGCTGGTTTTCGGCACGATGAATCGTGGCGGATATCTCGACGCCAAGTGGGGTCTCGACGACCGGATGACTGCATACGACGCCGACCACGTGGCTCGTCTTGGGTTGGACGGCGGCAAGGTTTTGCTGCGCATCGAATACTCCGACCGCGGAGTCGTGGCCACCATTGAGCAAGTGGTAGAGCAGATGCGACTGCTCGAGGAGCGTGGCCATGTGTGCATAGTCGAACCGCTTCCGTATGTGATCGGCGTCAACGGGCTACCCGAGCTTGATCAAAGCACGCAGAACATCGACAAGATCATCTCGATCGCAGCGGGTCTTGCTTCTACATCGATGCTTTCGTGGCTCAAACTTCCGGCATGGACCAGCCTTGCGACGTTGAAGCGGTCGTCAACTCTGCCTGTCTTGATGCTTGGTGGCGATCCCGGCAATCGACTCGAGGAGACATTCCGCGAATGGGGCGAGCGACTGCAGCTGGCGAACGTAATCGGACTCGTGGCGGGTCGACCGCTCTTGTTCCCGCATGAGCACGGTGTCGACGAGGTCACCGAGCGCGCGGCACGGCTCGTGCACGGGCAGGCCGCATGAGCTGGCATTTTCCGAACGGTTCCTTGAGCGTCTCTGATCACCCGTTGTCGCTCAGCGTAGAGCGAGCTGGATGGACCTATTGCGGCATGGAGGTCTACGACATGTCGCGCACGCGGACCGTCGAATTCATGCTCGCTGATCGCGAGGCGATAGTTGTTCCACTCTCGGCTCTGTCGATTGACGCGAAAGTTGACGGCGCAAACTTCGAGTTGTCAGGAAGGCCTGGTGTCTTTGCGGCGGTGGCTGACTGGTTGTATGTACCCGTCGGTGCAGAAGTGGAGATGCGCGGCACACATGGTGAAGTAGCGGTGTGCACCGCAAGAGCAGAGCGTGAGTTCGCGGTTCATCACGGCCGAGCCCGAGATGTTCCGGTCGAGCCGCGGGGCGCCGGCTTTGCGACGCGTCAAGTGAACAACATCGCAACCCCGGATTCTTTCCGCGGCGCCCATCGCATACTGGTCTGTGAGGTGTTGACACCGGGCGGAAACTGGTCGTCGTGGCCGCCGCACCGTCACGACGGAGTGGCCGGCTGCCCGTACATGAACGAGGAGATCTACTATTTCCGACTCGGCAAGGAGCTCTCCGACCACGGACACGCTGAAGCGACCGGGTATTTCCACGCTTACACCGTGGATGGTTCGGTGAATGACACCGTGACTCTGCGCGACGGTGACACCTATATTCTCCCCGCCGGGTACCACGGACCGACGATTGCTGCGCCGGAGTACCCGATGTATTTCTTGAACGTGCTCGCAGGACCGGCGGAGGATCGCACGATGGCGTTCTGTGATGACCCGAGTCATCACTGGATTCGCGACTCCTGGAAATCGCAGTCCTTGGACTCGCGTGTTCCGATGACGTCGGCGCATGGCAGAGTGGCGAGATGACCCGCAAACGAATCGGAATGGCTGTGCTTGGACTGGGCTGGATGGGACAAGCCCACAGCCGCTCTGCGATGCGTATCCCGTCGCTGTTCCCAGAATGTGAGTTCACGCCCGAACTTGTCGTCTGTGCCGACACCGACGACGGACGTCGCACTCGTGCCGTCCGCGACTTTGGATTCAAGCGTGCGGTGAGCGACTTTCATGAGGCGGTCACCGCGGCCGATGTTGACGCCGTTTGGGTCACAGCGCCAAACATGTTTCACCTTCCGATGATCGAAGCCGCCTCGCGGGCCGGCAAGGCGATCTTCAGCGAGAAGCCGATCGGTGGAAAACCCGAACAAACAGTTGCTGCATACCGGCTCGCGCAACAACATCGAATCGCTACTGGCGTCGGATACAACTATGTCTGGGCACCGCTCGTTCTGCATGCGCGCAACCTGATCGAGTCCGGCGCAATCGGCAAAGTCACCCACTATCGCGGCCGATTCCTCAGCATGTACGGCAGCGACGAGCTCGGCCTGTTGACCTGGCGATTCAAGTTCGCCGAATCTGGCTACGGCGTGACGAGCGACATCTTGAGCCATTCGGTGTCAATGGCGCACTACTTGATCGGCGGCATCACCGAGGTCGTCGGAATGAAGCACAACACCATCACCCACCGTCCGCTTCCGACCGGAGTCGCAAGCCACTATGGGCGAGGAAAGCCCGACGATCCGAAGGGCGAAGTGGAGAACGAGGACTTCGCTTCGATGTTGTGCCGATTCGAGAACGGGGCGACGGGTACGTTCGAGACGAGTCGATCGACCGTCGGACCGGAGAGCCAGAACGCGTTCGAGGTGTATGGCACAGAGGGTGCACTCGCCTGGAATCTGGAGAAGTTGAACGAGCTGCAGTTCTATCGACGCGACAGCGGACCGAACACCGGGTACACGACGATTTTCGGTGGAGATCGTTTTCCGTTTCATGGCGCGTTTGCGCCGGGGCAGGCGAATGCCATTGGCTTTGAAGACCTGGTCGCGATTGAGGACTATCAGTTTCTCACTTCACTGGTGCGCGGTGCACCATATTCGCCGAGTTTCTCCGAAGCAGTCGATGTCGTCAGTGTGCAGCAGGCGTTGATTGACTCCTGGACCTCGCGACACTGGGAGCCCGTTGTCGACTTGAAGAAGTAGTCGCAGACCGGGGCCGCAACTCGGCCGACTGCGTACCAACAGGGATTCAGTCGGGCTCGAGCCAGCGCGGGTTGGCGACGGCCACCTTGTCGCGAATCGACGGCATCAGCACTCTGGCGACCCGAAGAAGTTCGTCGTCGAAGTCTCCGCGGCGAATCGCCGCCGCGAGAGATGCGTCGTCGGTGTGGCCGAGCGATTCGAGCCGCTGCGCGTGCGCGGCGCGATGTCGTGCGTGCAGCGGAAGCTCGCGCGCCACGATGTCGAGGGCGTTCAGCGCGACCCGCGCGTCGAACTGTTTGCGGCGCGAGTCGGGCTGCGACTCGGCGCGCGACCACCACTGCGCGACGGCGCGCACGATCTCGGCCATCGTCGGTCGATCGTGCGGCGCACTCATGATGCACACAACAGGTTGAGCAGGTCCCACTCGTTCTCGCACGCGCGCCGACCGAGAATTGCAAGCTCGTGGCTGTGCACCAGACCGTTGAGATGCGTCTGCGACTGCATGATGCAGATGAGCCCCCACTTCAGCGTGCCGAGCACCTCCCACCAGCGCAGTTCGTCGGGGGAGACATCGTCGCCGCCGG